>Ga0114931_10001132_pt1 | contig 34003 bp, 31 predicted proteins | sample 2SBtaG_FD_89579 | JGI IMG/M metagenome (GOLD analysis project Ga0114931, IMG submission 89579) | Deep subsurface microbial communities from Kolumbo volcano to uncover new lineages of life (NeLLi) - 2SBTROV14_V59a metaG | ecosystem: Environmental > Aquatic > Marine > Volcanic | place: Kolumbo...
AGGCGTTGGCATACTCCTGCAAACTTCTAGGTAAAAAATGTCATGTCGTAATGCCGGATACCTCTGCATGCGTAAAAATCGACGCCGTGAAAAACTACGGTGCCATTGTCGATCTAATAAATGTGAAAAAAATAAGGCGGGAAGATAGAGTTTCACAACTTATGGCTCAATTCCCCGAAGCCTATCGGGCAAATGCTTATGACGATCCGCTTGTTATCGAGGGAAATTCGAGTTTAGGAAATGAAATCGACGCATTCAGTGAAGATTTTGATTTTGTGATAGTGCCGGTTGGCGGCGGAGGTTTGATTTCAGGAATTTCAAAAGCCTTTGAAAAGAGGGGATATCTTGGGAAGTTAGTCGGTGCGGAGCCCTTATTGGCAAATGATGCTGCGAAGTCACTTGCTACGGGTAGAATTGTCCGAAACGAATCGGAACCCCAAACGATTGCAGACGGTGCTCGCACGATTTCGATCGGACAACAGAATTGGGAGATAATTAAAAGCGGTGTATCTGAGATACTTGAGATTTCTGAGGAACATATAAAAGAAGCATTACGTGCATACTTTGCGTTGGCTAATTTGAAGGTGGAACCGACAGGAGCTTTAAGTTTGGGTGCGCTATTGGAAAATAAAGATAAATTTGCAGGAAAGAAAGCATGTGTGATTGTGAGCGGCGGGAATGTTGATACAGAGATTTATCTACAAATATTAATGGAGAGAGAGAAAAGCACTTTATCATGATTTAGTACGTCTCAGTTTTTGTCGGGCGTTCAGATCCGGGCGGGTTCTTTTTTTAAAAGGAGCGACTTGTCGTTTAAAGAAGTAACACCAAGCAATTACAAAACTTGGCTTTGAATTTAGTCGTTCAATGAAGTTCAGTTCGTGAATAAACTCCCGAGAAAGTCACGTTTGCGCCGCCGCAGTTCATATTGTCGGAAACAACCAATAAATCATCGATCAACTGCATTTTTAAGCGACAGTCGTATTTATCCGTTCCTCCAAAATCAAGTTTATTCCCCTTTGGAACGCCCTTATCATCAACTTCGCCAATATGTATATTATCGCCGAGTCCTCGCCAAAATGCATTCCCATTGATTCTCAATGTCCCTGCTTTTTTCCCTCGCGCAATATTTAAATTATCTCCATGTGATTCCCAGTTTCCAAGCCATTTGTTAAAAAGAGGCTTTTTATTTGGTGAATAAATATCCAGTTTGCTCGCAAGAATCCAACCAACCGTCTCGTCACCCTTTTTGGGCTGGTACCAACTGCAAACTTTATTTCCATACTTCCGAGAGACAATTAAACGGTCACCCGGGATTACATAACTCTTTCTACGACAATTTTTACCATTCGGGCACGAGTCTTGATCGTTATAAAAGTATGCTCGTGTCCCTTTTTTACCAGTGACTCGCGCCAGTCCAAACTCAACACTCTCACGCGGAAAATGACCATTCCTACACCAATTCGGCGGGTTTCCATCAACATAGGAAATCGAAACAACTTTGTAAAAGACCTTACTTTGAGTCTCTAACCCAAACTTCTCGTAGGGCACCAAAGATTCGTAGGCTCCTTCCGCATAGGAACCAACCTGATACGCGTCAAACGTAAACTTCAATCCTTTTTTTGTAATATTCCAACTTCCAAAATTCTTAATCTTTTCTCCAGCCCCTTGCTTTACCCAATCGGGGTCATAATTCTCACCCTGCTTTTTCTTGGTCTGAGTAATACTGTTTGAAGAAATAACTTCTAGAAAATTAGAATCTTTCTTAAAAAGATCAGAAAGTGCTAAGGCTTTTTCATTTTTTAGATCGTAGTTTAGCGTAAAACTCCAGGAATTTGGATGCACTCCACCCGTATATTCACTCCGCCAGAATTTTATACTTACAAAATCATCGTCAAGATGTTCTATTGAGTAGTTGATTTCGAGATAGAAATTCATCCCTTTCGGTAGAAATTTTCTGTCCTCGGCGGTAAAACTCGACATGCTCTTTTTGAATTCCGCAACATATTTCATTGCGGCATTCTTAGCAACACGGCTAAAACCATCCGCGGGTTTATCTCCTTTCAGCCGTAATTCAGGATAAACCGCCTTAATTTCCCAACGGGCACTATCGCTTATATCATCATAATAACGTTTAATTATTCTAAGCTTAATATCTTCAGTAATTGGTCCATCCTGAGTTTGAGCGATTGCCCCGCCCGATATTAACAAAAACGCAATAAGTAAATAAATTATTCTTTTCATGGAAACTTTCCTTTCTAAAATGAAATCCGCGAAGCTAATTACTGAACGCATGTACAACGCGGTTTTGCATTTATTACTTATCATCGCGGGTCATTTTTTTAGGATTTGTCTTCTTAAGTTGTCTAAAACAGCTTGGGACGCCCTCCAACGAATTAAATCTCTATCACCGGGAAGTTTCAACCGAAGAGAAGTTGTATTATTTTCGTCTGCGAAACCAATGAAAACCGTCCCAACCGGCTTTTCTTCCGTCCCTCCTGTTGGACCGGCGACGCCTGTGACGGACACGCCATAGTCGGTTCGCGCATACTCTCGAATTCCGCTTGCCATAGCTTCAGCGACTTCAGCAGAAACAGCGCCATGTTTTTCAATCAAGTCTTTTGGAACGGATAAGGTTCTGGATTTCGCATCATTGTGATAAGCAACCACGCCCTCTATAAAATAGTTTGACGAACCCGAAACATTTGTTAGTCTCTCTCCAATCAAACCACCCGTGCAGCTTTCTGCAACTGCAAGCGTTTCTTTTCTTTCGGTTAGGATTTTTCCAATCACCTCTTCCATCAGCTCACCATTGGTAGCAAAAACTGAAATACCGAGTTTATCGACAATCTTATTCGCCAATTCGGTGTTTGCAGCATCTGCCTGAAATTCGGTTTCGCCCGTAGCCGTAAGTTGTATTTCAATTTCTGTTTTATTAAAAAGAGTTGCGGTTTGAGGATTTTTATATTGCGTGTAAATAGGCGCAATCAATTCGTCCAACGCAGATTCCCCCATTCCCGAAACCCTCAAACTTCGCCTTTTAACAAACACTTCGCCCGCCATTTCTTGCAGTTCTGAAACCACAAAATTATCAAACATTGGCTTTAATTCTCGTGGAGGACCTGGCAAATTCACAAGTAATTTATCATCGATATTAGTCAGCATCCCGACCGCCGACCCGTTAGGATTTGGTAAAATCTTTGCGCCGTCAATTATGTATGCTTGCGATATATTTCGCTCCGGCATTTCATAACCGAATGATCGAAATTTTTCTTTTAATTCGTCTAAAAGTGTTTCTTTGAAAGCCAAATCTTTATCGAGAGCTTTGGCAGATACCCTGCGAGTAATATCATCTTCTGTAGGACCTAAGCCACCCGTCGTAATCACTATCTCGGACCGACCGATTGCATCCCGAATCGTTTCCTCAAGGCGCATTTCATCGTCGCCAACAACGGTTTTTAATTTAACCTCGATGCCGATTTCGTTTAGCTTTTCGGTGAGCCAAAGACTATTAGTATCTGTTTTTGTATGAGTTAGGAGTTCGGAGCCGATTGCGATTATTTCAGCAGAAAGCATATAACTATTGGATATTTTTATCGTAAATATCGTGTAAAACCTCGGTTATTGGTTTACGATTAGCGAACAATTCGTCCCCAGAGCCATTTTCTTGTTTTCCATATCTGTCTTTTCGTTTAACAGAGTTCCTTCCATGCGGTCGATTCCCTTTACCATTGATCTTGTTTACTGTCTTAAGTAGAGAGTCCTCCCCAATCCCGTCTTTTAAGCCGTCTCTAATCTGCTCATATGTGAGAGCGTTTCGTTGGTTTCTTGCGTTTTCGAGTTCGAGTTTTTCCCGACTGTCTTCAAGAAGACTTCGCCCTCGATTTTTTCTGGCTCGCTCCAATGCTCGTATCGCAGCCGAGGTTTGTGGAGCACCCGTCGGTTCATTTTCGATCTTTCGCAGCATCTTAACGTAACTTCGCAATTGTGCTGAAGGATGAACATAGGTCTCTTCATCAGCAGAATCATTTTCTACTACATAGGACAGATGATTTACCGCAGCGTCATGACTACCTATTTTGTTATATAATGCTCCTAAAGCAAAATAAACGAGCGGAGGAGCTCCATGCATGGTCTGGAGAATTTTTTCACCCTGCGTAATTACTTCAAGTACTTCAAATCCAAACCATTTTCGTTCATCAGAACGCAAAATAGAATTTGCCGAAAGATAAAATTCAAAAATCTCGTGAACACCTTGTTTAGGCGACCCCGAAAATGTTTTCCAAAGAAAATACGCAAAAATCCCAAAGAAAAATATAACGACTGTAGGAAAACCAGCAACAAAAAGCATCATGGCAATAACCCCGAAGGTCAACCCGTATTGAGTCTTCTCCTTCAGCGAACTTTGTTGCTTCTTTTGCAGTTTATTATTCACTCTCGTCGTTAGTGAGCTTATTTTATCGGCTCCGAAGCATTAGCTTATTGATGCCGGACAAATCACCCATCTTCCTTTTTGTCAGCTGATTCGTCTGTCGCGGGTTTGGTCGAAGACTTCTTCGCTGATCGTTTAGTTGCAGCCCTTTTCCTTGTAGTTGTTTTCTTCTTCGCAGGTTTCTTCCTTGGTGTTGCTTTGCTATCTTTGCTCTGGTCGCTTTTGTGTTCCTCAGGACGCTTTGCATCCTCATCATCTCTGTCCATTTTCAGTCCAAAGTCTGACATCACGTTCATCACCTTACCCACCGCTTTATAAGGCGAGTCTAGTACGTAGGAAAGGGTTTCTCCTAAAGTAATTGCTTCTAATTCAACCAAGTTAGAAATTTTTTCTCCCAAGGGTAAATCTTCAAATTCCTTTCGGTAGTTGTCCTTTTTTTCTTCTTCGGTAGTTTTTTTTGCTTGTTGTTTCTTAACGGACATAACTGTAATCTCTCCCGGTTTTTCAATTTTCGCTTGACATGATAAGCGTTCACCCATTTTACGTGCCTGAGAGCTCAATTGTTCCATTTCAACCTTAGTTGGAGCCGACAATAAGTTCTTTCCCGAAGAAATCTTCATCGCACACTCATGCCCTTCCTCCGCTTCTGCGCAATCGCTTTCAATGAAAATACCAAGTCGTCTTGCAGCATCGATCAAATAGGTTCCAACCGCAACAACGCCATCTTTGTTTTCCGATTCAAAATTAATAATTACTTCTTTCATTTCTTCCAAAAATCAACCTATCGTTGTCTTAACCCTAACCCTAGGCTGCGCACCCGAAACCGAAACCCCCGGATTCTTTTCATTTTTCTGACACTCATTACAAACACCCAAAATCCTCATAGAGTGGTGAGTAGGTTTAAAATTAAACTCGTCCGCCATCTGATCTTGTAAATCTTCAATTTCCTGAGAGAAAAATTCAATAACTTTACCGCATTCAGTACAAATCATATGATCATGATGGTCGTGGTCAAAATGATGCTCGTAGTATGTTCGACCATCGCCAAGCCTAACTTCCCTTGCAAGTTCCGCCTCGGTCAAAAGCTTTAGCGTTCTGTAAACGGTGGTGTGTCCTACACTGGGATCTTCCTTATGAACCAGCCAATATAAATCTTCACTGGAAAGATGGTCTTCAGTACGCAAAAACACTTCCAAAATAAGGTCGCGCTGAACCGTTCGGCGCAACCCCGACTTTTGAATGTGCTTTAGGAAAATTTGTTTTTCCTCTTGAAATTGTTCCTTTTTTTCGACCATGGACACATATTGAAATTCTCGCGGAACTTCACTCTAACTATAGATTAGAATTATTCTAACACCTGACTTCGTAAAACGTAAATTTCTCACTATTCCGCTATTTCTGATTCAGTTCATTTTCTGCCAGAGAAATCATCTTTCTCATCGTTTTTAGTCGTGACTCATCGGCACCTTGCTGGCTTGCCAGCTTGATAGATTCCTTTCCAAGCTGCAAATATAATGTCAAATAATCTGGCAAACTATTCCGCTTTAAAGTTGCAATATGGTTCCCAAGCGTTTCGATATCGGCTCGGGAGAAGGTTCCCGTAAGGGATTCGGCATTTGATTGTACTTTGACATTAGCGACAGCACTTTCAACCAACGGCAACAAAACCTTTTTCGCCTCTTCAGATTTCAACCCGGTAGCCGAAAGCATTTGCACCGCACTTTCAAACAACGCAACCAAATGACCACTAGCAGTAACCGCGGAGGCATGATAAAGAGTTTTATATTTTGTCTCTATCGAAAACGGATGCCCTTGAAGGTCTTCAACTAACTTATTTGCCAAAGACACTGCCTCCTTATCCCCTTCGACACAAAAGTAGGCATTCTTTAATCTTTCTGTCCCAAACACGGAATTGCTGATAGAAACCAGCGGATGAATTGATCCTACTTTTTGTCCCTTTTTCCGCAGAGGCTCCAATGATTTTGATGATAGAGAGCCGCTCGTGTGAAAAAAAATGGGGCTGTTTTCAAAGTTTGTATTAGAGACCTCTTCTGCTATTTCGTAAATATATTGATCCTGCGTCGTAATGAACACAATGTCTTCAGCAATTTCACTAAAACCCTCAGCGGTTAAAACCTTTGGTTTTATACTTAGCTGATCTGCCACTTTCTCGGCATTTATGGGGTTTCGTACAAATAGATTTACAATTTCATAATTAGCGTTTGAAAGCGCATTTGCCAACGCTCCGCCAACCCGACCAACACCAATTATTGAAACGCTATACATAGTCCAATTTTATGACATCTAGTAAAAACGGCAAGGGTTGAAACGACAAAAGCCGCCAATCCGATGCCAAAGAAAACTTTCTGTGTGATGTCTAAACCTTTAGTAGAATCGAGTCGTTCGGAAGCTCGTCAACCCAAGCGTTCAAACTCTCTCTAAGTTCTTCTGAGGTATAGAGTTTATTTTCGTTGGGAAACGATATCTGGACGGTATCCGACTGATTCTCGGCATTTAACGCGAGATTCAAAATTGAAAGCTGATCATGTGAAAGCAACTTTTCGCTGCCGCCACCCTCAAGAACTTTTACAAGTTTCGCGGCTTCTGCTTTCAACCCCTTGTCTTCTTTCACACTGGCATTCTCCAACACGGATTTGGTCACTGCCTTGTTCATCAAATGAAGGGTATTCCTGTAACTTTTTCGACCCGTTTTCATTGTTTGCATAAAAGTCTTGGATAATTTCGCGAGCTCAGTCATTTGAGCAAGATTAAAAGCACACGCACAAAACGGCTGAAGCTTCAAATTCTCTTCCAAATCAAAACCACATTCTAAAGCTCTAAATTGCCTTAAAAGCTTTCTCGTTTTTTTCCAATGAATATCCTTAAAAATCGGCAGTTTGGATAGGCTCTCAAATTCCCACCACTCATCACTTTTCTGTATTTCTTCAAACTCTCTCTTAAGCTGACGGGAGTTCATTATCGCATTGTGCCGGACTGTGAAGTGCTATCTGTATGCAACGTGAAATTTCTGCCATAAATCTTCCATTTCCAAATTTGCATCGGCACTTGGAGACTCATAGGTTTCGTCAATTAGACGTAAAAGTTCCGCGCGGGATTCTTCAATCTCCTTATCTTTAGTCAGATCACAAATTGCCAAATACGACCAAATTTTTGCACGCGTATCAGCTCCATCAATAAAGTCCGTAAGGGTTATCAGATCTTTCTTACAATCATTAAACTCCTGCTCCGAATCAAAAAAAGTATCCGCAATTCGCTGTAGTCCATCCTCAATTTCAATCTTATCTTCTAAGATCAATTTTATTGTATTTGCAACATCTCCAAACGCCTTTCCGACCTTCGTATATATGTACCATATCTTTGTGTTTAGAACTTCATCCGGAACTTCGTCAAAACGCTCAAGCACATTAGAAATTTCCCAGTTACCCAACCATGTCGAAAGAGCAAATTTAACCTCGCTTCTTTCGGCTCTAGTATCAAGAGTCTTCACATTCTCAATTGGCACTAGATATTGAGCCCAACGGATTAGATTTTCCCCGTCAAAGTCAACAGTTTGGGGTTCGGCAACGCCAACTATGTCATTCCAAATAATCTTTAAGTCTAATGAACGATGGTTGATTCGGTCCCCACGGGCGGTTACAAATTCGATCAGCCGATTCGCAACCAATGCGGCTAAGATTAAATGTTGGGCTTCTTTAACCAGCCCAAAAGGTTTTTGCTGCCATTCTCCGTAAATATCATTTAGAGATACAGTCGCATCTTTCGCTTTACTAACTAATTCCAAAAGAACTTTTGCCAAAGGCAGTTTCGACAATTCTTCATCGCCTTTTAATACGTAAACATCGCCACTCTTTTCTAGAAGACCGAGAGGCAGGGCGTGATTTTCCGCTAGATTTTGAATCTCACTGATGCTTTCGCGTGCACCGCTAAACAATCCGGTTATTATCTCAGAAACATCTTCCATTTCGATGGGTTTATCAAATGAAGGATGCTCGGGGTATTGATCGGCGAAGATCGGCTCGAACATTTTGCAAAACAAATCGCTTACGGTTTGCTCATCAACTGTGTCTTCGCCAATTTTATATTCTTTTCCATCGAGAATTAGTTTTGCGTCTCTGAGAAAGACTCTTTCCCAAATTTTTTCCGCAGCAATCAAGTTTTTGTGCGCTGCAACTTTTACTTGCTCGCTAAAGTCTGTGCGTAATTTATCATCAGCAATCAGAACTGAAAAGCGTTTCAGTACGCTAACTTCTTCCGGATTTAATTCGGCAATTTGCCAAATAACTTTAGAAACTCCCGCACTATCAGCTAGCTCAGCATTCCCGCCGGAGCTGCAAACGAATATATCCAGATCAAACAGTTCCGAACTTTTCGCGTCCTCTAGCGGCTCAGCAAACTCATTGTCCAAATTCCAAAATATGCGGCTATTCCTATATCCACCGCGCCACAAAAATCTATTTTCACTCGAATTAATCTTCTCGCTTCCCGTTTCATCCGAGAGACTCCAATCACTAAATTTGTTAGAGGTTATGCGTCTTAAAACGTCCGGAACTACGGAATCGTTTACAATATCAACGGATTCGTCCAAAGCCACCACTAAATCATCTTTCCCTTGAACAACAAAACTATAACGAATCTCACCGCTATCTTCGGATTTCCGTAAAATATCATCCGGGTAGGCTCTGCTAAATTTCGCCAAAAGATCGCCAATTACACCCTCGTCTTCCTCGGTTTTTCCTTCCTCTCGAATCAGCATCGCTTCGCTAATTTCGCCGGAGGACACACCATCTCCATCCAGCGACAAAATAAAGAAAGCCTTCAGCACCAATTTCGCTTGAAGCCTTGTTAATACCGGCAGCTTCACAATAATCTCGGTGCCAATTCTATCGTAGGTTTCAAATGACGACCGTAGTTCTTTCGATTTACGCAATGTAGCTTCAGCACTATCGAAAACCTCATCAAGCGAAATCATCGAATTTGCAGGACGACCAAGAATCCGCGCTCCTGCCTTAGAAGCAAATCCCAGTAAGGCAAAATCCGCCGCGTAAAATCGAACGAATGGAGCAACTTCCAAAATCGAAGGATGAAGCGGATAAAGCGACTTAAACCTCTCTTCGCTCCAACGAAAACTCGAAAACGTGTCACGAAATTCGTGATAAAGGTCCTGCACCAACGACTGCGTTTGACGGTGTTTAGGGAAGATATGCGAGTTTACAATCTGATAAAGATGTTCCTGATCAAGATAATCTATAGTATAGGCGCCGGCTATCGCAGAATTTACTCCATCGGCATTTGTAATATCATCATCAAGTGCCACCCCAATAAAAATGTTAAGGTCCTTCGCTGCCTGCGCAAGCTCTCCTAAAAGACGTCCATCATCTCGAGACACTCGTGTTTCCCTCTCAAGAGCGGTATCCACGATTATTACAAAAGGTAATTCTCCAGCCTTTGCCGCAACAAAACTCAACAGATCGGGAAAATCCTCAGGGATCTCGGAAACAGATATTTCAAAAGTGTTCGCAATCGAGGTTTTTAACTCTTCAAGAAAAGTCTCCTTAGTGCCTCGTTTTACATATGTGACGGGATAATGACGACGCCTTAAATGATGAACACTGTTTGCAACATGAGAATCCTGAACGTCAGAACGCAACTCGGGATTAGCTAATAGAGCTCCAAATGTTCCAAGGAAATGACTCTTACCCACTCCACGATATCCGGCAAGCGCTCGCGCCTTACCTTTATTTTCCTGGACACCGACCAGCGCATCCACCCAGTTTGCCATTAACTCAGACGTAACCGGCGTATAACGATAATTGGAAACAGTTCTCTCGGGCTCGACCAGAAAGTCAAGTAAATGGTCGTATTTACGAACCTCTATCAAATCTTTTACTTTTTCTTTAATACGCTTCATCGAAATTTCTGCACCAGACCAACACAATATAGATTATGTAGCTCAATTAAATATTTTGATGGGATAATAAAGATAATGAGGAATGATTGCATCTTTTGTTAATACTACTTAACCACGTATAAGTTTAACATCTTTTTGGTTTGTTTAAAACATATTTTATAGAATTCTATTCGCTTTTCGGGTTTTTTTTTAGAAAACTTTAGCTTTTCTCCAACTTTTTTGTTTTGACGTGCATCTTAAAGTCGTTGATTTACAGAAGGGTAAAAGGTTACAATCGCATAATCAGTTTTAAATAGTGTTTTTTTCGGAGGCAAAATGATTCGTAAAATTAGTGCATTTTTTCTATTTGTATCGGTTTGGACTATGGGTATTGGCATTACACCACTTTCTGTGGCTGCCCAAAAAAATGGTAAGAATACCAAAACAAAGAAAACGACAACAAAGAGATTAAAGAAAAAAGAAAACCCCGCGATGATTGGAAAAAGAAATATCAACGGTGGTTTTAATAAAATTACTGGTTGGTTAGGTGGGTCACGCTCGAAAGAAATTGCGCTCGGAAGACAGCTAGCAGCTCAAGTCGAGCAACAAGCAAAAATGGTTGATGATCCTTTGGTAACCGAATATATCAACCGCGTGGGTCAAAAAATCGTCCTTCATTCTGACGCCAAAATCCCTTTTACGATTAAAGTAATTGATAGTCCCGATGTTAACGCATTTGCTTTACCCGGTGGATTCTTCTTTGTAAATAAGGGGTTGATAATTGCGGCTGACAATGAGGCGGAGCTTGCCGGTGTGATGGCACATGAAATTGCCCACGTTACGGCAAGACACGCGATGGAAAACTCCGGAAAAGGCGCGTTGCTTAATTATGGGATTATCGCGGGCATTATTTTTACAGGTGGAATAGCCGGAGCAGTTTTACAAAACACTGCCGGACTTGGACAAATGTTGGCATTTTTTAAGTTTAGTAGAGGAGCGGAAAAAGAAGCGGATATGCTAGGTGTTCAATATCTTTATGCTTCGGGTTATGATCCTACAGGTATGGCGACCATGTTTGAAAAACTTGCCTCGAAAAACAAGAAAAAGCCGGGAACTTTTTCAAAGTTATTTCAATCTCACCCGCAATCGTTAGATCGCAGAGATAAAAGTCTTGCTTTGGTAGCTCGATTTCCCGAAAAGGAAGAGTACCTGATCAGCACTTCAGAATTCCAAAAAGTGAAAAACCATCTGTTAAGAATATCAAACGCAGGAATCGTTTCACCGGATGCTATCGATGATGTTGAGCAAGGAAGACCTACGCTAAAACGTCGTCAACCGGCGGGTTCGTCGGGTGATTCAACTAGCCCGACAACCACCAAGGACTCAGGACCGCCAAAGTTAAAACGTCGTAATGAGCCTACAAAGAAAGACGACTCGACTCCACCGAAACTGGAACGAAAAAAACCGTCACCAAATAATTAATCGGCTGAGATTCAAAACAAAAAGGAACCTTGAAAATTCAAGGTTCCTTTTTTTGTCCAAAACCGTTTTCCCGGTTACTCCAAAAGGGTTCCATAGACCCCTAAAGGAAGGCTATAAAGCGAGTGATTTGTCGCCACAATCATCTCGCCTTCCCTAGAAAAGCAAAGACCAACTATCGACATACCTGCGACAAATAACTCCCCGAGTGAGCCATCAGGTGAGATCTTAACAATCCCATGTCTCCCTTTCATGCACGCCGCTACATATAAATTCCCCTTTTTATCAAAAGCCAGACCTTGAGGTCGTCCGAGCCCTTTGAAAAACACCTCATCCAAACCGCTTTCATCGATTCGAAAGACAGAATCATAGCTGCATAGACTAGGCGCCGAAACAAATAAATTCCCATCCCTATCAAAAGCTAAGTGATACGCAGAAACAGAAGGTTCGAGAATCGCCCAAGTTTCAACCGCACCCAATCCCGAAACTCGAAAGATTGTACCGCCGCGATCCCCAACATAAAGTGTTCCTTCCTTATCAAAAGCAATTCCGGTCGCAACCCCCAATTCCGAAGCAATCGGAACGACCTCATCATCACGATTAATCTGACAAACTTCCCCATCTGCACGATTCGAAACCACAAGCCTGTCGTGTTCATCAAATGCAATGCCGGTTGGATTCAAAATAAATGCCGTCATTTCTTCCAGATCACCATCCCTTGCAACGCGTAGGAGCGTTACCGGAAGTTGCTGTCCTCGCGTACCCGAACGAGTAACAATGATCGAATCGTCCTTGGGATCGATAGCCGGATTGGCTACCATATGTATATCCTCGGCTAACTTTTTCCCAACGATTATCTCTGCTGAATCGCTACGATCACCTTCGTTTTCTATATGGACTTCGAGCGTTTCATTCACAAAACCTGTGGGAACTATTGCTAAAATCCGTTTTGACGATACGCCAACCGTCTTCGCTTTTTTCCCGTCAAAATAACAACCAAAGGAACTAATCTCATTTAGTTCGACTCCCTCGCACTCAATCAGAACTTCCCCGCCCAGGATTGCATACCGAGGATTTATTGACAATATCTTGCCAGCCTTATTCATTTAATAATCTCCAATTAAAAACAGTTATTTTACGACGCGAAGGGCTTGAGAAGCAATTATGCATTTCCTATTTTAGAGTGAAAAGAGCTCTTATTATGTTACAATTGGAGTTTAGGAGGAATACTTTTATTAGTAAAGTTCACGGTTTCACCGAAGGCTTAAAACAGGATCAACTTAAGCGCATAGAAAGGCTTTACCGCCGACGTGTCCCACCCCAAAAAATCATTTCTAATGATTTAGCCAGGCAGCTTTCTGAAATTTCGCATGATACAGGAAGGCAGCTTGGCGTACTCATCAATCGAAACGGCAAAATTGAATACGTAATGGTTGGTGATTCGAAGCAAATAGAAATGCCGGATTTCAAACGGGTTCGTGCATCGAGCGGAAGATTTCGCGGGCTTAGGTGTGTTCACACTCACTTGCGGGGAGAACAATTAACCCAAGATGACTTAACCGATCTAGCCTTGCTAAGACTTGATCTGATGGCAGCAATCTTGGTCAATGAAAACACGGGGTTGCCAAACTTGGTCCACTCCGCACATTTACTTCCTTCAAAATCCCCAACAAATGGGGCAAACAAGAAATACCTTCCGTATGAATTCCTAACGCCTGAGATTCCTTCGCAACTAAAGGTTGACTTTCTTGAGCTGATAAACTCGATCGAAGCAGAAATGGCGAGAACCCGCCAAACAGCGACGAGCCGACAAACAAATAGAGAGAGAGTTATCTTGGTCAGTGCTTCCACAAAACGCCGCTCGGAGGCAGAAGAATCCATGGCGGAGCTAAAAGAGCTTGCGCTTTCCGCAAATGTTTTAGTCCTGGATAGCCTTCTGCAAAGAAGAAGAAAAATTCATCCGAAAACGGTTCTTGGGAGTGGCAAGCTAAATGAATTGCTGATTCGAGCGATGCAGCTCGGTGCCGACTTAATCGTATTCGACCGAGAATTGACGCCGGCACAGGTTCGATCTATTTCCGAAGCTACAGAATTAAAAGTCATCGATCGCCCTCAATTAATTCTGGATATTTTTGCGCAGCGGGCTAGTTCCCGAGAAGGAAAACTACAGGTAGAGCTAGCCCAGCTTAAATACCTGCTTCCGCGCCTGATAGCTGGACACAATTCGGCGTTTTCACGCCTTGCGGGTGGAATTGGCGGGCGTGGACCGGGTGAAACAAAACTCGAGACGGATCGCAGACGTGTTCGAAAAAAAATCGCCGACTTAGAGAAAAAAGTAAGGAAACTTAGTAAACAAAGGAAAGAAAGGCGCAAAAGCAGACTTCGCAATAGTCTTCCGATTATTTCGCTTGTTGGTTATACGAATGCTGGAAAATCAACGTTGCTCAATACCTTAACGGCGAGCAAAGTTTATGTTGAAGGAAAAATGTTTGCGACACTTGACCCAACTTCGCGCCGCTTGCGGCTTCCCCACGAACAAGAGGTAATTATCAATGATACTGTGGGGTTTATACGCGACTTGCCCAAAACACTCGTAGCCGCCTTTCGCGCAACATTAGAGGAGATAAATGACAGCGACCTTCTAATTCATCTAGTTGACTCCTCAAACCCTATGGCACTTCAGCATGTTCAATCCGTCGATAAAATTCTGCGGGATATAGGCGTGAGCCAAATACCGAATCTAGTGGTCTTAAACAAGATGGATTTACCGGATAAAAAGACTCTTGATAATCTGAACAGGCAAATAAAACTTGACAAAGATAGCAGTTGCGTGGCAATTTCAGCTATTAACCCAAAATCTTTAAAGCCTCTGGTAAAAAGAATTGGGCGAATTTTGGCAAAAGACCTGAGTAAATTTGCGGTACAATCTATCTAAAATTAAAACGATTAAAATTTACTATTAAATTTGTAAATGGATAAGCGACACAGAAAAAAAGCTACCGTGCTGGAGAAACTTCGAGACAAATCCCTCGAGATTCTTCTGTACCCATACAAAAAATTATCTCATGATCAGAAATTTTGGATTGGGTTCGTATTTATTTCGGTCGTTACTTCCATTTTGATCGTTAACCCCTTTTCCAATATCACGACTGCTGAATACAAAGTGGGAGATATTGCCCGACAAAGTATAATTTCGCCGGCTGATATTATAGTTGAAGATAAGAAAGAAACTGAACAATTGAGAAAATTAGCGGGCGAATCGATCAAGCCAATTTTCAACTACAAATCGGGCGGAGCTGAAATTGCCGTTCAAAGTTTTCGCAGCGATTGGGAAAAATTAACCCGCACGGTATACGCTAAAACCAAAAAACTCGAATCTAAATCCGTACCAAAATGGTCAGGCACAGGTGGCGAAAACTTAGGAAAGATATTTACCGCCAGACGCTTTAGTAGAAACGAACTTGATTCGATCAGCAGAGTCCTCCGCGAAAGCGCGAAAGGTACGATTTATGATGATAAAGATCGTCGCTTTCTCAAAGGCGAGTTAACGTTGATTGACCGTGAAAAACCGGGAAGCGACATCACCGAATCGATGGCGGAGGTTAATTGGATACCTCTATCTCAGGCTAGAAAAAAAGTCGCTGATGGATTGCGAGAGATCAGAAGTCTTTCGGAAAACGAAATAAATGCGTTTGAAAAAGCACTTTCGCCGCTTGTTTTACCAAACGCAGTTTACGATAGTGCTGCAACACAAAAAGCGCGCGATAATATAATTACAAGTGTCGAACCCGTCATGATACGGCTCAAAAGGAGTCAAAAAATCGTTGGCGAAGGCGATACTATTACGGAAAAGGCTCTTTCGGAAATTGGAGCAATAAATAGTTATAGCAATATTTCCCGACGCGGAAACCGATTTGTAGGGCTTTTGATTCTCGTTACGGCACTTTTCTGGATTGCCTGGAAATTTATACAGCATCGGGGATACGCAAACCGCCTCGATCTTTCCGAGGAAAAAACCTTTGCGCTTTTTGGGTTTATTGTTTTTATACAAACGATTCTGATGGCGATCAGTTTTCGTCTGGCTGAATTCACGGCATTACAAAATATTCGTGCGCCTTTAAGTGACCCCACACTGTGGGAACTTGCGATTCCTTTTGCTTTTTCGAGTCTTTTGATGACGCTTCTGGCTGACCGTCGGACCGCTTTATTCACAGGGATTTTTTGTGCGCTTTTGGCAGGTCTGCTTGCCCAGAGAGGACTGGAGTTTACTCTCTACGCGTCGATATCATCTGCGGTTGCTGTCTATGGAATCGGACGCTATAGAAGTCGTCAATCCGTTACCGTCGCTGGGGTTATGGTCGGTGTAGCTAGCGCAGCAACTGCCGTCGCTATCATTGCCTATACTCAACAACCGTTTATTCTTAATACAATACTTTTAGCAATAAGCTGCGGACTTGCAAGCGGATTGGTCACCGCGGCTGCAACCGCCGTGTTTCTTCCGATTTGCGAGACATTGTTTGGTATTTTGACTGATGTAAAACTCTTGGAGTTATCGAATGCCGACCTGCCCGTTTTAGGTCAACTTGCGCTTATTGCTCCAGGAACAAATCAACACTCACACGCCGTCGGGCAATTGGCGGAAGAGGCTTGTCGCAAGGTTGGAGCTAACGGACTTTTGGCTCGAATTGGCGCACTTTATCACGATATAGGCAAAACAGCCGCACCGGATCATTTTGTCGAAAACCAAACAAAAGGAAACCCCCACGACGCTTTGAAACCGTCTCAAAGTGCAAAAATCATTATCAGCCATGTAACATATGGAACAAAACTTGCTAAAGAGATGGGTCTGCCAGCAAGGATCGTGGATTTTATTCCGCAACATCATGGAACACGAACTCTCCATTATTTTCTTACAAAAGCACAGGAAGAGGCGGGTGAAGAAGAGGAAATTCACGAAAGCGATTTTAGATATCCCGGACCAAAACCCCAGTTTAGAGAATCCGCGATCATGATGATAGCGGACAGTTGTGAAGCGGCGGCGCGTTCGCTTTCTGAGCCAACTCCGGAAAATATTCGTTTTATTGTTACGAAAATAATTGATGCTATTTTGAGCGATGATCAACTTGGTGAATGTGATTTGACGCTTAGGGAACTAACTGTAATACGTGAGTCAATGATTAAATCTTTAGTATCCATTTACCATTCTCGAGTTCAATATCCGGGCTATTCGCCGCCCTCAAAATCTGTCCAAAATATAATTATCCCCAAGGACGTAATTGAAAACGACCGCGGGCAACTTTATAAAGATCCAAAAGACATCCCGATCAGCAAGGGTGGGGAGATTGAGGATGAAGCAGTTCGCCACTTCGAGGAAGAAAAATTTGAGGCAAAAACCGCTGAATAAAAACGGCATATTCCGATCTTCTAATTCCCTTCCCCGTTAATAACCGAAGTTTTTATCACTAAGATATTTCTGCTGCCACAGCTCTAATTTCTCCGTAACTGTAATCTTCACCCAAAAGCTCTTTAATGGGCGCGAGTCCTTTTTCGGGATCAAGTTCAAAAATCGCTTGCCTGATCGCTTCTATTTTCTCGGTTTCAACTATATCTTCGACTTGGATTTCACCCGAAGGAATAAACCTTATGAGGTGGTTTTCAATCGTACCCTGTTTTAGCTTTCTTTCATCTGCCACCTGAGAAATAGAATTCCCTTCCTTAAACAATCTCAAAGAAATCGCATAGGTGTCTTCTCCTCTATTGTTTCGTTTTGTTCGCGCCTTTCTCTTCGCAGCTTTTAACTCAATCCGCGATTCTAAATCATTCTTCTTACAATACGCACGTATCGAATTAAGAAAATCCGCGCCATATTTATTCCATTTAATATCGCCAACACCCGAAATTTTCTTCATTCCCCTTTCGTCATGCGGCAAATATGTTGCGAATTCGACCAGTGTTGCGTCAGAGAACACGACGTAGGGAGGAACACTTTCTTCTTTTGCAAAAATAGTCCGTACGGTTTTCAGACCTTCGAACAAATCCCCAATATACGGTAGCGAAACTTTACTAACGAGCGAAGATTCTTTTTCTTTTTCCGCCACGATCTTAAATAACTCAACGGAAACATTTCCGCGTAAGACTTCACCGCTTTTTTCTGTGAGAACAATTGTCGGAAACTGACCACCCGTCTGCGCCAAAAAACCCTGAGCAATCAAATCTTTGAAATACGCAAACCAATCATTTTTTGAAATATCTGCCCCAACTCCGTAGGTTCTAAGATTCTTATGCTCATCGCGAATCTTTTTTGATTTTGAGCCACGAAGAAAATCAATTAAATAACTTATTCCAAATGTCTGTTCGGTTCGCACCACCGCACTCAAAGCTTTCTGAGCAATTATCGTCCCATCAATCTTCTCAAAATCCGTATTGCAATTATCACAACTACCGCAATCTTGTGTTAAGTCCTCGCTAAAATAGTTGAGCAAAAATCTCCTGCGACAAGTTTTTAAATCTCCAAACTCGCCCATCTGATCAAGCTTATTGAGCATTATCTCGCTCTGTTCATGATTGTTTTCAAGCTCAACAAACCCTTTTAATTTCCCGACATCTCCCCAGCTAAAAAAAAGAAGGGCGTCACTTTCCAACCCATCTCGCCCGGCACGTCCCGTTTCCTGATAGTAGCTTTCGACATTCTTTGGTAAATCCATGTGAACAACAAAACGCACGTTAGATTTATCGATTCCCATTCCAAATGCGATTGTTGCAACGATAATTTTCGCGTCGTCATTTAAGAATAATTCTTGGTTTTTTCTGCGTGTTTCCCGGTCGAGTCCAGCATGATATGGCAACGCTTCAAAACCCTCGTCGCGCAAATCCCATGCAAGACTCTCGGTAGATTTTCGGCTCAAGCAATAGATTATCCCGCTGTCATTCTTGCGCTTTTCTAGAAACCAAGAAGCTTTGAATAAGAATCTCGTTTAGGTTTAACGGTGTAATAAATATTGGGACGATTGAAGCTGGAAACAAGAAGTTCGCAGCCTTTAAGTCCTAAATGTTTAATAATATCTGCGCGAACTAATACATCCGCTGTTGCAGTCAGAGCGATTAACGGCACTTCGGGAAAATACTTTTTTAGCCTAATGAGTTGCCGATATTCAGGACGAAAATCGTGTCCCCAACTCGAGATACAATGAGCTTCATCTATTGCAAACAACGAAATATCTATCGAACGCAGAAAATCAATAAATTGATCTCCCGATTGAAAAAGCCTCTCAGGCGCAACATATAAGAGCTTCAAATTGCCTTGGCGAATCTTCTCAAAAACCTCAACCTGCTCCTTACCTGTCTGTGTAGAATTGAGAAAAGCTGCCTCGATTCCATTGTTTACTAACGCATCAACCTGGTCTTTCATCAAGGCAATCAGCGGCGAAACCACCAGAGTCAAACCGTCTGACATCAATGCAGGAATCTGAAAACAGAGTGATTTTCCACCCCCGGTCGGCATTAATAAGACGCAGTCCTTCCCTGCCAGAACTGCTTCAATCGCAGGACTTTGATTCATCCGAAAGGAGTCATAACCAAATCGATGTTTGAGAATTTCTTTAGCTTTTTCGAGGCTCATCTTAATCTATTCATCTTGACATCGAAGTCTTAGAAATGCGTTCCAATCATTTTTTGTAATTTCTCAGCCATTATCGGAATAATTTTCTTTGGAACTTCGATTGCCATTTTTATATGCCTTGCTTTCGTGAAGTGTCCGACGACGTAAATTCCTGAAACATCCGTTTCAAAAGTGTCTTCATCATAAATCGGAACTTCTCCGTATTTTCCTTCTTCAACTTTGACGCCCAAATCCTTGAGGATCGTCAAATCGGCATCCGAACCAATCAAGACAAAAACTACGTCGTTTTCCAAAACCTGTCGCGTTCCGTTTTCATCTTCTAAAACAATATCCTTTTCGCGAATCTCCAGTACTTTGCCGAGAAAGAACAGATTCAGACAGTGTTTTTCAAGTTGTTCTTCTAGAGGATCTTTCACCCAAAACTTAATACAGCCTTGTTTCGGATCGGTTTCTTCCCAATCATCTCGAAAAATTGCTAAAGTCGTTTCGGCACCCTCGTCTGCCAGAAACAAAGCCGCCTCCCCAGCAGAATTCCCGCCGCCAACGATCAAAGCCTTCTTTTTCACAAAAGGATAAGTCTCGCTAAATAGATTATGAACCTTCGGCAAATCTTCGCCTTTTACGCCTAGCGATCGAGGATAATCCATAGCTCCCATTGCGAAGAGAACATTTTTTGCTTTATAAATGCCCTTATCAGTAGTCACCCTGAAAGTATGTTCATCAGTTTGAGTTACGCCTTCGACGCTCTCTTCTGTTTGAACATTTAGCTCATTATCCAAAACAAAACGCACATAATAAGAAAGCAACTCTTCCCTTGTGGGTTTCTCCCGCGCAGGATCTAAATCTCCAGGATTAAACTCGAGTTCATCCGTGGTGGAAAAAACTGTTAATCCCACAGGATAACTATAAATTGTGTTTCCAATTAAACCTTTTTCAATCACAAGATATTTTAGCCCAAGTTTCTGCGCTTCATATGCGGCTGAAATCCCCGATGGTCCAGCTCCAATTATTACTAAGTCAAACATATTTTATAACTGAGAATCTCGCATAAAAAGTGAAATGATTATCCACTTTCAATTATCAATTTTCTTGAGCTCTTCGGTAAATTTTTCAATCTGAGCTTTCGTATTCTTAAGCTCTCGTTTTGAATCCATATAATTCTCCCACTCATTCGTGTTTGTGAGTGCTTTTACGGTATCTTCATCGAGCGCATGGGACATCACGACCAACAAATCACTTACCGATTCGTTAGCGCGCAGAAGCGACTGAATTATTGTGTACGCAAGTTTTGCGTTAGATATATCTAAATCGTTCATGAGTAATCTGTTTCCCCTTCAGCAAAAGGTAGTTTCGAAACTTTTACCAAATCTTCACCGACTTTTAACTCCGTACCGGAATCCAAAAATGCGTTCCTAACAAACCCGAGCGCAACGGTTTTTCCAAGTTTAGGCGAAAAGACAACCGAAGTTATTGCACCCGCATTTTTTCCATCAGAGGAAATAAGTTCATCCCCTGATTTCGCCTGCGTTTCTTCTTCTACAAATACCAATCCCATAAATTTTTTGGCTGCTTTACCCATAAAGTGAATTCGCGCAATAACTTCCTGCCCGATATAACAGCCTTTTTTATAACTGATCATTTCATCTATTCCTATTTCAGGAACAACCGTTTTCTCTCCCATATCAACGCCATATTTTGGAATTCCGGCTTCAATTCGTAAAACCTCGTAAAGCTCATCCGAAATCTCTACCGAGCGAGAGAGTGATTTATGAAAATCTTTCGCAGCGTCAATTGGAATGAAAATATCATTCTGAAAACTAACAGCCCCGTCCGGCAAAGAGCCCAAACAAGTTGAGTCCCCAAAAAACCTATAAAACTCATACTGGTCAGAAAGGTCGTCTACAACAAAATCCCCAGCAAAAGTAAACCTAAAAAGATTTTCAAAGACTTTTTGTTTCGTTGCTTCTTCCGTTTCAAGCAGGAATTTATCGCCGAATCTAACCACTCTTACAAGGGCAAAAATACGCCCTTTTACGGTTGGGAATGCCGCGAGCATTTGCGCTTCGTCTTCGAGCTTTGCTAAATCGTTGGTGATTAACCCGTTTAAGAATTTTATAGCCTCGGCACCGGACACCTCAACCAAGCCTCGCTTCAAATTCCGAAAACCCAAGCCGCCTTCACGTATCGAATCATAATCTTCAAAAAAACTTTTCATTACTTTAATAATTCTTCGTATTTCTTCTTCGAAAATCCCGCCAACGCCGTATCTCCAAAAACCAAAACCGGTCTGCGAATAAACGTGTATTCTTCCACCATAAAATCAACCAAGTCTTTAGAATTTAATGTTCGTTCGTGTAAACCCATCGCGCGATATTTCATTGCCCGTTTCGAAAATAGTATTTCCGCACCACCCGCTAGTCCAACAAGCTGCTCAACCTCTTTTCGCGAAAGCCGATTCTCTTTTAGGTCATGGAAACTCTCAATTTTGACACCCGCGTTTTCTAAAAATTCAACCGCTTTTTTACAGGTAGAACAATGTGGAAGCCCATATAATTTAACCTTTTTCATAATTTCTCCCGTTCATAAGATCATTATTACAAACGATGTTAATCTAGTTTCTAACCTCGCATCATTTTCCAAATTAATCAAATAATCTGAAAATGCTTCCTCGATCGTTTCAAAAATCTCCTCAAAGTCATTCTCAATTAATTCTCTATATTTGATCCTCATAAAAATACTGAACTCATAGTTCGCTAAATACTCAGAAACAGGCGCGATATTATGAAGTGCCTATTTATTCATTCCGACCAAAAAGAATTTAAGTTATTATTCTTCCCAAAACTTTGTAATCCTCAAGCTGCTGATTCAAACGGCGATGCATCGCAAAAACCTGAGGACTCGGATGATAAAGTGGAATCAATTTAATCCCGTTCCACTCAACAACTTTCCCGACATCTTCTTTTAATTTAAATTCGTGTTGCTTAACCGTTTTAAGAGCTTCAAGAGCGACCGTACCAAGTGGAACAATTACGGGCGGATCGATCAAACGAATCGTTTTGCCCAGGAACTCCGCACAATTATTCATCTCGCTTTTCTTCGGCTTTCGATTTGCACCGCTAGGCTTTCGCGGGCTGCATAAAACCGCATTCGTAATAAAAATATCATCCCGTCTTAAGTCTATCGAATCGAGCAGCACCTGAAAATTCTTGCCGGATTTATCGCCCCAAAAAGGCTTCCGTGTACGATCTGCTCCCTGCCGTCCGGGAGCTTCAGCGATAAAAAGAACCTTTGGATTTATATTTCCATTGAGCTCACTAAGCACGGCAACTTTATCAGCTAGGTCAGGACAAACCGTGCATTTTTGAGCCTTCTGAGTAAGTTTTAAGAACTGTCTTTCCTTGGTTGAAACCATCTTTACGCTCGTGTATTGTCGAAATAATAACAAACTAAAATTAACCAAGGTTTTTACATGAGTCAAACTATAGAAGAAAGAGTTCTGGAACAACTAGCAAAAATAATAGATCCCGATTTAAATAAGGATATTGTAACCCTTAATTTTATCAAGGATTTGAAGATCGAAGAAAACAAGGTTTCATTTCGAATTGTTTTAACCACTCCGGCGTGCCCCGTAAAAGATGCTTTTAAGCAAGAAGCTGAGGACCTTGTGGGCGCAATCGAAGGAATAGACACTGTTGAAGTAATCATGGATGCTGAAGTTCCAAAAGGAAGAGGAATAGCTAATAATGTGACGATTCCCAACGTAAAAAATATTATCGCCGTTTCATCGGGAAAAGGCGGCGTTGGAAAATCGACGGTTGCGGTCAACCTCGCAGTCGCGCTTTCTCAAAACGGAGCAAAGGTCGGCTTAATGGACGCGGATATTTATGGTCCTAATATCCCAATTATGCTCGGCGTTAGCGGGCAACAACCACAGATAGCTGAAGGCAATAAGTTAGTTCCGCTTGAAGCTCACGGCGTAAAATTAATATCGATGGCGGTACTCGTTCCGGCGGATAAACCCATGGTTTTAAGAGGACCGATGCTTCACGGTGTTGTCCGGCAATTCTTAAGTGATGTTGCTTGGGGCGAGCTCGATTACCTAATCGTCGATATGCCGCCGGGAACCGGAGATGTACAGCTTTCACTAGCACAATTAGTACCCGTTCAAGGCGCAATTCTAGTCACAACCCCGCAAAACGTTTCGCTCTCGGATGTTACCCGTGCTCTGAAAATGTTTGAACAGGTCGCAATCCCAATGCTGGGTGTTGTTGAAAATATGTCCTTTTTTATCCCACCCGATATGCCGGACAAACGTTACAATTTATTTGGCGAAGGTGGCGGAAAGAAATTTGCAGAACAGCATGGAATCCCGTTTCTGGGAGAAGTGCCGCTCGGAATGGAAGTGCGGGAAGGCGGCGACCAAGGAACGCCGGTCATACTATCGCACCCTGATTCTCCACAATCGGAAGCTTTTAGAAAGACGGCGGAAGAGGTCGCAAGACAGATTTCGATTGAAGCGATGAAACCGGAATTGGCGATCGTGTCAAAAGCTTAGTAAGAGCGGTTATTTTAGAGACGCTTTTATTGCTTGTTTCGAACCGAGAAATTTTGTAAAATTGATTTTAAAGTAAAGATTGGGAAATCCGATCTAGATAGTTTTTCTAAGGAGAGTATAAAAACGTTATGGTAGCAGTTGCAACGCCGGAAGTTGAAGTAAAAGTAACGCCAGATGCGGCAAAAGAGATTGGCAAATTTATGGAAGGCGAAGATGATTTACCGAAAACAGCGGGTCTTCGTGTTCGAGTCGTGCCGGGTGGATGCTCGGGTTTTCAATATAGCTTAAATATTGAGGAAGAGTCGAAAGATGGCGACAAGATTATTGAACAAGAAGGCGTTCGGCTTTTTGTTGATATGTTTTCGGGACAATACCTAAACGGTATTACAATCGATTACACGTCCAACATGATGGGCTCAGGATTCACATTTGAAAATCCAAACGCTACCGGCGGCTGTGGTTGCGGAGAGTCTTTTTCGGCTTAGTCACCTAATTTTGAAAAAAAAAGATGTGGCACATATCTTTATGTCCCTGCGTCTTTTTTGCATTTTAAAATGACACTTTTCGGAACTATGGATGGATTCAAACTGTCTAATAAGGTATCCAAAGGACAACTAAGGAACGCTCGAAAAAGGTAGGCGGGATTGAGATGTCCGAATTTCATACATGAGATTCGGATCTCTCATAGTAGGGCGGATTTGGACAAAATTGTCAGGCTCTTTTCGAGCCGGACCTCAAGAGGAAGCCAATGTTCCTTCCCGAAAGATAAAGAAAGCCAGCACAGGGTTTGCATTTCTCCTTCCTTTAAGAGAAAATCTTCCAATCTTTAGTAACAAAGACGACAAACAAAATACAACTTTTATTATAAGTTTTGGAATACGAGGGTTTTTCGCTGTTTTTAAATAGTAGGGCACACACGCTCAAGTTTATTGCAGCCTCTCCCCCCAACAAAATAAATTTTATTTATGAGATTTTCAGCGGTACTCAGTAAAATATTTAGTGCTTCATTGTTTCTTGCACTAATCTTGGCTTTCACAACATCGAATTCTTCTGCACAAGACCGCAGTCGAGTCGTTGGACAATCGAGCAAGACAAAGAATAAAAAAACCGAAAAGAAAAAACCAACAACAGCCTCTACGTCAAAACCAACGGTTGTCACCAGGCGCGGTTTGGCAAGCAAAATTATTGTTTCTAACAACAAGAAGAAACCGCCTTTAGTAAAGAAAACCTCTTCGTCAAAAGCAACAAACATTAAATCGGTTACGCGATCTGCGACGATGGCTTTTTCGCCTACGAGACGCGCGATGATGATGCAGTCCATACGCTCAAAAATTGGTTTGCGTTACCGATACGGATCACAAGGACCTCGCACCTATGACTGCTCGGGCTTTGTTTGGAAAGTATTTCAGGAATCAGGAATACCTTTTACCCGAACCAGTGCGCGATATATGTGGAAAGTCTTTACGCCCGTTTATGGTAAGGATCGATTTGAATTCGGCACATTAGTTTTCTTAAATCGTTTGGGACACGTCGGTATTGTCGCTGATGAAAATGGCTTTTATCACGCCTCATCGAGCAAGGGCATTACCTATTCGAAATTTGCGGGATATTGGTCAAAGCGAATTGTTGGATATAGACGGGTTCCCTTCTCTCGGTATTCGTTTGAAAATTCTTTCGAAAAATAATAACAGGCTTCGCTAATCCGGCTCGCTCTATTTTATAATCTTACACTATGGCAATCTTGGTCACAGGTGGCGCAGGCTACATAGGAAGCGTCACGGTAGAAGAACTGCGCCAAAAAGGTGAGGATGTAGTCGTCATAGATAACCTCGTCTATGGGCACCGTAGCGCGATTAGTAGGTCTATCCCATTCTACAAAGGAAGCATCGGTGACCAAGATTTAGTAAAAACGATTCTTGACGAACATCCAATTTCATCATGCATGCATTTTTCAGCATATGCTTATGTCGGAGAATCTGTAGAAAAGCCCAATAAATACTATGAAAATAATGTCATTCAAACTATAAACCTTCTGGATGTTTTGATTTCAAACGGAGTAAAACAATTTGTTTTCTCGTCCACCTGCGCGACTTACGGCGAACCTCAGTATTTACCAATCGATGAAGACCACCCTCAAAGCCCGACAAGCCCTTACGGTTGGTCGAAATTCATGGTTGAGCGAATTTTAGAAAGTTACGACGAGGCTTTTGAGTTGAAATTTGTTTCGCTCAGATATTTTAATGCTTGCGGCGCAACTGCTACCCTTGGAGAAAAGCACGATCCAGAAACCCATCTGATCCCGCTAATTATTGAAACCGCGCAGGGGAAACGCGACTGTATCGTAATCTTTGGCGATGATTACCCTACTCCGGACGGGACCGCGATTCGTGATTATATACACGTTTCCGATCTTAGCCAGGCGCATATTCTCGCCTTACAGCATTTACATTCAGGTAAAAAATCCGAATTTATTAATCTAGGAAACGGTGAAGGATATTCTGTAAAAGACGTGATTGAAACCGCTAGAAAAGTGACCGGAAACCAGATCAAATCCGAGACTGCCCCTCGACGGGCTGGTGACCCTTCAGAATTAATCGCGGACGCTTCAAAAGCAAAAAGAGTGTTGAACTGGAAGCCTAAACACTCAAAACTAGAAGATATTATCGAAACTGCGTGGAATTGGCATGAGGGGAACCAATAGTTCGCTCATTTGCTTATAAACTATTTAGCACCATCTCCGCGCAAAACTGCCGGTAAAGTCAAAATCATAATCTTGATATCAAGCCAAATCGACCAATTCTCAATATAAAATAGGTCAATTCTAACCATTTCATCAAAAGTCAGGCGATTCCGCCCCGAGACCTGCCATAAGCCGGTAATACCCGGTTTCATATCCAATCGTTTGCGATGCCAAGCCTCATACTCTTCAACCTCGTAAGGAATCGGCGGGCGTGGACCAACAATACTCATATCACCTTTTAACACATTAATTAATTGGGGCAACTCGTCCAAACTCGAACGTCGCAGCAAATTCCCGATTTTTGTGATCCTCGAATCATTTTTTACCTTGCCAAACACGGGTTTTTGAATATCTCCAGAGTTAGCATCAACCTTACCGTCAATATTCTTCTTGTAGCTCTCCCGATGAATCCCTTCATCCGCATCCGCCTGCATCGTTCTAAACTTGTAACAAAGGAACTTCCGTCCATCCATCCCAACTCGTTCTTGCTTGAAGAAAATCTTACCCCTCGAATCCAACTTAATTAAAAGCGAGATTATCAATCCCAACGGCATCAAGACTACCAAAGCCACAGTCGATAACAAGACATCACAAAGTCGCTTAAAAAACCTTTCTGTATCAGATAAGGGTTCACAAAACAGTCTAACCAAAGGAAGAACACCAACCTGTTCAACGCTTGTTTTTTGAGGTAAACAATTAAATAACGAAGGCGCAAGACGAAATTCAACTCTTCTTTCTCGTCCGCTTTGCATCATCTCTTCAAATAATTTCTCGCTAGGCACCCCACTATCAGTAATTATTACTTCCTGAATCGCCATCTCACGAATAACTCTCGGCAAACAATCCAAATCGCCAAAAACAGTTACTCCTTCAAAATCCGTTGCTTGACTCGACTCTTTATTCCGGGGAAAATCCAACACCCCACGTTTTACTTTTTTTCCGGAATTTTCAGTAGTGATCATTCCCACGACCTGATAACCTAAGTATTGCCGTTGCTTCAATTCCCTAATCGTTTGCCGAGCCTCACCGTTCGCTCCAACAACTAAAGTAGGAATCAGGTTAACCCCTCGCTTTCTTATGCGCGTCTGGATAAAACGTAATCCTAAGTGGAAAAATGAGAACACGCCGAGTGTTAACCCGAAATCCAATAAAAATATCCCGCGAGAATAAGAAAAATCTCTAAACGCAAAACCGCTACGAAACAAAAATGTAAACGTAATCATCAACAAAGAACCAACTAACGTAGCTCGAAAGATCTTAATAAACTCAGCGGTATATGAAAACGCCCCTCGTAATCGATAAATCTTTGAGTAAATGAGCACAGAAACGCGAACCGGTATAAGAAAAAATAAGATACCCGCGTACGGAACAAATTCTTGCGACCAAGCCCAAGCTGTCTGAGAAAAAACCGGGTCTCCGTGTCTGATTATAAACGCGAGAATGAAACATGCAGCGGCAAGAACTGCATCCACTACAAATACACCACCTTTTACAAGGGGCATGACCCAATTGGGGACCCTTCCTTCTTTGGCAACAAATTCTGCATCGACAGGATTTATGGGTTCTGGTGCATTAGCTAATTCCATTTTCTTTATTTGTGAAGATCCAATGCCAAGCAAGTCCTAGCAATGTCATTCAGAGAGTTTCGAGAACTTAACGACGCTTATCCGTGAGTTGTCGAAACACTTCGCCACAACATACTTCAGGCAAGCGATTTACCGTTACGCCGTCAAAAGCTATTACTTCGTTATCTACAGTTCATACAAGAACTGAGACAACCCTTACAATGCAAAGAAATTCTAGAAAGATAACTTGAACAGAGATGTTCATTTTCACTTCTAGGTTGCATACAATAATTAATTCTGGGTTGCTTACAATAGTTTAATAAATTCCCAATGAACAAAAACTTTGGGAGACCGCGAGGTCATTCGCAACCGATTTCATAGTGCCTTCTTAGAGATTAACAAAAACAGAGGAACCAAAGCAAGGGCTAGTCTTGTCCAATACAAAATGATACTGAAATTATATTTGATTCTAATGTAAAATGATACTGAAATTGACGCTTTTCTGTTCATCTTAGGAGGATGAACACTGTCATGAACTTGGATGAGATTAAGACCTTTGAACAAATTAAGAAATTTCTCGATGGAACTGTTGATGTCGAGTTTTCTATTGGTACTAAAGATGAGCGTTATGCTTGGATAGACAAGACTTTGAAGCAATTTACATACTTGCAATGCTCAAAAAAGCAGAAGAGTATCTTGCTTTGTTTTATTGAGAAAATCAGTGGATATTCTCGCATACAGGTCAAGCGTTTGGTTAGACAATACTTTGAAACAGGTTCGGTTAAAAGGCTTAAACCTAAGAAACACAGAGGTTTCAAGCGAATCTACAGTAACCAAGACATTAGATTATTGGCACGCACCGATGAGTTGCACAATCAACTTTCGGGAGCGGCAACCAAGAAGATTTGTCAGAGAGCTTTGGAGATATTTGACGAACAGGATTACGAGCGACTAGCAAGAATTTCGATAGCTCATATCTATAATCTGAGAAAATCAAAGGCTTATCGAAAAGTCCGCCAACGCTTTGAAAAAACAAAATCAAAAAGGTGTCAGATCGGCGACAGACGCAAACCCAGACCAAACGGCATTCCGGGCTATATCCGCGTAGATACGGTGCATCAAGGCGATTTGGATTCAGAAAAAGGTGTCTATCATATCAACGCTGTTGACGAAGTTACGCAGTTTGAAATCGTCTGCTCGGTTGAAAAAATATCGGAGATGTTTCTGATTCCAGTGCTTGAGGAGTTAATCGGACAGTTTCCCTTTGTTATCAAAGGCTTTCACAGCGATAACGGTTCGGAATACATCAACCGATATGTCGCCAAATTGCTTAACAAATTGCTAATCGAACTGACCAAATCCCGTCCTAGACATTCAAACGATAACGCTTTGGTCGAGTCTAAAAACGGTTCGATTGTCAGAAAATGTCTCGGCTATGTTCACATTCCACAAGAATATGCACCACAAATCAACCAATTTTTAAGCAAATATCTGAATTCCTATATCAACTATCATCGCCCATGTTTCTTTGCTCTAACTGTAACAAACAAAAGAGGAAAGCAGATAAAATGCTACCCCTTTGAACTGATGATGACACCATATGAAAAACTCAGATCAATCGCGGATGCAGAAAAATATCTGAAAAAAGGAATAAGTTTTGAAAAGCTGGATGAAATAGCCAAGAAAATGAGCGATAATGAATCAGCCAAACAATTAAACGAAGCAAGAGAAAAACTATTTAACGAAATCTATGAACAGGAAACCAAGCAATTCAGAACCGCCATCGGATGATTTTAATTTCAGTATCATTTTTCTATTAGAATAGACTTTATTTGGATGAGATGGCGAATCATGTGTATAACATCATCAAGCCAAGTCTTGATCACGTGGACAATAATCACAAACCGCTTTTGCCGATACAGAACGAAGAATTAAAATCTGTTTTTAGCGATTTAAGAGGCTGGATGATTTCAACAATTGCTCTTTTTCAGGATTTTGATAAAGATGCGGCTACGCAATTAATTGATGAAATGGGGGCATTTAAAAAGAAACTCAAGCTTGTGAGAAAAGCGCAGATTAAGAGGATTAAGCACCACGAAATTGGGACGCGAAACAGCCAGTTGTATTTAAATCACCTCGGCGAACTAAGAGATTTAGCTATTTTTACAAATCGTCTGGTAAAGATTTATCGCGATTTGATTATAAATACCGAAGAAGAAGAAGTTTCCGAGTCGGAAACTATAACAAACGAGAAACCAGGCGAAATCGGGAGCGATGATAGTTTGTATTCCGAGGAGGATAAAGAGTAGATTACGATATATTTGAGGTCTTGCGCTATGAAAATACAAATCGTCATATTGTTTGTACTTGTTGCTTTAGGAATTCTAGGATGTAAATCTGATAATGAAATGAAGCCGATTGACCTTAATGAATTGACGATTGAGCAAGTACACGAATCGTATAAAGCCGGACGCTACAACAGTCAGGCGTTAGTTTCGGCATATCTAAAACGAATTGAAAAATACAATTCTCGAACAAATGCACTCACGACCATTAATTCGGATGCTTTAGCAAAAGCAAAGGAACTCGACAAGGAATTCAGTAAAACAAAAAAGCTACGACCGCTTCACGGAATCCCGGTTATTGTAAAAGATAATTTTAATACGATAGGGCTTCCGACTACCGCGGGTTCAAATGCGCTTAAAGATTTTGTTGCCGATGAAGATGCTTTTATCGTTAAAAAAATGCTTGATGCAGGAGCCATAATTATTGCAAAATCCAACATGGCAGAATGGGCATTTAGTGCTATGCATACCGAAAGTTCTACGGCGGGAACAACCAGAAACCCTTACAATTTAGAATATGTTCCAGCCGGCTCAAGCGGCGGTACGGCTGCCGCGATTGCTTCTAATCTAGGATTGGTGGGGTTGGGGACCGATACTGGAAATTCTATCAGAGGTCCATCCTCCCACAACGCTCTGGTGGGGTTTCGTCCGACCTTAGGGCTAACAAGCCGAAGCGGAATTGTCCCTTTGTATCTGCGAAATGACGTTGCCGGACCGATGTGTCGAACGGTTGAAGATGCAACTCGAGTATTAGAAGTCATCGCAGGGTTTGATCCAAAAGATCCTTTAACAAAACACTCGGAAGGAAAAGTTGAGAAGAATTATCAACAGTTTCTTAAAAAAGATGGTTTAAAGGATGCGCGAATTGGCATACTGACCGAGCTGAGCGAAGATAAACCCGATCCTGAAATCAAAGCTCTTTTTGAAAAAGCAGTTAAAGATTTAGGACGATTGGGTGCGGAAGTCGTTGATAAAGTTAATGTTCCAAATTTTGATGAGCTGCGAAAAAATCAGTGGTGCGATGATTTTAGGCACGATGTAGAAGCCTATCTTAAGGAATATGTGAAACGCGATTCGATGAAGACTTTGGAGGATATTATTCGCGTCGGCTCAAAATCTAATTATGCAAGAGAGACTTTGGAGTATTTTCGAACACATAATGGACGCGAGAAAAACCCTCAAATTGCATGCGGGACTCCATATGATGACAAAAGAAGAGTCGCGTTTCGGGAAGCAATCGAAAAACGTATGGACGAATTAAAACTCGATGCGATTATCTATCCAACCTGGAATAATAAACCGGCAAAAATTGTTAATTTTAGGAAGGATTATAAGGGCGATAATAACCAAATCGTTGCGCCCCATACAGGACAGCCGGCATTTACCGTTCCGATGGGTTTTACGAAGGGAAATCTTCCGGCGGGACTTCAATTTCTGGGAAGAATGTATTCGGAACCAACTCTTATTAAATTCGCATATTCATACGAGCAAGGGACAAAACATAGGGTTCCGCCAAAAATGGAGTAGTGGATTTTTAAGTGAAAACTCACTGTAAAATATTCGAAACAGAGAGACTCATTCTCAGGGAATTCAATTTAGATGACGCCTCATTTATTGTTGAACTGCTTAACTCTCCCAATTGGAAAAAATACATTGGTGATAAGAATGTAAATTCTTTAGACGATGCAGCGAAATACATTCAGAATAGTTTGTTAAAAAGTTACAAAGAAAATGGTTTCGGTCTATCGAGGGTTGAATTAAGAGGCGAGGGAACTCCAATCGGAATGTGTGGGCTGATAAAACGCGAGACTCTTGACGGCATTGATATCAGCTTTGCATTCTTGCCGGAATACGCGCGAAAGGGCTATGGCTTTGAATCCGCTGTCGCGATGCTGGAATATGGAAAGAGCGTGCTTAAATTAAAACGAATGGCTGCGATCACGGTTGGGTACAATCTTGCCTCAATCGGTTTACTTAAAAAATTGGGATTAAAATTTGAAAAAATGATCATGATTCCAAATGATGATGAGGAATTGATGCTATTTGGAATCGATTTTGGTGACGAAAAATAATTGGCACTATTTAATATTACTCTCTTGTTTTATCTTAGTCAGTCTTCCTCTTTTCTTTGCGATTTTGTTACCCCATCTTTCCATTTCCAGTACTAAGTTGGCTAGGCTTTTCCCGTCTTCGGAAACGGAATAAACAACTCTAGGCGGTGTTTCGGGATAGACCTTGCGCTTTACGAGTTTGTCCTTTACGAGGGCTTTTAGCTGTAACGAGAGCATTTTCTCCGTTATTTGGGGGATTTTGGCTCTTGAATTAAATAATAAAGCACAACGGTTTTCCATTTGCCGCCTATATAATTCATCGTTACATCAACCGGGCAATGGTATTCCTGGTTATTAATTCGATACCTATATTCTTCGCCATCTTTAATCATTTTCTTCTTTAAAACCTCGCCAAACGCTCATTTCGGTCAATCATGTTAGCAACTATCTAATTTTACAGTAACTATCTGTAAATACGATGGTTATATTAAAATGATGCGTCTTCTAACCTTGACATAAATGTTAATCCAATGCCACTATATATTTTATAGTATATATAATAAAGGAAGTAAATATGAACTTTGATTTAGATAAAAATAAAAGAGCTGAAATATGGAATTATCTCATCACATGTTTAGAAGAATTTTACGGCGATACCGCCTCATTAAAGACTTCGAATGTTGCGAGTCGTCAGGATGTGAGAGCGGAATTGATTACTTCCTTTGATAAAAAACTTGAAATGGAAGAAGGGATCGAACATGTTATCGAAGGGCTGAAGAAATACTCCGTTCATACACCTCATCCCGATTATTTTGGTTTATTCAATCCGCGTGCAAATTTTCCTTCGATATTGGCGGATGCGATTACCGCAACCTTTAATCCGCAGCTTGCGGCATGGAGTCATTCACCATTTGCTTCCGAGGTTGAAGCTCTGCTCGTGAGGGAGGTTGGAAAGAAATTCGGATACAAAGAAGGGGAAATCGACGGCGTTTTTGCGACCGGCGGCGGCGAAGCAAATCTAACCGCGGTTTTGACAGCCCTCAATTGGAAATTTCCGCAGATCGCGGCTGAAGGGATTTTTTCGATAACCGGAAAGCCGAGAATCTATTGCTCGTCAGAAGCGCATCATACGGCGATAAAATCAGCGAGAATATGCGGTTTGGGAGCAAACTCACTTAAAAATATTCCTGTTAATGAAAAGCAGGAAATGATTCCTGAATTACTGGAGAAAGAAATTGAAAAAGATATCGCCGATGGATGTCAGCCGTTTTTGATTTTTGCGACAATGGGTACAACCGGAAGTGCCGCTA
>Ga0114931_10001133_pt1 | contig 33999 bp, 29 predicted proteins | sample 2SBtaG_FD_89579 | JGI IMG/M metagenome (GOLD analysis project Ga0114931, IMG submission 89579) | Deep subsurface microbial communities from Kolumbo volcano to uncover new lineages of life (NeLLi) - 2SBTROV14_V59a metaG | ecosystem: Environmental > Aquatic > Marine > Volcanic | place: Kolumbo...
CATACTCACTTGCCTTGCGCAATCATTTATTGTACCTGGCGGATCACAGCGGTGGCTTCCATATCATTGATGTCAACGATCCCAAACATCCCAAGCGCATCAGCGGCATTAATACCGAAGGCAAAGCCTGGGCCGTCGCACTGGACGCCGACCATGCTTATATAGCCGACGACAACAACGGCCTGCTGGTTATCGATATCCGTGACAAAAACAATCCTCGTTTGCTGGCCACCTACAAGGAAAACAACAGTGCCGAAGACGTAACCGTCGCTGACAACCGGGCTTATGTGGCCTATTTCAACGGCGGCGTCACCGTTGTTGACGTCAGTAACCCACAAGCACCGAAAAAAATCAGCAAAATTACCACACCGGGCGGTTCCAGGGCGGTTCATATCCAGGATCATCGACTTTATATCGGCGATTGGGCGGCGGGCATTCAAATTTACGATGTAAGCGACGGCCAACATCCCAAATACCTGGGAGGTTACGACACTCCCGGCTTTGTCTGGGGCATGGCCACGGCCGGCGACTATGTCTATGTCATGGATTGGTGGGCTGGTTTCAGCGTCATACGCACCGCAGCCGACCACGCACCACGGCGAGTGGGATACTACCACGGCCGTGGCAGTATCATGGATATCGCGTTTCAATACCACTACGCCTACACGGCTTATGGATCCGGTGGTATTCAGGTATTTGATGTACGCACTCCCTCCAACCCTATCTGGGTAACCGGCAAGGACACCACCGCCCCCGCCAGTTCCGTCAGTATCGCGGGCAATCAATTGTTCCTGGGGCTCGACGGTGAGGGCATCAGCGGGTATGACATCAGCAATCCTAAACAACCACATCAAAACTTTTTTTATCCACTACCGGAAAAATTTAAAAAAATCGACGTCAGCAAACATTTTCTGATTACCCAAAGCGTGCGCGCGCAGCTTGCCTTGATCGGCTTACCCAACAAAAAACTGCAGTTTACCGGACAGGCTGAAAATTTCTGGCTGCATGATAATCACCTCCTGGTGCAAGAGCAGCAGGCGATCTATGCCTACTATCGTTTGACACCGCAAGGCCTGCACTTTCTGTGGCGGGAAAAACTGGGTGCACCTGCCTATGACAGCATCCTGCACGGACCAAACGTGGTTTTAAGCGGTACCGACGGAAGAATATATGTTTATAAAACCAGCGAATCAAAAGTCACGCTGTTACACAATCTTCATTTCGGCTATGAATTGGAGCACTTTTTTGTTGACGGTAACCGGATATTTGCAGCAACGCATACCGGTCAACTGGCAGCCCTGTCCATGCGGGGAGACAAACTGGAATTAAACAGTCTATACAGTATCGGCAAACCTTTCAGCCGGTTTGCCGCGGACCAGGATACCGTTTACTTAAGCGCCGGCAACAATTTGCTGAGCCTGACCTTGTTACCCGACATTGCAAGTAGCGACAAAGACCCGCTGACCTTGAATTTCAGCAAAGGCCTGCCACCCGGGCGATACTACTTGTCAGTAGTGGATACCGCCACCGGCCGAGTCGAAACCGCGCCCACCATACTCACAGCTCAATACAAAAAAACTGAACTGGATAAAAAATTTACGCTTGATGACCTGGAAAAAGCCATGCGAAAACGTGAATTGATAGGCGCCCAGGACAGTATTGAGTAATAGCAACACCAATGCCGGTATACCGGCATTGGCCTAAGAGGCTCGGATAGACCTTGGTGAAAACACATTTAACCGGGCGGCAGTAGTGCGATGTGCTTATTTGTTATATTCCGACATCACCTGCTCATACGCCGCCTGCACCTGCTCCGTGCTGCCAATTTGCATACCTAACTCACGCAACAATCCATCCTGCAGCCCATAAATCCAGCCATGAATAGTTAAGATTTGGCCACGGTCCCAGGCATCCTGGACGATCGTGGTCTGGCAAACATTGATAACCTGTTCAATGACGTTAATTTCGCACATGCGTTGAACCATCTCATCATCACCCAGGCCGGATAAATAGCGTAAATGCTTTTGTTTGATATCCTGAACATGGCGCAGCCAATTATCAGCCAGCCCCAACTTGGCATTGCTGGATGCCGCGGCAACGCCACTGCAGCCGTAATGACCGCATACAATAATATGCCTGACTTTTAGTACATCGACGGCAAATTGGATCACCGACAGACAATTGAGATCCGCATGTACCACGACATTGGCGATATTCCGGTGCACAAACAATTCACCAGGCCGTAGCCCGACAATCTCGTTAGCGGGAACCCGGCTGTCGGAACAGCCGATCCACAAATATTCGGGCGCCTGCTGCCTGGATAGTGCTTTAAAAAAATCCGGGGAGTGCTTGGTAATATTTTCCGCCCAAGCCCGGTTACTCTCAATCAAGTGTTGCAATTTGGACATGATATACCTCAGCTTGGTGATTATAGTCACAAACGGCACACGCACCAAGCCCTCAGCCTGGGCAATCGACCGGTTATGCTATAATGATGTTCAGCTCAGCTCAGCGGACCGTTAAATGCGCCGATTGGTAAATACGTTTTACTTGGTAGGATTTATTGTTTGTGTGTGGGCGATATTTCTTGCCTTGGAAATAAGCAACTTTCCAAGCAGCGAGGTACGCCGAGACACCGGCGCGGCCATCGTGCTTGGTGCAACTGTCCTGGATAATCAACCGACCCCGTTTTTTGAAGAGCGTATCAAATACGCCATCCATTTATACCGCCAGGGACGGGTGGAAAAATTGATTTTTACCGGGGGCCACAAAGACGGTGGGCATTTTTCCGAGGCCGAGGTAGGACGCAACTATGCCTTGGATCAGGGCGTCCCCATCGAGGATATTTTCCTGGATTACTTATCCGGCACCACCCGCGCAAGCCTGGTCGCTGCCCGTGACATCATGCGCTCCCAGGGTATTCATTCCGCCATGATTATCGGCCATCCCCTGCTTATGCGCCGCGCCATGGCCATGGCGAAAGACCTGCAATTGCAGGCCTTTGCGGAACCGGCCCCCAGTCAACTGGACACCATACTTCACCAAGCCACGGTCCTGCTGCAGGAAATCTATTTTTATCAGCGTTATTTGATACTGCGAGCATAGGTTTTCTGTGCTATAATAACCACAATATTTTACCAGTATATTTGTCCTATTCTTCTGATTTTTCAGGAAATCTATGCCAGTTTCCCTCATCCGACTGGTGTGGTTGTGCCCCGTCATATGGCTTTTCGCATGCGCTCCCGACCAGCAGGTTGGCTGCGATAATGCGGTCTTTACCGACTTGCCAAACAGCGCTTATATATTGCCGTATCAGCCCGGCCAATCCCACCGGCTTATCCAAGGCAATTGCAGCAGCAATGAACGCACCCACCACGCCGGCGGCATGTTACAGTTTGCCTACGATTTCGCCATGCCGATGGGAACACCGGTCATGGCAGCCCGCGCCGGGCGGGTTCGGCGCGTCGTCAATGAATTCCAGGACTATAGCGGTATTCCCGGTGAGGAAAACCTGATCGTCATCACCCATGACGACGGCAGTTTTGGCTTTTACGTTCATCTGCAACAGGCGTCCGACCTGGTGGGCGTGGATGATTGGGTGGAGCAGGGAGACATTATCGGCTACAGCGGCAATAGCGGCTACAGTTCCGAGCCCCACCTGCATTTCCATGTTCTGGCCTTGGCTGCGTTTAACGATACCTGCGATCCCCGTTTACGCTCTTGCGCGGTGGATTGCCGGGACGATGGGATTAGCTGCGAAAGTATTCCGGTAAGTTTTCGAAATACCGGCCACATACCATTAAGCGAAGGTGCATGGTACGAGGCTATGGATTTTGCACCGTCGAACAGCATCGATCCACGCTATATCCAATAAGACGCACGAAAAGGCATCCTTCTGCGAAACCGCTTGCAGCAGCAACGGCAAGTGTTATATCAGTTTCAATCGCAATGACGGCTCGGTCAATGCCGATGATTATCGCGTCTTTGTCGCCATGTCCACGGCAGCTTACGTTGCCAATACCGAGGTGGGTAATGCTCTGAGAGAGCGCCAGCTGCCAGGCCAATTATTTTTAATTTTTAATTTTTAAAAAATAAACCCGAACCGGAATCGATACGAATATTTCCCGAACAACCTATTATACGGCGCTTACGGACAAACGAAAAACGGGTCATCCAATGATAAAACCGGTTAGCGATATCGCTAACCGGTATGTATAGGAATCTTACGCTTAGCTTACTGCTGTAAAGCAACTAAACGGGTACTGCCGTCGGGCATAACCTGAACAACCTGTAATTTATTCTTGTTTACCTTGACGGATTTGCCATTGATATACAGCGCATTACCGATGGGATAATAACCCTGGGTGGCTTTGTCAGGCATTTTAAAGGTAAATTCGCTCGTAAAAACACCGCATTGTTTATTGCCGTTGACCGGCTTGCGAATACTGTTTAACTTTTTGTTTTTATCCTTATAGTGGTAGATAGTGAGTTCTTCCTCAATAGCCACCTTCTTTTCCTTGGTACCCGGGACAACAACGATGTCGGAGATCACACTGACTTTTCCACCTCGCCTGACCGATTTACCGGGTCGGGTAATGATGGTATAGGTCGTTAATTCGGACCGTTTCGGTTGTTTTTTACCGGATTTCTTTAAATCGGCCAGCACGCCGGCGCAAGGTTTTTTACGCGTAGACGCGTAGTCGATCACCATTTTCGAAATAGCCACCACCGCAGCTTCAATGGCTTTTTTCTCCAAACAAGCTTTACGTTTTGCCTTGTCTTTACTGACACAATCGGCATCCGCGCCGATGGATCCGCCTCCCGGAAGTTTGATACCAAACCCGGACAGGGAAATAACCAGTGCCGTCGCGACGACCACCATAAAGATTAACTTCTTATTACGCAACATAACTTTTTCCTTCTCACTGTTTCTCTTTAACGACATGTTCAATCTCAAAACCACCACTCTTGGTAAAATCATCGGCTTCGGCTTTGCTGGCCCGCTGCTTCAAACCAAGTGCCTTCTGTTTTTCTTTAGCGATGTGATACTTGGTACTAAGAAAATAGGCATTCTCCGCGTTGGATATGGCACAGCCGTAATTTCCATTATGCAGACAGGTTTCGCCTTGAGCCATGATGTCCGCAATGATGGCCAACTGCTCCTGAATCAAGTGTTTCTTACGCTGCAGCTCCGCTTCACGCCGCATGCGCGCTTTTTTAATGTTATTTTTCAATAGCACGGCCGCCGCATTGTTGGGGTCCATATCCAGGATCATGGCCACTTTTTGATTGGCACAGGTAAATTTATTATGCTCCAGGCAAAAATTTCCCTCACGTATGGCGGTTTGGATTTGCTTTCGACGCTTTGCATTGTCAGCATCTCTGCGCTGTTGTTGCCGTTTCATTTGATCGATGACCGAGTTGACTTTCTCCCTCAACAGCAATGCAACTTGATTACCGGGTTCAATGTCCAAAATTTCCTTGATATAGACTTTGGTACAGTCAAACTTTTGTTGTTCCAGGCATTGCTCGGCGATTTCTTTGTAGCCGGCGATCTTTTCCTTGTGCTTACGTAATTCTTCCGCCTTGCGCATGGCGGATAGTTTAATGTCCACGTTTTTCACGATGGCCAGGGCCTGTTTGTTGTCCTTGTCCAGACTCAACACTACCTTGGCTTGTTCACGCGCGCATTCAAATTGCCGGTTTTTCCAGCATTTCTTGGCCTCATAGACAGCGGACCGTACGCGCCCACGCAGCACCGCCTGATCATCGGTAAAAACACCGGAATAATAAAGCCCGCTGAAAACACCAGCCGCCACCAACGCGGCGGCTGCCAGCGTACGAAAGGGGAAACGGGTGGACTCGGTCAGCGTTTTGATTATGGGGTCGACGGATTCGTAACGGTCCTTACGGTCAAATGCCAGACCTTTTTCCATCACCCGCCATTGTTTGCGACTGAGGGATTTAATGCGCTTGGGCTTGAGTTTTCGTACTTTGGCTTGGTGAGCCGGTAGCCGCAAAAACGGATGCTGCCCGGTCAACAGCACATACGCCACCAGGGACAAGGCGTAAATATCGTCGCTGGGATGGGGGTCCTGCTTGTCGATCATTTCCAGACTGGCATAGGCCGGGGTCATGGCCCCTAAATCACCGGCATCAAATACCGTATCCGCGGCAGGACCGTGTTTGACGGCGCGGGAAATCCCAAAATCCAGTACTTTGGCCTTACCGTCCTGGGTAATAAAAATGTTGCCCGGTTTCAGGTCGCAGTGCACCAGGTGGTTATCATGGGCATGTTTCAGCGCTTGGGCAATTTCGAGAATAATTTTCCAAGCCAGTTTTTTCGGCACACCATTGGGATATTTCTGGATCACTTTGTCCAGCGGCATGCCCTGCATATATTCCATGGTCATATAGACCACGCCTTTTTCGACGTCGCGGTCGAAATCATGCACCCTGACGATATTGGGGTGTGACAGGCTTTGGGATTTACGCGCTTCGCGCTGGAAGGTGATAAAGGCGTCCGGATGGTCCTTAAAATTACCGCCGAGTACTTTCACCGCCACCCAGGGATTGGTATCTTTTGCGGCTTCCTTGATCAGGTCTTTGGCTTTGTAAACAACGCCCATACCACCGCTGCCCAAAACCGACACCAAGGCGAATCGCTTGTTCAGCAGTTTTGAAGGTCCAACTCGCCGAGCGATTGCACTGGCTCGCTCAAAGCCGGTGCTGTCGCTGATGTCCACGGCTGGAAGGCTGGTGGCGCTGATAGGTGTATCGGTATTCTGACCGTAGCCACCACGACCATCGTCCGGGTCGCCCGGATGTCGGGTCGACGGCACCTGTGGTTCTTCACCATCAGGAAGAAATTGGGTAAATTCCGGTTTTCTTGGTTTCTTGTCACTCACAACGTTCTATCTTAATTTGTCTATCTTTATGTTTATGCCGCCAGTTTTGCAGCCACCAATCATAACTTATATCGTGATCGATCTGCCATCGAGCGCGTCACATTGCGGTTTTTTACCACGCTGTGACAACCTGCGGTGGTATATTTCGCTAATTATACCTCGATTTGTGCTTCAGTGATACTCTCCCCTGCTTGCCAAGCCCATTTCCGCCATTTACTATGCCAACACCATTCTCGATACAATAGACCTTCTGTTTGAGTGCTTAATAGCCCTCTTCATTACTGCCAACCGCAGGGACCACCGGTTGCGGTCGCTGAATAGATCATTACCAGCCACCTGAGGGAGATCCGCCAACGATGGAAAGTGCTTTTTGGAAAGCCGTATTCAACAGACGAATGCTGATCTGTGTGTTCACCGGATTTACCTCTGGACTGCCCCTGTATATTCTCATATCGCTGCTACCGGCTTGGTTGCGCTCGGAGCAAGTGGATTTGGCCACCATCGGCCTGTTTGCGCTGATTCAATTTCCTTATACATGGAAATTTTTCTGGTCGCCACTGATGGACCGCTACGCGCCTTCCCTGTTGGGCCGCCGCCGAGGTTGGCTTATCATCACCCAGGTTGCACTGTTGTTTACCGTTGCGACGCTCGGTATTTTCAATCCGACCACCGATATTTGGACAATTGCGGTATTGGCCACCGCCGTTGCGTTTTTCAGCGCCAGCCAGGATGTAGCCATCGACGCCTACCGTCGGGAAATTTTACCCGATAAGGAATTGGGCCTGGGTAATTCCATCCATATCAATGCGTATCGTATTTCCGGCCTGATCCCCGGCTCCCTGTCATTGATCCTGGCGGATTTCCTGCCATGGAGCCTGGTATTCCAAATTACCGCGGCATTTATGGTGGTTGGCATCGGCATGACCATCATGGTTACCGAACCAAAATCTTTCGGCCATCCCCGCACCCTGGCCGAAGCCATCATTGAACCCTTTGATGAGTTTATACACCGCGCGGGTTGGAAGACGGGACTGTTGATCCTGTCATTTATGTTTTTATACAAAATAGGTGACAACATGGCCACGGCACTGGCCACGCCGTTTTACCTGGATATGAAATTTAGTAAAACCGAAATCGGCCTGGTAGCGAAAAATGCCGCCCTATGGCCCATGATTATCGGCGGTATGCTGGGCGGCCTACTGATGCTGAAAATCGGTATCAACCGTTCATTATGGTTATTCGGTTTGGTGCAGATGGTCACGATTGTGGGTTTTGCCATCCTGGCGGAATTGGGCCATAACATCATCGCCCTGGCTGTCGTATTAAGTATGGAGTATCTGGGCGTCGGACTGGGCACCGCCGCTTTTGTGGCGTTTATCGCCCGCTCCACGCATCCGAAATACACCGCCACCCAATTGGCCCTGTTTACCGCATTGGCAGCCCTGCCACGCACTTTTGCCAATGCCACCGTGGGTTATATCGTGCAGTACATCGGTTGGACCCATTTTTTTATCTTCTGCACCGTGATTGCTATTCCCGGTATGCTGCTACTTATCAAGGTTGCACCGTGGCATATCACCGAAGACCGCGGCATTACCCTCGATTCCCAGGAACAGTCAAAACCGTCTTAATACCTTAACTGACTCGCCGGGTACCTTCATATTGCTAAAGCACAACGTGACCGTCGACAATCAGGACTCGCCAAATAAATCCCTGTGCAATTGCATGGTCCAGTCCTTAACAGCCTGCGCCTTGGCCTGGTCGCGCTGTTCATCGGCTTGAGAATGGGCAAAACCAAAAGCTTTTGTTTTTCTGTTGTATGCGTATTGGGTGCGCACACTAATACCCATAAGGGGTTGCAGGGAGACGATGGAAAAACACTTCGTTGTCGGCGATTCCCAGGCTATGGTTTTATGGTTCACCTTGGCCGCGATCCGCCTGGCCACATGCCGGCCTTCGGTGTAAGCGGTATTGGCGCTTTTTGAAAAGGGCATGGGGCGGCTGTCACCGGTGACATACACGGTATCATCGTCGGGCAGGTGATTCGTAAGTGGATCGATACGGGCTTCATTTTGCGGGCTATGCGGATCGGCAAGGCCTAATGTTTCCAACAACCGGGCACCGCGTACCGGTGGATAAATACAAGCGTCATCAAACGTATAGCTGTCGAATTCGGTTTCAATGGTTTTTGCAACCGGATCCACGGCGGTGATGTTCACGCTGGGAACATACTCGATCAATCCCCCGTATAATTGCTTGAATGCGGCCTCAAAGCCGTCTTTTTTAATCCGAATTTCAGGACTGGCGTCCAACAAAAGCACCTTTCCCGCGCGTTTTTGTTTCTTTAACAACGCCGCCAGCACACACGCCCGTTCAAACGGTGATGCAAAACAGCGGTAGTTGCCTGCCGGCACCGTCTGCACAAAAACGCCTTTTTCAAATTGCGCCAGTTTATTTTTTACCGCGGCAAATTCCACCGGTGAGTTAAATCCGGCCGGAAAATGTTGTTCCAGCAACATACGCGTTTCCGTGTCGGTCACACCGATTTTGGCGTAATCGTAATCGATACCCGGTGCTATAACCAGGTAATCATAGGGAATCTCACCCTGATCGGTAACCACCCTTTTGCCGATCCGGTCCAAACCGGTGCACACCGCTTGAAAATACCAGTAGCCTCCATGACGGGCGGCATCATAAAAACTGTACCCGGCGATCATATCCATGGGTATTTCACCCGCATACCACAGGGCGGTGGCAAAACAGCATGCGTACATGGCCCGTTTGTCCACCAGCACCACGTCAAAAGCGGGGTGCTCCTTCTTAAGGTATTTCGCCACAGTCAATCCGGACACCCCCGCCCCAACCACCACCACCCGGGGACCCTTGGCTTTTGGCAAGTCGGCCAGAACGCCGGTGGGTGTTTTTTTCTGCGCAGACGGGACACTATTCGGCTGACCGGCCTTTTCCACTGTCGGTTTTTCCGTACTGGCGGAAACAGAATCCTTGCTGCACTGGGCTAATCCAAATAGACTTGCAACGGCTAAGGTTTTGCCGCTCCAGCGAATAAACTGGCGGCGTGATTTCTCCATCCCCTTCCTCCAATAGCCCAATTATTGATAAGGTTAAGCTTCTATTTCGCGTTGAACGAATAAGAAAATAACTGTTTAATATCTATTTAATATCAAGAGCCTATCATTTTTTCCTATTAACGTATTTAACTATATGATAAAAAACTGTGACATAGCTTATATAGCTTTGATAGACTTAAACAAATTCTAAAACGCACGCAGGGATTAGTATCTTCGGGGGTCATTCCTAAACCATGCAAGATTTCGAAACGAAGTTTCACGGCGCCATGTTGGGTATGGCACTGGGAGACGCCATTGGTGAATTAGCATATCGATTCCCCCGGCGCGCCCATCTGCTGGCTCAAATCGACACCATGGATACCCTGTTCTACACCGGCGATACCGCCATGGCAGTAGCCTTGACCCAATCCCTTATCCAAGTAGGCGATGTGGATCCCAAACATTTGGGAAAAACCATCCGGGAACACTTTTTAAAACAACCCCATCGTTGCTTTGGGCCCGGATTACCGAAAATACTGGCCGCGGTCGAGAAGGACGGTATTTCCTATGTGGATGCTGCCAGACGCATGTACCACGGTCAAGGCTCATTGGGCAACGGTGCCGCCATGCGTGTCCCGTCGGTCGGCTTGTTGTTTCACAACCACCCGGACCTCTACCATAAGGCAGAGACGTCCGCCACCGTAACCCACATACATCCTGTTGGCACTGACGGTGCCGCTGTAATGGCCAAAGCCGTGGCTCTTAGCATCGCGCTACGCAAGGGCATGATCGATACGACCCACTATTGTGAACAACTGATCGCTTTTGCACGCACACCGGAAGTACAGGGCAAGATGATTCGGGTAGCCGAATTAATTGCAGACCGTGAAATGCCGATGAAAGCGGCTCATCAACTTGGACGCAGTGTCACGGTGCATGAATCCATGCCGTTTGCGCTGTTCTGTTTTCTATTACATCCCCATGATTTTGTAGAAGCCTTAGGCACCGCCATATCTAATGGTGGCGACTGCAATACCCTGGGAGCCATGACCGGTGCTTTATGCGGTGCTTACCTTGGCCTGGAGGATATCCCACAATCCTGGCGGGAAAAGCTGGAAAACACCGATTACCTCGCTTCCCTGGCAAGTCAACTGGCCGAACAAGCCCGTGAGTCCGTCACCGAGGCACAGGCCTGAGCATTACCCGCAAACCGCTACCGCAACCCATTGCCGCCGAATCTGCTAAAATAGGCGCCGCTGTTTGCGTTGCCCAAGAGACTTGGTATGGATTCCGTTGCTGTTGTTCACTTTATTAAGGGCTTGCTGCTACCGCCCGCGATTTTTTTTATCGGGCTATGTATAGCCGCTGTGCTTATTCCCCGTTTTTACCGCACCGGCATGGCTTTGCTTGGCGTATTAATTGTTTTTTTTTACGTTCTCACCACACCTTTTACCGCGCTGCGTCTTATCTCGCTTATCGAATCGCAAACCAAGGCGTTGTCACCGGAATCGATCAAGGACCTGAACGGTCCCGGCGCTATCGTGGTATTAAGTGCCGGGCGTAATATTGATGCTGATGAATACGGCGAGGACACGGTCGATGCCACCACCTTGGAGCGCATCCGCTACGCCGCAAAAATCAAGCGGATCAAGGATCTGCCGTTAATCGTCAGTGGCGGTAAGCTGGTACGCTGGGCAAAGCCCATGGCCTTATTGATGAAGCGCTCCCTGCAGGAAGACTACCGTGTCAGCGTGGAATATACCGAACCCAACAGCCGTACCACCTGGGAAAACGCCTTTAAAACCCGGGATATTCTTGCCAATCTCGGCGTCGATCATATTATTCTGGTTACCCATGCCAGCCATATGCCCCGCTCCTTGCAAGCCTTTAAGGCCGCGGGCATTAAAGTCACACCGGCGCCTACCTCGTTTCTCAGCCACAACGTCAGTTACGGCCTCGAGGCATTTATCCCCAGCCTTAAAGGCACGAATGCTGGCACCCTTTACTGCTATGAACTGCTGGGGTCCTGGTGGTACGCCATCAAAAGCTGGTTTGTGAAAACGCCCGAAGCCATTGGGCAAACACCTCCCCCACCGGATCCGGGTCCGCGAACCGATCCATCGTTGCAGACACCAACCGTAAAAACCGACTAATGGATTGGGGCGACTGTCGACTACGACCCGGCTTGGGCAAAATCCGGTACAATTCGGGCATTTTGCCAGACGCGACCGACAAAATGCATTTTAGAAACAATCGACGGCGCCATGCGGGGCAATTGCAACGGGTCCATACCTTGCCGACAGACTCCCCATGACGTGGACACGGCCTGCTTAAATCCCAGTTTCTTAAGCATTACCACATGTTCGCCACCATAATCCTGGTCCGGCTTACCGTTGGGATAGGCAAAGGACATGATTTTCTCACCCAGCAAGTGTTCCAGGCATGCTTTACCATCGGCGATTTCCCGTAATGCCTCACTGTTTTCCAGTTTGGACAAAATGGGATGGTTGACCGTATGGGCGCCGATTTCCATGCCGGCATCACGCATGGCCTTGGCCTGTTCGGCGGACATCATCAACCTGGGTAAACGGGTGGCGGTCGCTTCCATCACGGCGTCAACAATTTCCATGCGATGCGCCAGCGGCGTGTATTTGAGGTGCTGTATGATGCGCTCGATGGCCCGGTTGCGTTGCGCATCATCAGCCAAGGTGTGATTGCCCAAGTCAAAAGCGCTCAGGTCCAAGCTGTTATCACTACACTGGCGAACCATTTCGATGATTCGATCATTCCACATCGGCTTGCCGTCAAACGCACCGCTGATGATAAAAAAGGTCGCCGGTAATCGGTATTTTTTTAGAATGGGCAGTGCAATCTCGGCATTGTCTGCATAACCGTCGTCAAAAGTAAGAGTCACCGCCCTGGGCGGCAGGCAACCGTCCTGCAATCGGCGTACGGCTTCGGCAAACGGCAGAACATTGAAAAACTGCTTTAATACGGCCATCTGCCAGTTAAACACCTCACGGGTGGTTTCCTCGGGGCGTAACGGATCGAATGCCGGTAAAACGCCGTGATAACGGAATACGGTCAGTTGCCTGCGACCTAAATAACTGTCAATAAACGCTTGCAGCACAATCCTTACTCATCAGTAACACAGCCTTCGCTGGCAGTTTTCACACATTTGATATATTTATACAAAGTTCCCCGCTGCGCCTTGTATGGCGGCATTTGCCAGACCTGGCGGCGGCGTCGCATTTCATCGTCATCCACGTCCACCTGCAAGAGGTTGACCGCAGCATCGATGGTAATAGGGTCGCCGTCTTGCAGCAGCGCAATAGGGCCGCCTTCCTGGGCTTCCGGCACCACATGGCCGATGATAAACCCGTGCGATCCACCCGAAAAACGGCCGTCGGTCATCAGCGCCACGTCATTACCGAGTCCGGCACCCATGATGGCCGAGGTCGGGGTAAGCATTTCCGGCATACCGGGCCCGCCTTTCGGCCCTTCATAGCGAATAACCACCACATCGCCCTTTTGAATTTTATTGTCCTCCAAAGCCTTTAGCATAGCCTCCTCGGAATCAAACACCCGGGCCGGACCGTCGAACCGCTCCCCTTCCTTACCGGTAATCTTGGCGACCGCGCCACCGGGTGCCAGGTTGCCTTTAAGTATCTGGATATGACCGGTTTTCTTTAGCGGTTTTTCCAGCGGAAGAAACACGTCCTGGCCCGCCTTTAGGGGCTCCACGTCGTGCAGGTTTTCCGCAATGGTGTGACCTGTCACCGTCAGGCAATCACCGTTCAGCAAGCCCTGGGACAACAGGTATTTCATTACCGCCGGGATACCACCCACCAAATGCAGGTCTTCCATCACATAACGGCCACTGGGCTTTAAATCGGCCAGAAACGGAACCCGGTCACTAACCGCCTGAAAGCCTTCCAAATCCAACGGCACCTGCACCGCTTTGGCCATGGCGATAAGGTGCAACACCGCGTTGGTGGATCCACCCAACGCCATAACGATAACCATGGCGTTTTCAAAAGCTTCCCGTGTCATGATTTGTCGTGGGGTAATATCCTCTTCCAGCAGGCCACGTATGGCTTGACCGGCGCGAATACACTCCTGCTCCTTTTGCGGATCCACCGCCGGCGTAGACGACGAATAGGGCAAGCTCATGCCCAGTGCCTCAATAGCGCTGGCCATGGTATTGGCCGTATACATGCCGCCGCAGGCTCCGGCGCCGGGGCAGGCATGGCGAACAACCTCCCGCCTATCGTCTTCGTTGATGGTGTGAGACAGAAACTGACCATAGCTTTGAAATGCCGAAACAATATCGATGGCCTGGCTGCCGTGGTGCCCGGGTTTAATGGTACCGCCATACACCATCAATGCCGGCCGGTTTAAACGACCCATGGCAATGATGCAACCGGGCATATTTTTGTCACAACCGGGTATGGAGATATTGGCGTCGTACCATTGGGCTCCCATAACCGTTTCAATGGAATCGGCAATCAAATCCCGTGACTGCAGGGAATAACTCATGCCTTCGGTGCCCATGGATATACCGTCACTGACACCGATCGTATTAAAACGCATTCCCACCATACCGGCTTCAACCACGCCCTGCTTGACTTTGGCCGCCAGATCATTGAGGTGCATATTACAGGTATTGCCTTCATACCAAACACTGGCAATGCCGATCTGGGCTTTTGCCATGTCGTGTTCGGTTAAACCTGTGCCATATAACATGGCTTGTGAGGCACCCTGGGACTTGGGTTGAGTGATTCGGGAACTCACCCGATTCAGTGGTTTGGCCATAGCTCGCTGTTGCTCCTTCCGTTAAACTGTCGGTTAAGGGGAACTAGTTTAACTCAGCCCGGATATTTCATAAATCGTCGTCGCCATGGCGAGGGGTTCGGGCAATGAAGAGCGGAGGGCCGGCATGGCACATTTAATCACTATTAACATGGTAGCACCCGGCGGGATAGCTTCTTGAATACCGCCGCACCTGATTTTCTTAATCTGGCGTGGCCCGACTATATGGTGCGGGGTGGGGACGCCGAAGCGGACATGCGAACATTGTGCGCTGAGGCTGCCGTGCAGGTACCCGCCTACCGAACATTGCTGAAAAACCACGGCCTGGACCCGGACGACAGCATGGGTAAAACCATCGCCGAATCCATATGCCGACAATGCCGGCATCTAAACAGTGAGTTCGCCAATTATATTCCCGACGCTTTACAAATGCCGGTACTGACTTGCCTGCCCCACCGTCATCCCGAATACTTTCCGCCCGGCGTCAAACACCGCTATACACAAAAACCGACATGACATACCCCAAAATCAAACATTGCCTCCCCCCTGGCCAAAATGGTAACGTGGCCGGAGTCGCCGGATGCAAGGGGCGGTCACCGCTCGATCGGTTGGCATACGGCCGCGGATTCATGCTGGGGGTTTTAGCAGTAGGGCTTTTATTCAGCACGGGGTGTTTCAGTTCCATGTTCTGGTCAAACACCGTCAAACAAGACGAAGAAATTATTTTTTTTCCAACCATCGGTTCTTACCACAAAGCTGACGGGTTTTGGCGGCTGGACATCCATGGTTGGATTTTTGAACCCGAATTTGCCGGGGAAATCCGCCGCCTGTTCCGTCGCGCCCTCGGAAACCGGCCTGACAAAGAAAACCCATCGATCTTTCGCCAACGCTCGGCACCATTTCTGGTCGACAATGAACGCGGCAAACGCATTACCGTTGCGATCGGTGAGCACCATTTTGTGGTTCCGCAACGATCCGCACCCAACGGCCACTTTCGAGCCCAGATTCACGTACCGGCACCGATCATCGAACAGTACGGCAAAAAAGGCTTCGTAACGTTTCGCGCGGTTTTAAGCCATAACGACAATCGCGTTTTCAGCGGCCGGGTCCATTTAATCGACAACGACGGCGTGTCCATTGTTTCCGATATCGATGACACCATTAAAATCAGTGAAGTCCACGACAAAAAGAAACTGATGCTTAATACTTTTTATCGTCCGTTTCTACCCACCCCGGGCATGGCCGATTACTATCAGTTGCTTTCGTATCTGCCACAGGCGTCGTTTCACTATGTCACTTCCAGCCCATGGCAGTTGTTTGAAGCACTGGAAAAATTTCGCAGTGACAATCACTTTCCGCCCGGCACCTACCATATGAAGTTATTCCGCTGGAAAGATCGCAGCGTGGCCAACCTGTTCACCTCGCCCATCACGTTTAAACTGGGTTTGATCGAACCGATTATGCAACGTTTTCCCGGTCGACAATTTATTCTTATCGGCGACAGCGGTGAAAAAGACCCGGAAATCTACGGCGACCTTGCCAGACGCTACCCAAAACAAGTGCAGAAAATACTTATCCGCGACACCCAAGCCGACACCCCCGCGGATAACAAAACCCGCTATGACAGCGCATTTCACGATGTGCCCAAAAAACGCTGGTTGGTTTTTAACAAACCGGAAGAAATTCCGTAACCACAAGCCCTGGGCCGGCTATTAACCAACAGCATAGAGAAGGAGATTTCAGTGAGTGTACGTGCCGAGCAAGCCGACGAGTTGCAACAACTCCTGAACTTAAAACGACCACCGGTGGCCATGCGATTTACCGATGATGCAAACGCCGCACCGGCCTATCAGGGACGGGTTGCGGCAGGTTGTGTGTTCTGGCAACACGCCACCGGCGCAACCCCCAGTTACGGGGATACTTTCGGTTATTTCAGCCAAGGCGGTTAAACGGCAAACCGGCATTACCGCGGCCATAGCACCCTCTCACGCAGGCGGTATACAGCCTTGTTACAGGCCTTTGGACACGACTGGCAAGGCAACGCCATACCGTCGCGTTTTTTGTTAAACGAACAGGTTAGAAACTATGAACCATACTTTTCCCTTGCATACCCTGGACAATTGCCTGACCGATGCCGAACCCTCCTTGCAGGAAACGGAAAACTTATTCGGTATGATTCCCAACCTGGAAGCGGTCATGGCCGCAGCACCACCGTTGCTGACAACTTACGTCACCGGCGAATCGCAGTTTGAAAAAACCACCCTGTCACCGGTGGAGCGGGAAGTGGTGATGCAAACCGTGAACTTTGAGAACACCTGTAACTACTGCGTACCCTGGCATACTTTTCTCAGCGAAAAAGCCGGCATGTCCACCTCGGACATCAAAGCATTACGGGACAACACCCCCTTGTCCAAACCAAGGCTTGAAGCCTTGCGGCGATTTACCAAGGACTTGGTTGCACAGCGCGGGCGTATCTCCCATGCCGAATTGCAGGCATTTTTTCAGGCCGGCTACGATGCACGCCAGGCGCTGGAAGTCATCCTGGGCATCGCGATCAAAACGATGAGCAATTTTACCAACGCCATCGCCGGCACCACCTTGGATGAAGCGGTGGAGAACCGCCGCTGGCACAAACCGTTACCCGCTTGCGGACACGGCCCGGCCTGACAATCGCCCGGATAAAAACCGCGGACGCGGCCCTGACGTTGGTAAACCTTCAACGCATGGACCTTTTCAGGACGACAGGTCTTGAATAACCGCCGCGTCGACCCCATATATAAAGTTAAGAAACGGGCGTCCACGCGGAGCGCGTTTCGAACATGAATTGTCGTATTGCTTCAAATGGAGGATATGCCATGAACACGATTGATTTCTCGCCCTTGTACCGTAGCAGTGTCGGCTTCGACCGCCTGGCATCGTTGCTCAATTCAACCTTGTTGGATACCAACACAGCTACCGGTTACCCGCCATACAACATCGAAGCGGTTGCCGAAAACAAATACCGTATTTCCCTCGCCGTGGCGGGATTTACCGAACAGGAACTGAACATCCAGGTGGAAAAAGGAGTGCTGACCGTCAAAGGTGAAAAAGCCAAGGACGATAAAAAGCACAACTACCTTTACCAAGGTATTGCCACCCGAACTTTCGAGCGCAAATTCAATTTGGCCGATCACGTCGAAGTAAAAGGCGCCCGATTGCTAAATGGCCTGTTGGAAATTGAACTTCTCAAGGAAATACCGGAAGCCATGAAACCCCGTACGATCGCGATTGAAGGATCCGACCGGGTGCTTGATCAAAAGAACGTGGAACTAACCAATTAGCGTTGTGCGTTAAGGTAACCGCGACCGGCGAACACATGATCGCCGGTCGTGCTATTCGTTGCCATAGAGGCTTGTTTACGCGACATCGTCTCGACCACCACCAGCCTGTCTAAGATAGACTTGATGGTTGCCTAAAAAATCTATCTCGCCCTCCAGGAAGCCACTCAAGGTGCGATTGCTGCTTTCCAGACCTAGGAAAGGTGACCACCATTCCCGGCGGTCTGAGCCTTGCACTCACACCTTCCGCGGCTTTCTCAAGGCACCTTTTATAGGAGACACTACACTAGGGAAATTGCCTGCCGTTCTGGAAATTCTTTAACCGCTGCACTTCTTTGCCTTTAACCGTGCGTTTGAATTCGCCGTTGCCCACATCAATGATATCACCGCATTTTAAGAATATGGTTTTCTTGACGCAAAATTCACCGTCTTTATTGATCTTCCAACGGCGTTTCTTAATGGCGTCCCCCACATGCACTTCCCATAATCCTTTCGAGTTCGCATAGACCTTAAAATCCTCATCCTTTTTTTTCAGATGAACATCAAAAGTCTTGCCGGCAATGAGTGCTCTTATCGCCTGGCTGGCCAACTTTTTTTCCACCGCCACGGCGTTACCCATCGACACGAAAAACAAGCTCACTAAAACCATATAACGCTGTGTCGAATCCATAACTCTCCCATTGGGTTGTAGACGAAGGCCGGATGGCTGCCCCTGTCAGTAGACAAAACGACGGGGCCGCGCGGCATGCACCGCGCAACTTCACTATTTTGTCTGGCATTTAAGGGTATAAGTTCACGGCACACGGCAATTTCGGTTCGATTTTCACTGGTCGCTTGCGCGTCCGCCCGGGCATGGGTTTTGGACGACAGACAGGATTTATCCTCAGCGTGAAGGCGCCATATGCACCAGCCAGGCGTGGTTGGTGCGATCATGCTTGGATCCCACCAACACCAAACCGTCCGCGGCATGGGCGTATCGAAACCAGTCGGCACCGTTGCCGCCAAACTGATCTTCCCAAATCACCGAACCCTCACCGTCGACGATCAGCAACCAGCCGTCGTTGCTTTTTGATTTCCGAGATCCGGTGTCGCCCACCAACAACCAGCGATCCTCCTCCAATGCGATGATCTGCCGCAAGGCATCGCGGGACGCTCCGCCGTAGGTTTTCTCCCACACGGCACGACCTTGGTTGTTAAGCCTGACAAGCCAGCCGTCAGTCTGACCCGAACCCTTGGATTCCGTATAACCGGCAAGCAGAAAATCCCCGTTATCCAGTTGAAGCCCAAACTGAAAATTTTCCTCTTCACGTTCGCCGACATAAACCTTGTTGACCACCTGGCCTTTGCCGTCTATCTGAACAATCAATCCATCCAAACCATGGCTGACTTTTTCCTGGCCTTGCCCAATCAGCAATACCTGATTGCCGGCCAACGGCAAGGCATGATTGAAATGCATAAACTGGGCCCCACCGTAGGTACGCTGCCATCGAATCGAACCACGACGGTTGGTTTTGATCAGCCAGCCGTCGATGGTCCGGGACTTGGAGGATTTGGTGCCGCCCACCAACAGATAACCGCCTTTGCCCAGGCGCAGGGCATAGCGAAGAAAATCCTGGTTTTTGCCGCCGTATGTTTTCTGCCAGACAATTTTTCCTTTGCCGTTCACCTCAAAAACCCAACCGTCGGCTTTACCCTGGCCCACCGATTCGGTGGTGCCAACCAACAGCATATGATTGCGAGGCAGCGGTAGTAGATGATACAACTCCTCGTAAGCCTTGCCCCCATAGGTATGATCCCATAAAGGTTTACCCGCGGCATTGGTGTGCATTAACCAAATATCTCCGGCACCGGCTCCCTTGGACTCGGTTCGACCCGCCATGATCAAATCCCCGGATTCACTGACCGCAACCTGACTGAAATAATCGGAACGCCGGCCGCCGTAGACTTTTTCCCAATCGCTGTGATAACCCACCACCGGTTGCCGCGGTGTATCCCGTGGTTCCGGCAACGCGGCACTGTCGATGACCGGATCCGGTGTGGCCGCGCGGATGACCCGTTTCGGGGGTGGTGTTTTCGCAGGGAGCAGCTTGGCTGTTTGATCCAGTGCTAATTCTTTGTAAACAATGATACCTGTCAACGCCGAAACAATGATGATCAGCGTCAACCAAAATCCAACACGACCCATGGGGGTGCCTCCAAGTCTTTGTTTTGTTGTGATAATCGTTATCCGGCATCGACTGCTTGTGAAAACGCGGGCCCAGCATAGCAGGATGCGAGTCCTGGCATTCAGACAAGACGACTCAAATACCGGCCTGAAAATTTTTCTTTGCGCCATTATATCGTAACTGTCCTTGGCCCACAGCACGACCCAAGATTTCGGCTTAAGCTATTGATTGGTATAAAAACCGCTTACCCTGCATGCTTTTTCATGTTAATTTTACAAGCATGAACAAACGTATAGCTATCGGATGGCGTGAATGGATCGCCCTGCCGGCACTGGATTTGAAGGCCATTAAAGCCAAAATCGACACAGGTGCCCGTACCTCCGCCTTGCACGCGTTTGAAGTCCAACGTATTGAAAAAGAGCAGGCACCATGGGTTCGTTTTTTAGTTCATCCACTGCAACACAACAATGACATAGTACACACCTGTGAGAGCCCAATTACCGATGAACGCCATGTCAGTGACTCGGGCGGCCACAAGGAAAAACGCATTGTCATCACCACGGTGATCCAGTTGGGATCGATACGTAAACCTATTGAAGTTACCCTGACTAATCGTGACACCATGTTATTCAGGTTTTTATTGGGACGCACGGCCATGGGACGGGACTTTACCATACATCCGGACCGCTCTTACCTGCTGGGTCATCACCAAGAGCCCGGCGCCCCACATGCGCATTGAAGGCTCAGCCCCGGTCGCACCCATCGATGGCTAACAGTTTCCAAATCAATGGTATACAATTGTCAGCCGGTCAACGTATGACCATTGATTTACCGGCCACCATGTTCTATACCCATGCGCCCATTACCTTGCCCGTGCATGTCATTTGCGGCAAGAAACCCGGCCCGCATTTGTTCTTAACCGCGGCTATCCACGGTGATGAAATCAACGGTGTGGAAATTATTCGCCGTGTGCTGCAACTGCCGGTGATGCAACGCATCAAAGGTGTTTTGCTGGCCTTACCCATCGTAAACCTGCACGGTTTCCTGCATCACTCCCGTTACCTGCCTGACCGGCGGGACTTAAACCGAAGTTTCCCGGGCTCGGTAAAAGGCCCGCTGGCGTCCCGTCTTGCCTATTTATTGATGCATGAGGTGGTTGCCCAATGCTCACACGGAATCGATTTACACACCGGCGCCCAACATCGGTTTAACCTGCCTCAAATCCGCGCGGACTTAAGCGATGACGATACCTACCGGTTGGGCGCGGCGTTTCGGATTCCGGTACTAATCGATTCCCACACTCGGGACGGATCGTTGCGCCATGCGGCAGTGCAACAGGGATTGAAAGTACTGCTCTATGAAGCCGGTGAAGCACTGCGATTTGATGAAATGTCCATTAAACTGGGTGTACGTGGTATCGTCAACGTCATGCGGGAGTTGGGGATGCTGGCCGCCAAGGATACCACCACCCAGGGTGCAAGACCGATGGTCAGCACCCAAAGTCGATGGATTCGAGCCCCTGGCAGCGGTATCCTGCGCAGCCCTATCAAGGTCGGCGATCGGGTCAAACGACGCACCGAATTAGGCATCATCACCGACCCATTTGGTGAACAAGTAAAAATCATTCGCTCTCCCCTGGAAGGTATTGTGATTGGACAAACTTTTCTGCCTTTGGCCAACGAGGGCGATGCCTTATTTAACATCGCCGCCGTCAAAGACCTGGATAGAGCCGCCGCACCATGGGAAGATTTAAATGTGGTCTCAAATCCGAATGTCAGCTGAAGCATTACCGGAAAAACAGGATCAACGCTAAACGCGCGATTGCAAAGACGACAACCCAATCCATTAACCGCTAAAACTGAAACAAAAACCCCGCCGAATACAAAGTGCCACCCAAGTCGACGCCGGCGCCGTCATCCTTGGCTTCCCGCTGGGTGCTTTCCAGCACGAAATAGACATGCTCAATGCCAAAATCATGCAAGCCCGCGGCGGCATTTTTATCGATGTTATCCATCAGCAATTGCAGGCCGAAACGCACATGGGTGCCTTCCAGAGACCCTTTACGCCGCTCCTGATCCTGTATGGCTAACTTGTAATAAACCTTGTCATAACCGATGCCCAGGTAGGGAACCAGCCATTGGGTTTCGGTGAATTGCAGCCGGACCAAACCATAGAGCGTGGTGGGATAGGTTTCCAATAATACTTTGCCACCGGCTTGACCACTGACGGAAAACTGGCCGACCCCGCTGTCGGAGGCGTAAATAATGCCCAGACCGGCCTCAAAAAAACGCATAACACGCCATCCCAGCGTCATACCTGCATGGCTGTAATTGTCATCACCGTAAAAGGTCTTCCACTGGTCGTCATCGGGCATGGTCACGCCGCCTTGAATAACCGCGCTAACATTCGATTCCGCCGACCAGGCGAACACCGGTACGAGCAATAGCAATGCCAAGCAAAGTGCTTTCACATTATTCCCCATGACTTCCCAATCGTATGCGACCAAGTAAACGTACAAATCCGGACAGGGTAAACCACAATAACATAAGCACCAGGACTTGTTGCCATGGCTGCAAATGGGTTAAGTAATAGGCTACGCCCAACAAGGGCAGCAGAGCAATACGTGTCGCGGCACGCAAACCCGCATGCTCTTTGACCACCGCGGCCCAGGGCGGACTGGTTCGGTAGTACCATGCCACCAATGCACGCCCCCATGAATTTGTTAATAAATACTGGTCGCGAAAATCCCGTAACACCTGCACCTGGGGTGCGGAATAAAAACCGTATGCCGCGGTGGCAATATAACAGCCTTCATTGGGCAAATCCGGATAGGGTTGAATGGCCTGCGGTGTGGCTTCGACAGCCGCGGCGGTACCCAGCGTTTTTGCGTCATTGATGATTATGCGTTTTTCGACGCCATCCACCAACGCGCTTAGCTGGGTTTTATTCACGCTGTCATAAGCACGCACCGCAATATAATAACTGGCCTGGTAATAAGGGGTGACACTGACGCTGTAGGTTTGATCATTGGTCAATCCGCTGATAGTCGCCGATGCGTTTGTCACGCTCAACGTGTGCACTTCGTCCGCATTCGCTGTATTGGTGGCGACAATATCATATCCGGTGGCCTGATCCACCGCGGCCCAGCTTAAGCGTATCCGTTGATTGCTGATTAGCGCGCTCAGTTTGGTCACCGCTCCCGGCTGCGCAGCCACCGGCTTGGTTAAACCGTCCGCTTCAACAAGGGTTACCGTGCTTGCATCACCGGCGTCTTTAAAATCCGTGGTTGCGTCGTCAACCGCGGTATTCAGGGAGAAATAAACCCGGTAACCACCGACAAGATAGGAAAGATTTTCCTGCCATTGGACATCCATTGCCAGTGGGTCGGCCGATTGCAGGCTGGCGCCGACACCCTGCGCAGGCAACGGTACTAAATCCGGTGTGTTACCGCCGTAAGTACCGAAATAAATGCTGGTGTCCACGGTATCGCCGGGATCTTCCGATTTGCAGGCGCTGGTTTCCTGGATATGAAAATCCCTTTGCGCGGTGTTACCGGGATCAATAAACATCGGATTACCCGATGCGGCGTTTTCGCCCTTACCGCCGTCTTGGCTGTTGTTAAAATAGCAATTAAAGTCAAAGCTATTGCTGTCACCAGCAATTAAAGCAGGCAAAGCAACATCGTTGCGGGCAAATATATTTCGCTCCACCAAATTACTTTGATCGGATTCCAACAGCACGGCATTGGTATTGCTGTAAAAGGTATTGTATTGGATTTGTGCATCACTGGATCCAATGACGTCAATGGACGCGCTATTTTGATCGACAAAAATATTGTATTCAATGGTAACGCGGATGCTATCGGTCTGGTCAATGGCCGTTTCGCCGCCGTCAAACGTCAGGTATCGAATGGTGACATCGTTGGCATGGATACTAAGCATGGGCTGATCACCGCCGGCTTTGATAACGGTGCGGGCGGTTTCCGAACCGCGCAGGGTAATTTTCTTGTCAATGACCAACGGTCCTTTGTATTCGCCGGGCGCCAGCACAATGTCATCATTGTCATTGGCCTCCGCCAGGGCGTCGGCGATGGTCGTTATATGGTTGTCTTCATCGGGTACCTGGATCGTAGCCGCGACCGCGCTTTGCCCCAAGCCAAGCAGGGCTAAAAAGCCAAGCATTTTAACCATGAAAATCAAACTTTTAGTGTTTGCTTGCTGTAAAAGTGCAGGGTACCGAGGAGCTGGAAACATCATTCAAATCTCTGTTTCTTATTTACCATAAAATACTAGTGTAGTGTCTCATATAAAACGTGCATTGAGAAAGCCACTCAAGGTGCGAGTGCAAGGCGCAGACCGCCGGGAATGAATGGTGGTCACCTTGCCAAGGTCTGGAACGCAGCAATCGCACCTTGAGTGGCTTCCTGGAGGGCGCGAGATAGATTTTTTTAGGCAACCATCAAGTCTATCTCGTCTAATGTGCGTTTTATATGCGACACTACACAGGCAAATCATACCATTATTTTACCTTGTTGTGTTGCTTAAAAAATACGCTGTCTAAAGAACTCCCAGGCCTCGCCGATAGAAAATAGTGTGGACGATCGCTGCTGACGGATGGGACTATGTTAAGACGAATACAACTTCCTGTAACACTTCTTTTACTACTCTCGGTAAACGGCTTCGCAAACAATGCGCTGCTGGACGCCATGCAAAACAATACCGTCATCAAAGCTGGCTGGCAACTGTATATTAAAGGTGACTATCCAGGCGCCCTCAGTGCCTGGAGACCCCTAGCGGAACAGGGTTCCCCACAAGCACAATTTATCATGGGCTATATGTACGCCCATGGCACGGGGGTTGAGAAAAGCCTTTCGCGGTGCGCGGACTGGTATCGAAAAGCCGCTGACCAGGGGCTTGCGGCTGCTCAAAACAACCTGGGTTTGATGTATTTTCGGGGTCATGGCGTCAAACAGAACCCGAAAAAAGCCATGTACTGGTTTGCCAAGGCGGCCAAACAAGGAAACATCCAGGCACAAACCAGTTTAGGTACCATGTTCGCCTTGGGCGAGGGTGTCGGGCGCAATTACTTTCTGGCGTTTGAATGGTTTTATCGTGCCGCCACCGAAGGTTATGCCCAGGCCCAGATCAATTTGGGTTTGATGTACGCCAATGGTAAAGGTGTATCCCAGGATTTTGACGACGCCATCAAGTGGTTTAACCGCGCAGCCCGCAACGGACATCCGGACGCTGATCGTTTTATCCAGGAAATGTATGACCTCAAAGCAAAGAACGCGCCACGGGTCATTCCACCGCCCTTGTATTTCGTACCAAAATTCGGCTAAAGGGAAACAGCCTGATCAACGCGCTTGATCAGGCTGCCAATCGTCAAGCCCTGCACCACAATCGAAAACACCACCACCACATACGTCACATTCAATAAAAGTTCACGCTCACCACCACCGGCCGGCAGCGACAGCGCCAGCGCCACCGATATACCGCCCCGCAAGCCGCCCCAGGTCATGATGGTGATGGCATTGGGAGTAAACTGCTGGCGAAATTTGAATAAGCCAATCGGTATCGCCACGCTGATAAAACGCGATACCAGTACGATAATAATAGCCAAGCCGCCGGCAAACAGGTATTCCTGACGAAATGTCAACACCAACACTTCCAAACCGATCAGCACAAAAAGCACGGCATTGAGTATCTCGTCGACTAACCCCCAGAACATATCAAGGTTTCCACGGGTTCCATCCGACATCGCCCACTGCCTGCCGAGACTGCCGATAAACAAACCGGCCACCACGATGGCGATGGGACCGGAGGTATGCACGGCCATGGCGGCGGCGTAACCGCCGGTTACCACCGCCAATGAAATCATCACTTCCACCTGGTAATTGTCCACCGATTTCATCAACACAAAGGCTACATATCCCAGCACCATGCCAAACACCACGCCACCGACTTCTTCTTCAAAAAACAGTAACCCGATTTGACTGAACGCCACATCACCGGTGGCCGCCACGTGAGTTAATACCATAAATAGAACAACCCCGACACCGTCATTAAACAGGGATTCCCCGGCGATTTTGGTTTCCAGGCTTTTGGGCGCGCCGATATTTTTCAATATCGCCAGTACCGCGATCGGATCGGTAGGGGAAATAAGCGCACCGAAAATCAAGCAATACACCAACGGCAGGTCGATACCCAACAGGGAAAATCCGTAGTGGCTCAATACACCAACCAAAAACGCGCTGCTCAGGACTCCCACGGTGGCCAAAGTACCGACCACCCACTTCTGTTCAGCCAATTGGCGCAAATTCACATGCATGGCTCCCGCAAACAACAGGAAGCTCAACATGCCATGCAACAAGGTCTGATCAAACGAAATGGTCTTCAGAAAAGCCCTGGCGGGCGTGCGCACATCCAAACCGGTTAACTGCAACGCGGAAAACGCCAAAGAAGCCAGCAGGGATATCAACATCAAACCAATGGTGGTAGGCAGTTTAATAAACCGGTAGTTGATATAGGAAAACAGTGCCACGATGGTAATCAGTATGGAAATTATATTGAATAAATTCATGCCTTCCCGCCTTGCGCGTAGTCCCGGATGATTACGCGGCATCCGCGACCGAACGCGCCAGTTTAGTCAATCAATCACCGCAAGGCAAGCACGCCCGTCGACACACCCGACACCACCTGCACGTTGGCTCACGACAGATGCTTATCGCCGGTAATCAAGCTTGAAGTGTATGGGACCGCCGTTAATCACGATGGCGATTTTTTTATCCGCCGAAAACGCTTTCGCGTCGGTTTGCAGCAACACCCACGATCTGGCCGTGACATCCATCTCGGAAAATGCCACAATCAGTTGAAGCTCAACGGCATTCGGTCCGGCGGACAAATGGGCCGCTTTGACTTGATCCGGACCGCTTCCCCAGGAAACAAACACCAATGACTGATGCTGCCAATGAAAGCCACCGCGATGTCGACATTAGCCAGGTTATACCAAAACCCGCCGTTGGAACGAATCGGCCGTACTTTGACGTGCGGGGCCGTACCCATGACAACATTGTTCACCGCACGTGCGGCCACTTGATTACCCACCCCGTCGGCCGCCATGCAGGTGATTACCGCCGTACCATGACCGGCGCCGTTGTCGGCTAGATTTCGCAAATCGCCGTTTTGCGCGACCACGTGAACCGTTGGGTTGGCGGCGGTAGCTGCGGTTACGGTAGTGGGTTTCACAAGCCGCTCACCTTTGATAAGTAAACGATTGGGTTGGGTTAATTGTTGGCCGCGAAAATCATCGGCATTACCAAGCCCCGAATCGGTTACCGCCACCACCACGCGCTCGGATCCTGCTCATCAAACGGTTCAATCTCGAAATAGCCGGACGGAACGGTTTCATTGTCATGCAGGTAGTGAAATGAATGGGCGCAATACAGCAGCTTGTCGCCGCGAATCCAATCCAATTTAAAGCTGTCTTCGGGACTCACCAACCAATTGGAAACATTTTGCCGGATATGGGTGTTTTGTGTGGGATCGGCGGCAAAAATCCATTGGTAAGAACGCACCGCGGCGGCAATTTCCTCAAGTACTTCGTGCCTGGCAAGCGTGTTGAGATCACCGCCAAACCAGGATCCCTCCGCCAACATCCAGCGCAACTGATCAACCTGATAGGGATCAAAATCATCGATAAAATAACTTAAGTCGGTGGCCGAAAAGTTACTGCACCAGGCAGCATAATCCACGGAATCGTACGGAGGAATTTTCATGCACCATCACACTCCTGAAATGGTCAATCCATCGCCGCGCACACACAGCTATTGCCTTCATTTAAGAATAAAAGACACTCGGCGTCAATGACCGACACATTACCCATGGCGTACGTGCAGGAATTACAGAAATGGTGAGTCATTCAATTCAGTACTGTATCTATTAGTTAGCACTGCATACGACCTTGGATGGTCCGTCGGTCTACAGCGTAAAAGACAACAGATTCGCAAACATGCGCCTTGCTATAGCGTGCTCAAATAACTGAAAACGATTAATAGCGGTACGACTACCCGGCAACACCCCGCCTGATGCGATCACGATGCGATCACGATGCGCACGTTACAAAAAAATGGACCGTACGTGCCATGGACGAAACACAATCGACGGCTTTACATCATGGCGTGTCCGACAATCCAAGACGCCGGCAAATACCGGCATCGTCGGGCCGATACACCTCTTCCCGCGGCGTTACCAACCGCTCATGCCGGCCACTGTGTGCAAACACTCGCTGCTCAGCGACAAAGTCACATACATTGATGATGTCCATAGGCTCGGTTTTACCGTACCGCGCCAGCATCGAATGTCGCAATCCCAATTGAATGGCCCGGCGGTTTACCCGCCCCCCGCTCGGCGCATGATCCGGATCCCACTGCAAGCGTACCGCTGAACGTTGTAATGCCGAGCGCCATGCCTGTTCATGTTGATACACGTTTGAATCAAAGGAAGACGCGACGGCGGCGGCCAGAATCTCATCGAAGAAACCGCGCCGCAATCGTACGGCAAGGATAATCTCCTGTCCGGGGGCGCATCCCCACTGGCTGCGATACATCATCCAAAGAAAGTTGGGCTTGATCCAACTCATTCGCGTATAGGAAAACGGTCCACCAAAAAACCCGTTTTGCACGGCGAACTCACCGATAGCCGGTCGATAGGCTTGATAGACTACAACCGAATGGTCGTCGTACTGAGCCAGAATGTGCTTGCCTTGCCGCGGCCATTGTTTTACTTGCTCCAAATACGGTCGCGTCACTAGCATTCTTTTTAGCCTCCTCTTACGTGCGCGTACAATTTAGCAGCAGTAAACTGGCGACGGTCGACCCGTCGATCACCGTCATTAAAGCCGTTTTTTCCTGGCACCCTTGTTTTGAATTTGAGGATACCGAAAACAATCGGTGGTGTGATCGTTAACCATACCGGTGGCCTGCATATGGGCGTAAACGATGGTCGAACCGACAAAACTGAAGCCTCGCTTTTTCAGATCGTTGCTCAATGCGTCGGAAATTGCCGTTTTAGCCGGTAGTTGCTTTAAGCTTCGCCAGGTATTCTGGATGGGTTTACCGTCCACAAAACCCCACTGGTATTTGGCAAAACTGCCGAACGCCTCCTGGATCCTGATAAAAGCCTGGGCGTTACTCACTGTGGAATGCACCTTCAGGCGATTGCGAATAATCCCAGGATTACCGAGTAGTGCGCGGATTTTCCGCTTGCTGTAGCCGGCAATCGCCTGCACGTCGAAATGATCAAATGCTTCCACATACGCCGGTCGTCGCTTGAGTATCGTGATCCAACTGAGCCCGGCCTGAGCCCCTTCCAGGGTAATAAATTCAAATAACAAACGATCATCGTAAACGGGCACTCCCCACTCCTTATCATGATACTTAACATACAGTGGATCACGTGCGCACCATTGGCATCGTCGTTTTGTGTTATCCATATTTTGTCATTCCTCATCCTGATCCACTACACCACATAGGTGAACTTCGCGCAATTGGACGGCAACGGCACTGGGGTTACTGCGATTGAAACGAACCGGCAACCTTTCCATGCGCGACATATAAAGTAATAAAGTATATCTCGAAGCAATTGATCCATGCTTTGCGCGGCATGGTTGATTCGTTCCGACAAAGCATTGCCTTCCTTTCCGATGCGTTCATCATGGTCTTGGCTAACAATTTGCTGGATCCGTCAATAGCGCGCAAGGGCGCACGCAAATCATGGGATACTGTATAATCGAATGCCACCGACTTCTGGTTTAGATCCGTCAGTTCCCGGTTTTTATCGCAATTCAAGCAGCTTTGACAAATGGGTGCGTAGCACCCTAGTACAACACCCGGCAAACAACTGAAGTTAACATACCCACACGAGCTTTATCAAAATCCCATGTTGTACTAGCTCATCTATTGACTCCGGTCGTATATGTGGACCATAAATTCCAGCTGGCTAAGGCGAAAATCTTACACCTGCTCCGATAAATACGCTACCTATCAACAGTGGTCACGGGCATTCGAAGCCGCCGACAGCCGAACAAACATCACTGACACACCAGCCCCAATCTTGAACCACCGTCGCCAAATTGCCATTAGCACTCAAACGATCCGCATGAAACCGACTCCTTTGTACGCGGTTGGACCTCGGAACCAAGCGTCGCGGATCAAAGCAAATAATGTGGCTTATGCTGTTGGCCCCAGGCTTAGGTTGGGCGTTTTTGATCCGAATTTAAACAATGCACCCTCCGTTCCCGACGTGATCAGCATGCTGGTGGTGGGCAGCGAACCCCAGGCGGTTTGCCTTTGTGAATCAGGATCCTGAAAAACCGCACATTGCGGTTCCATGCACCGCCTGCCGCGTGCATGAGAAATGTTCACCACATTAAATCATCCGGAATCATGTAATCGGCATAGGGATCGTGTTCATCAAGCTGGGATTCGGTGGTTTTTTCCAACATGATGACACACGTTTCATCGCGCTGTCGAATTTTTTCAGCCACAGGAACCGGCACCAATTCATACATGTCACCACGCTTAACAATTGCCAACCGGCCTTCAACCAAATGTTTATGCACTTTTTCCGAAACATGAATATTCTTAACTAAATTGCTGTCGGTAAAATGGTAGGCGATGTCGCCGTCACGATCGGCAACCCTGTTTGTTTCCACCAACTGGTCAACCTGAGCGGCAATCGCTTTGCGTTCGGCCTCGGCTTTTCGTTGAAAATTAAGCTGGCGGTCCCGTTCGACTCTTTCGGCATGCGCTTGCTGCACACGCCGTTTAGTCTCGTCAAGCTGGGTTTGTTCGCCTTTTTTAGGTTTTTTCTTTTTACTTTTATATTGATTTTTTTTTACCTCGCGAGCCTTTTTGTCATCCACCAGGCCACTTTTCTTCAGTTGCTCGAATAATGAATTTCCCATGGGTAAACTCCTAAACGATGTCATTTAACCGCATTGCCCGCGGCATGCAACCCACACCACCGGCGCTGTACGATGCCCACCCAGACGCCATTTAATCCGCAAAAACAATAAGATACATATACACCAACAGCCGGTATGGAGGCCGCGGGTTTTTTGAAGCCGGTCACGCATTGGCTAATGGGCTGAAATAAGCTGCGCAAACTGCGAATGTTATCACAAAACCGGCCACAAGCCCGGAAGTACGTGGCCGATATAGGTATCAAGCGACTCACGACGGATCAGCTATCCCGCTATGCCATGCTGACCCGTTGCACCCAGTCGCATCCCCCGTTGTAAAAATAGTTATCCATTTTTTATCCCCTACGAATACGATGGAAGCCAATGAATTTGCAGTTTTTAGAGCCCATGCTAAAAGAAATTACCGGTGTATCCCATGTCTTCAGAGCCCATGTGGAACATGCCGCGCAAACGCGGATGCGCCACCTTGGACTGGACAACATCGCCAACTATTCCAACAAAGTGCGCCAATGTGAAAGGGAAACGCAGGCACTGATTGACGAGTTAATGGTGTCGGAAACCTGGTTTTTCCGTGACGGCAAACCCTTTCAATTTCTCACTGATTATATAGGCGGGCATTGGCAATGCAGTAACGAAAAACCGCTGCGTATACTCAGCGCCCCCTGCGCAACAGGCGAAGAACCCTATTCCATTGCCATGGTGTTGCTGGACTGTGGATTGCATCCAAGCGAGTTTATCATTGACGCGGTGGATATATCCAAACGCGCGCTGGACTACGCAAAAAGAGGCGTCTTCAGCAAACGCTCCGTGCGCGGGGACGAATGGGACATGCATGCGCGTTACTTAAGCGAATACGACAACGGTTACCGGTTGGCCGATACCGTTCGACATACCGTCAATTTTCATCATATAAACTTCTGGGATGATAATTTTCCCGGCCAGCACTACGATATTATATTTTGCCGAAACCTGCTTATGTATTTTGATTGCCGTACGCAGCAAAAAGCAGTCACCAAACTTCATGGCATGCTGGAAAATCAGGGATTGTTATTTCTTGGTCACAGCGAAACGCTTTGTATCACCCATGGGCAATTCACATCGGTACCGAGCACCGGCACATTTGCCTTTCAAAAAACCGCCACATCCCCCGGATCCCCCGGCTATCAGTATTCCCACCCGGAACCGGAACCCCCGGTGGAGCCGAAAACCAGCCACCATATAACCGCCGATACACCGCTCTCCTCAGCTGTAACATCGCGCCATCCCACGTCAAATCAACCCGGGAAAGCAGACATCGTGGAGGCGGCACACCGGTTGATCGACGAAGGCTTTGAACAACATGCTTTGCTCCTTTGCCACCAATACACACAGGACGAGCCTGACGATGGACACGGCTATTATTTACTGGGCTTGTGCTACACAGGACAAAATGACCACGAACAAGCACTGCAAGCACTGCGTAAAGCCGTCCAGTTAGATCCTGAGCATTACCAGGCATTGCTAAAAACCGCCTGCTGTTACGACCGAATCGGTGATCCGGAATTAGCGGACTTCTACCGGCAACAGGCCAAGCGATTGATTAATTATAAGTAAACGACGTCACCATGGTATTTATCCTCACGGCGGTCAATTCCCGGAAACATCAGGCGCACCGGCGCGCTTTTGAATATAGGCATTGACATAGTCCCGTTTTGCGGCACGCAACAGGGCCACAATATCTTCCTTGGCAACCAATGCGCTTTCCGCCGACAGGGCCCGGGCCAGGTTCTTAATACTGCGCTCTTCCAATAGTCGAATATTGGAGCGTTGATTGTTAATCCAGCCCAAATCGGAATGTTTGCCAAAACCGCGGTTAATTTCGTTGGCAATAAACGATTCAATGGTGTTGCACAGGTAAAAATCCCGGTAGCGCGTTTCCCAATCCGTGCCGGCCATAAAGGAGTAGCTGTATCGCTGGGTGACATCCTTGGTGGTGGTTGACTGGCCTTCACCCTCACTAATAGGTTGGCGCACATCACGGTGCACCCGGTACAAAACCTGGCCGACCAATTCCTTGGCTTTATCGATTTTACCGTTACCGTCCTTGTCCAGGTAATATTTATACAGCATGTCATCACCGTAGTGCAGGAAAAAATCGACCATATCAATTTCAGCGATAACACCACGGTAATCTTCAATACGATAACCACCGTTGTTGGCGTGGGCAAACGGTCGCACTACGTTAGGGGGTTCTCCGACGGAAATGCGATTTAAAAGCCAATAATTACCGGGAAAGAAGCCAAATCGATTTTCCACCCGGATGCGGATCAAATCATGATCGGGGTTATGAATGGCAATGCCGTCCTCGATCTGTACGTCGGCGGAACTCCCGGATTTAGGTTTGTCTTCAAACATAGCCATGCTGGTACGTTGCCACCAACTGGGTACAGCGAACAAATAGGTGGACGATTCCTGAGGCCAATAATCCACGAACCCGTCTTCATAACTCATATAGATGTTCTGCACCGCCATGGTGTCCAAAATAACCAGGATACGCTCGATGATTTGTTTGCGCTTGCCCGCGGCCAGGGCTTTTTGTGACTGAAAACGATCAATCAAATCGAAGATCTGTTGTTGTTTTTGTTTATTTTCCGCTGTTAAACCAAACTCATCCAATGCCGTACCGGCCCGAAATTGCGGCCCCCATACAACGCCCAACGGCACCGACCGGTAGGTCGTCAGGCGGTTGACCAGTTTTTTTCCACCC
>Ga0114931_10001134_pt1 | contig 33988 bp, 29 predicted proteins | sample 2SBtaG_FD_89579 | JGI IMG/M metagenome (GOLD analysis project Ga0114931, IMG submission 89579) | Deep subsurface microbial communities from Kolumbo volcano to uncover new lineages of life (NeLLi) - 2SBTROV14_V59a metaG | ecosystem: Environmental > Aquatic > Marine > Volcanic | place: Kolumbo...
CCCATCGCCGATCCCGGCGGCGACGGCCTCGGCGCGGGCGCGGCTTTTTCCATAGTGCAGGATCACGTCGCCGCCGGCCGCCGCCAGGGTTTCGACGATGGCCGCGCCGATCCCGCGCGAGCCGCCCGTGACCAGGATCACCTTGTCCGTTAGATCGATCATCGCGCGCTTCCTCCCATGCCCAAGTTTCCTCGATCCAGTCTATAGCCGCCGCCGGCGCGAAGGTCATCCCGCGCGGACCCCGCCGCCATGCGTGGGACGCGGTCAAGCGGTGGCCAAACGGCGCTTGACTTCGCCGCCCGGATGCTTATTTCAGATACCGGACCGCGTTGGTCCCATATCGCCCAAAGAGGGACGCCTCGTCATGATCAAGCTCAGCCGGCTGGCGGATTACGCCGTCGTTCTGATGACCCATATCGCGCTTCGCTCGGAAGGGCTGCACACGGCCGCGGCGATGGCCCTGGAGACGCGTATTCCCGAGCCGACGGCGGGCAAGATCCTGAAGGCGCTGGCCCGCGTCGGATTGCTCGAATCGCAGCGCGGCACGCGCGGCGGCTATGCGCTCGCGCGCCGGCCCGACGCTATCTCGATCGCCGACATCATCGCCGCCGTCGACGGGCCGATCGCGCTGACCGAATGCGGCGAGCCCGACGGCGGCGCCTGCACGCTGGAAACCGTGTGCCCGACCCGGGTGCCCTGGCAACGACTCAACGACGCCGTGCGCCGGGCGCTCGACGAGGTGACGCTGGCCGAAATGGCGCGCCCGTTCCCGACCCTTGCCCCGGTGCCTGGCGCTTCGGTTCAGAGCGCCCCGGGCCGCGTCGAGGGAGGCCGCTGATGGCCGCCAGCGTCGATACCGCCAAGACCGTCGGCGCCCTCGGCGCGGACGAGTACAAATACGGCTTCGTCACCGATATCGAGGCCGTCGCGGCGCCCAAGGGCCTCGACGAGAGCACCGTCGCCTTCATCTCGAAACAGAAGGGCGAGCCCGCGTGGATGCTGGACTGGCGGCTCAAGGCTTATCGCCATTGGCTGACCATGACCGAGCCCGACTGGGCCAAGGTCGGCTATCCGCCGATCGACTACCAGGACGCCTATTACTTCTCGGCGCCCAAGAAGGCCGGCGATGGCCCGCAAAGCCTCGACGAGGTCGATCCCGAGCTGCTGCGGACCTACGAGAAGCTGGGCATCCCCTTGCGCGAACAAGAGGTGCTGGCCGGGGTCGCGGTCGACGCGGTGTTCGACAGCGTCTCGGTGGCCACCACCTTCAAGGGCAAGCTGGCCGATATGGGGGTGATCTTCTGCCCGATCTCGGAGGCGATCCGCGAGCATCCCGATCTGGTGCGCCGATATCTGGGCAGCGTGGTGCCCTATTCGGACAACTTCTTCGCCACCCTCAATTCGGCGGTCTTCACCGATGGCTCCTTCGTCTACGTGCCCAAGGGGGTGCGCTGCCCGATGGAGCTCTCGACCTATTTCCGCATCAACGCCGCCAACACCGGCCAGTTCGAGCGCACCCTGATCATCGCCGACGAAGGCTCCTACGTCAGCTATCTCGAAGGCTGCACGGCGCCGATGCGCGACGAGAACCAGCTTCACGCGGCGGTGGTCGAACTGATCACCCACGACGACGCCGAGATCAAGTACTCGACGGTCCAGAACTGGTATCCCGGCGACAAGGACGGCAAGGGCGGGATCTATAATTTCGTCACCAAGCGCGGCGCCTGTCGCGGTCGTAACTCGAAGATTTCCTGGACCCAGGTCGAGACCGGCTCGGCGATCACCTGGAAGTACCCGAGTTACATCCTCGAGGGCGACGGCTCGGTCGGCGAGTTCCATTCGGTGGCCATCACCAACAACCGCCAGCAGGCCGATACCGGCACCAAGATGATCCATATCGGCAAGAACACCCGCTCGACCATCATCGCCAAGGGCATCTCCGCCGGCCGGGCGCAGAACACCTATCGCGGCCTGGTCAAGGCGCTGCCGGGGGCGAATGGCGCGCGCAACTACACCCAGTGCGATTCGCTTCTTCTCGGCGACCGCTGCGGCGCCCACACGGTGCCTTATATCGAGGTCAAGAACCGTTCGGCCCGGGTCGAGCACGAGGCGACCACCTCGAAAATCAGCGACGACCAGCTTTTCTATTGCCGCCAGCGCGGGCTCTCGGCCGAGGACGCGGTGTCGATGATCGTCAACGGCTTCTGCAAGCAGGTGCTGCAGAAGCTGCCGATGGAATTCGCCGTCGAAGCCCAGAAGCTCGTCGGCATCAGCCTCGAGGGGAGCGTCGGATGACGAGCGGAAACGGGGCCGCGAGGGCGCCCATGCTGGAAATCGAGAACCTTCACGTTTCGGTCGCGGGGAAGCCGATCCTCTGCGGCATCGACCTGGTCGTGAACCCGGGCGAGGTCCACGCGATCATGGGGCCGAACGGCTCGGGTAAGTCGACCCTGGCCCACGTCCTCGCCGGCCGCGAGGGCTACGAGGTGACCGCCGGAACGGTGCGCTATTTGGGGCGCGACATGCTCGCCTTGGAGCCCGAGGAGCGCGCCCGCGAGGGGCTGTTCCTGGGCTTTCAGTACCCAATCGAAATCCCCGGCGTCGCCGGCGTCAACTTCCTCAAGGCGGCGGTCAACGCGGTCCGCGTCCATCGCGGCGAGGGCGAGCTCGACGCGATCGATTTCCTCAAACTGGCGCGGGCCAAGGCCAAGCTGCTGGAGATCGACGAGGCGCTTTTGAAGCGGCCGCTCAACGTCGGCTTCTCGGGCGGCGAGAAAAAGCGCAACGAGATTTTCCAGATGGTCTTGCTAGACCCTCGCCTAGCGGTGCTCGACGAGACCGATTCGGGCCTCGACGTCGATGCCTTGCGAGTCGTCGCCGGCGGCGTCAACGCCTTGCGCGGGCCCGAGCGGTCGGTGGTCCTGATCACCCATTACCAGCGCCTGCTCGACTATATCGTCCCCGACGTCGTCCACATCCTGGCCGGCGGGCGGATCGTGAAATCGGGCGGCAAGGACCTCGCGCTCGAGGTCGAGGACCAGGGCTACGCGACCCTCGCCTCGGGAACGGCCGCATGAGCATCGCCACCCAACGCGCCGAGCGCGCTGATCGCTTTCGCGCCGCCTATCTCGACCAGGCGGCGGCGCTGGCGCCGACGCTGCCCGGCCACGGCGTCGGCTGGCTCGATCGCCGCCGCGCCCGGGCGGCCGAGCGCTTCGCCGAGATCGGCTTTCCCAGCCGCCGCGACGAGGCCTGGACCTTCACCGATCCGCGCCCGCTCACCCGCGCCGTCCTGGCGCCGGCGCCAAAGCGGGCCAATGGCGTCGACAAGACCGCGCTTTCGCGCTTCCTGCCGGCCGGCGTCGAGGCCCATCTGGTGGTCTTCGTCGATGGCCATTTCCGGGCCGATCTCTCGGCGCTCGACGATCTCCCCGAGGGCGTTCGCCTGGGCGGGTTGGCGGCGACGCTGACGGTCGCGCCCGACTGCATGAAGCGCGTGCTCGACCACGACGCGGACGCCGCCGACAGCGGCCCGGTGGCGCTCAACGCCGCGCTCGCCGCCGACGGGGCGGTGCTACGGATCGCCGACGGCGTCGCGCTCGCACGGCCGATCGCCTTCCTTTATCTCGCCAGCGGGGCGCCGGCGGCGATGCATCTGCGCAACGTGGTGGTCGCCGGCGCCGGCGCGCGGGCCAGCCTGATCGAGGTCTACGGCGCCCTCGGCGACGCCGCCTATTGGACCAACGCGGTCACCGATCTGCAAGTCGCCGACGGCGCCTCGATCGCGCATCTGCGTATTCAGGGCGAGGCCCCGGCGGCCTTTCATCTGGCGGCGACGCGGGCGCGACTGGGCATGAAGGGCGCCTATCGCCGCTTCGCCCTGACCCTCGGCGGCCGTCTCGCGCGAGACGAAGTTTCGGCGCGGATCGAGGGCGAGGACGGCGATTGCCGGCTCGACGGGCTCTATCTCGGCCGCGACCGCCAGCATCTCGACACTACCACGGTGATCGACCATCTGGCGCCGGGCGGCGCCAGCGGCGAGCATTACAAGGGGGTCGTCGACGACCGCGCGCGCGGCGTCTTCCAGGGCCGCATCGTCGTCCATCCCGACGCCCAAGGGACCGATGCCCACCAGCTCGCCAAGGCGCTTTTGCTGTCGGAAACGGCCGAGATCGACGCCAAGCCCGAGCTCGAGATCAACGCCGACGACGTGAAATGCAGCCACGGCGCCGCCGCTGGCGAGATTGACGCCGACGCCCTGTTTTACTTGCGCGCCCGGGGCATCGACGCCGAGCGGGCGCGGCACATGCTGATCGGCGCCTTCGCCGACGAGGTGATCGAGCGTGTCGCCGAGCCCGCCTTGCGCGCCCATGTTCATGACCTGGCGGCGTCGTGGCTGGCGTCGGCGGGGGGTTGAGGGGAGACCGCTCATGGCCGATGACGGAACCATCCTGGGGGCGGCGAACGGGGCGCTCGATGTCGCCCGTATTCGCGCCGACTTTCCGATCCTGGCCGAGCGGATTTACGGCCACCGCCTGGTCTTTCTCGACAGCGCCGCCAGCGCCCAGAAGCCGCGCGCGGTGATCGATGCCGAGCGCGATTGCTACGAGCACGCCTACGCCAACATCCATCGCGGCGTCTATTACCTGAGCGAATGCGCGACCAATGATTTCGAGGCCGCGCGCGAGGCCGTGCGCCGCTTCCTCAACGCCCGCGAGGCGCGCGAGATCATCTTCCTGCGTGGCGGCACCGAGGCCATCAACCTGGTCGCCCAGACCTGGGACCGGACGGAATTGCGCGAAGGCGACGAGATCATCCTCTCGCATATGGAGCACCACGCCAACATCGTGCCCTGGCAGATGCTGCGCGAGGCCATCGGGGTGGTCATCAAGGTGGCGCCGATCGACGATTCCGGCGCCCTCGACATGGCCGCCTTGGAGGCGCTGTTCACGCCGCGCACCAAGCTGGTCGCGATCACCCATATCTCGAACGCGCTCGGTAGCGTGGTGCCGGTGGCTGCACTCGCGCGCCTGGCTCACGCCCACGGCGCCAAGATCCTGATCGACGGCTGCCAGGCAGTGCCGCACGCGATGGTCGACGTACAAGCGATCGATTGCGATTTCTACGTCTTTTCGGGTCACAAGCTCTATGGCCCGTCGGGGATCGGCGCGCTCTACGGCCGGGCCGAACTGCTCGAGGCCATGCCGCCCTATCAGGGCGGCGGCGAGATGATCCGCTCGGTCACCTTCGAGAAGACCGAATACAACGTCATCCCCCACAAGTTCGAGGCCGGCACGCCGAACATCGCCGGCGCCATCGCGCTCGGCGCGGCGATCGATTACGTCGCGGGCCTGGGGCTCGATCGCATCGCCGCCCACGAACACGCGCTGCTGGACTACGCGACCGAGCGGCTCGGCGCGTTCAACGACCTGCGCATCATCGGCGCCGCGCCCGGCAAGGCGAGTATTCTGTCCTTCGTCCTCGACGGCGTGCACGCCCACGACATCGGCACCATCCTCGACCGCCAGGGGATCGCCGTTCGCGTCGGCCACCACTGCGCCCAGCCGGTGATGGACCGCTTCGGCGTGGCGGCCACGGTGCGGGCCTCGTTCGCCATCTACAACGACCGCGACGACGTCGACGCGCTCGCCGACGGGATCGCCAGGGTCAAGGAGTTGTTCGGCTGATGTTCGACGATCTGCGCGACCTCTATCAGGAGGTCATTCTCGACCACAGCAAGCGGCCGCGGAACTTCGGCCGGCCGGCGCCGGACGCCAACCGCCACGCCAAGGGCCACAACCCGCTCTGCGGCGACCGCATGACGCTGCATCTCAAGGTCAAGGACGGGATCGTCGAGGACGCTTGGTTCGAGGGCAACGGCTGCGCCATCTCGATGGCCTCGGCCTCGCTGATGACCGAGGAGATCAAGGGCCGCTCGGCCGACGAGGTGCGCGCCCTGTTCGAGCGTTTCCACGATCTCTTGACCACCGATGACGGCGCGGCCAAGGACCTCGACAAGCTCGCCGTGTTCGCGGGCGTGCGCGAGTTTCCGGTGCGGGTCAAATGCGCGACCCTCGCCTGGCACACCCTGACGGCGGCGCTCGACGGCGAGACCGACGAAATTTCGACCGAGGATTGAGATGACCGACGCCCCCGCCGAGCAGACCCAGTCCGCCGATCAAGCCCGGCCCGTCGAGCAGACCCAGTCCGCCGTCTCCGAGGCGTCGATCGTCGAGACGCTGCGAACCGTCTACGACCCCGAGATTCCAGTCGATATCCACGAGCTCGGACTGATCTACGCGATCGACATCGGCGCCGACGGCGTGGTGTCCATCGCCATGACCCTGACCGCGCCCGGCTGCCCGGTGGCCGATATCCTGGTCGAGGAAGTGGCCGAGAAGGTGCGGGCCGTCCCCGGCGTCGCCGACGCCCGCGTCGAGTTGGTGTGGGAGCCGCCCTGGACACCCGACCGCATGTCCGAGGCCGCCCGCCTCGAACTCGGGATGTTCTGATCCCCGGCGGATTCCGGCCGGCCAAGAAAGCGCTTGCGAAAAGTCCCGCCGGCTTGTTCATTTGGCGGTGAACCCAGACCCATTCCCGTGCCGCGAGGAGACCGCGATGACGACCGAGCTTTACCATCACATCAATGGCCAGCGGGTCGCCGGTAAGAGCGGCCGTCATGGGGATATTTTCAATCCCGCCACCGGCGAGGTGACCAAGCGGGCGCCCTTCGCCAACGTGGCCGAGGTCGACGCCGCCGTGGCCGCCGCGCGCGCCGCCTTCCCCGGCTGGTCGGCGACCACCCCGATCGCGCGGGCGCGGGTGATGTTCAAGTTCAAGGAGCTGTGCGAGGCCCATATCGACGAGCTCGCCGAATTGGCCGCGGTCGAGCACGGCAAGACCTTGCCCGACGCCCGGGGCTCGGTGCAGCGCGGCATCGAAGTGGTCGAGTTCGCCTGCGGCATCCCGCAAATGCTCAAGGGCGAGTTCACGTCGAGCGTCGGCACCGGGGTCGATGGCCATTCGATCCGCGTGCCCTTGGGCGTCTGCGCCGGCATCACGCCGTTCAACTTTCCGGCCATGGTGCCGATGTGGATGTTCCCGATGGCCATCGCCTGCGGCAACACCTTCGTGCTCAAGCCGTCGGAGAAGGACCCTTCGGTTGGCCTGCGCCTGGCCGAGTTGATGGTCGAGGCGGGCGCGCCGGCCGGTGTGTTCAACGTCGTCAACGGCGACAAGGAGGCGGTCGACGCGATCCTCGCCCATCCCGACATCGCCGCCGTCAGCTTCGTCGGCTCGACGCCGATCGCCGAATACATCTACCAGACGGGAACCAGCCACAATAAGCGCGTCCAGGCGCTGGGCGGGGCCAAGAACCACATGATCGTCATGCCCGACGCCGATCTCGACCAGGCGACCGACGCCCTGATGGGCGCCGGCTACGGCTCGGCCGGCGAGCGCTGCATGGCGATCTCGGTCGCGGTGGCGGTCGGCGACGCGGTCGGCGACGCCCTGATCGAGCGCTTGACCCCGCGCATCGCCAGTCTCAAGGTCGGTCCCTACAACGACCCCGAGGCCGACATGGGGGCGCTGGTCACCAAACAACACCTCGACAAGGTGCGCGGCTACGTCGATCTCGGCGTCGAGGAAGGCGCCGAGCTGGTGGTCGATGGCCGCGATCTCAAGCTCCAGGGCTACGAGAACGGCTATTTCATCGGCGGATGCCTGTTCGACAACGTCACCACCGACATGCGGATTTACAAGGAAGAGATCTTCGGCCCGGTGCTATCGGTGGTGCGGACCAAGGATTACGAGACCGCGCTCGGCATGGTCAACGACCACGAGTTCGGCAACGGCACGGCGATCTTCACCCGCGACGGCGACGCCGCCCGCGACTTCGCCGGCCGCGCCAAGATCGGCATGGTCGGGATCAACGTACCGATCCCGGTGCCGGTCGCCTACCACTCCTTCGGCGGCTGGAAGCGCTCGCTGTTCGGCGATCATCACATGCACGGCCCCGAGGGGGTGCGCTTCTATACCAAGATGAAGTACATCACCACGCGCTGGCCGTCGGGCATCCGCACCGGCGCCGAATACGTCATGCCGACCCTGAAATAGCGGCCTCGGCCAAGGGTGCGGGACAACGGTTTCTAAACGCCGTCCTGATCTAAGACGGTCGAGATCGTTCGGTCAGGTCGGATACAGGCGTTGAACCAGCCCGCCCGCGCCCCTTTCGTCGCCGACGACGCGTCGTGATCGGCGGCCGTGGCACCCTTGCCGGCCACGACCCCGCTGGCGGCCTATCGCGAGCGCTTGCGGGCCGGCGAGATCGAGCCCGATCCGGGCCAGGCGCTGGCGGTGGAGAAGCTCAATCTGTTGCACCGCCGGCTCGGTGGCTACCGCCCGTCCGAGCGGCGCGCCGCCGGTTGGCTGGCGCGTCTTGGCCTCGGTGTGGGCGCGGCGCCGGAGACGCCGCCGCCGCTCGGGCTCTATCTTTACGGCGGGGTCGGGCGCGGCAAGTCCATGCTGATGGACCTGTTCTTCGCGGCGGCACCGCTGGCGGCCAAGCGGCGGGTCCACTTCCACGCCTTCATGCTCGAGGTCCACGCCCGCATCCACGAATGGCGCCAACAGGGCCGGGCGTCGCGAACGCGAATCGGCGCCGACCCGATCCCGCCGATCGCCGCCGACCTCGCCGCCGGCGCCTGGCTGCTCTGCTTCGACGAGTTCCTGGTCAAGGACCCGGCCGACGCGCTGATCCTCGACCGCCTGTTCAGCGCCCTGTTCGAGAACGGCGTGGTGGTGGTGGCGACCTCCAACCTGGCGCCGGTCGATCTCTATCGCGACGGCATCAACCGCGACCGCTTCCTGCCCTTCATCGGCCTGATCGAGCGGCGCATGGACGTGCTCGCGCTCGATGGGGCGATCGATTACCGCCTTCGTCTGCTAGCCCGGATGCCGGTGTACTTCACGCCCGCCGATGCCCGCGCCCGGGCCGCGTTGGAGGACGCCTTCGCGACCTTGACCAATCCGGCCCCGCCGGTGTCCGAGACTATCGATCTTGGCGGCCGGGTGCTGACCGTGCCGCGCGCCGCCAAGGGGGTGGCGTATTTCTCGTTCGCCGATCTCTGCGACCGGCCCTTGGGGGCGGCCGACTATCTGGCCATCGCCGATCGCTACCACGGCGTGATCGTCGCCGACGTGCCGCGCCTCGACCCCGAGAAGCGCGATCAGGCGGCGCGCTTCACCACCCTGATCGACGTTCTTTACGAACGCCGGATCAAACTCTTGTGCTCGGCCGAGGCCGAGCCGGAGGCGCTCTATCCCACCGGCCACGGCAGCGCCGAGTTCCGCCGCGCGGTCTCGCGCCTGCACGAAATGCGCGGCGCGGCCTACCTCGGCCTAGGCGGTTAGCACCAAACCCTCGCGGGCGACGATGGTGCCCGGGCAAAGCCGCTCGGCCTCGTGCGCGCGGGCGTCGAGCGCCGCGTCGTCGCATTCGGGCAGGTGATGGAAAAGAACGCAGGTCCCGACCCCGGCGTCGATGCATAGCCGCGCCGCGTTACGCCAATCGGCGCGGCCGGGGGCGTGATCGGCGGTGTTGACGATAGCGATGTCGGCGCCGGCGAGCAGGTCCAGGGCCGCCGCCCGGTCACCGCCGGGCCCCGCGATCAGGTCCGAGACATAAGCCAAGCGCGACGTACCCGCCTCGACGCGATAGCCGATTACGGTCATGCCGTCGTTCAGCGTTGCCGTCCGCAGCCGCACCCCGGGCGCCGGTTCCAGGGTGTCGCCGGGCTGGAAGTCGGCGAAGTCGAGGGTCGCGCCCATGACGTCGATCGGCACCGGGAAAACGGGATCGACCATCAGCCCGGTGAGGGTCGCGTAGATACCCCCTGATCGCGACGGTCCCCCGGCCCAGAAGCGACAGCGGTTGGCCGGGTTGTAGGCGGCGGTGAAAAAGGGGATGCCGCTGATGCGCTCGAAAGTGGTGTGGGTGAAGAACACCTCGACCGCGACCGGCGCCTGGGCATTGAGCGCGTTGCCGAGTTCGCGGATGCCGGTGCCGGCGTCGAACACCAAAATGGCGTCGCCGACCCGGACTTCGAGACACGGCGTGTTGCCGCCATAGACGACGGTATCCGGCCCGGGGCAGGGGATGGACCCGCGAACGCCCCAGAAGCGCACCTCGATGTCGCCGTCGTCACCGTTGTTCCGCGCGCTCACACCCGGCCCCGTCGCGGTCAAACCCTCGTCCTCGGCCAGCATGCCCGAGCCCGTGGCCGAGCGAAAGGTGGAAATGGCACCGATTTGGTCCTGATCTGGCCGCGCCTCCGGCTCGACGTGGCGCCCATGGATAGGTAGGATCGTCGCCAAGGTCGAAAATACGATGGGTAAGCGAGAGATGACCGTGGAGATCAGGACCTCGGCCTGTCCCCATGACTGCCCCAGCACCTGCGCGCTCGAGATCGAGCGCCTGGACGCGCATCGCATCGGCCGCGTGCGCGGCGCGCCCGACAACGACTTCACCGCCGGCGTGGTCTGCGCCAAGGTCGCCCGCTACGCCGAGCGCGCCCATCATCCCGACCGCCTGACCCGGCCCTTGCGGCGGACCGGGCCGAAGGGTTCGGGCGGCTTCGAGCCGATTTCCTGGGACGCGGCGCTCGACGCGGTCGCGGCCGCCTTCATCAATGCCGCCGAACGCCATGGGCCGGAGACCATCTGGCCCTATTTCTACGCCGGCACCATGGGCCTGGTGCAGCGCGACGGGATCAATCGCCTGCGCCACGCGATGCGCTATTCGGGCGAGCACACCACCATTTGCACGCCCCTTGTCGACAACGGCTGGCTGGCCGGGACGGGCATCCTCACCGGCCCCGACCCGCGCGAGATGGCCGAGGCCGATCTGATCGTCTGCTGGGGCACCAACGCGGTCGCCACCCAGGTCAACGTCATGACCCACGTCACCCGCGCCCGCAAGCAGCGCGGCGCCACCCTGGTGGCGGTCGATCCCTATCGCAACGGCACCGCCGAGGCCGCCGACATCCATATCGCGCCCCGGCCGGGGACCGACGGCGCGCTCGCCTGCGCGATGATGCACGTATTGTTCGCCGAGGACCTGGCCGACCGCGCCTATCTGGCCGAGTTCGCCGATTGCCCCGAGGCGCTGGAGCGCCACTTGGCCAGCCGCACGCCGGCCTGGGCGGCGGCGATCACCGGCCTCGACGAAAGCGAGATCGTCGCCTTCGCCCGGCTCTACGGCGCCACCAAGCGCAGTTTCATCCGCGTCGGCTACGGCTTCTCGCGCTCGCGCAACGGCTCGGCCAACGTCCATGCCGTGACCTGCCTGCCGACCGTCACCGGCGCCTGGCGGCATCGCGGCGGCGGCGCCTTCTACAACAACCGCGCGATCTATCACTGGGACAAGACCCTGATCGAGGGCCTCGACGTTCTCGACCCTTCGGTTCGGGTGCTCGATCAATCACGGATCGGTCCGATCCTGATGGGCGACCGGCGCGACATCGGCGACGGGCCGCCGGTGACGGCGCTCCTCATCCAGAACACCAATCCGATGGTGGTGGCCCCGGAAGCGAACAAGGTGCGCGACGGTTTCGCCCGCGACGATCTGTTCGTCTGCGTCCACGAGCAGTTCATGACCGAGACCGCCGCCATGGCCGATATCGTCCTGCCGGCGACCATGTTCGTCGAGCACGACGACGTCTATCAGGCGAGCGGCCATCAATACATCCAGATCGGCCCCAAAATCATCGAGCCCCTGGCCGAGGCGCGCTCCAACCACGAAGTGATCCGGGGCCTTGCCCAAAGGCTCGGCGCGCGCCACCGGGGCTTCGAGATGAGCGCCTGGGAGATCATCGACGAGACCTTGCGGGCCTCGGGCTGGCCGGGCGCCGACGAGGTTCTGGAACGGCGCTGGATCGACTGTCAGCCCGATTTCGCGAGCTCGCATTTCCTCAACGGCTTCGGCACCCCCGATAAGCGCTTCCATTTCGCCCCCGACTGGTCGCGGCTGGGACCCGACCACGCCCGCATGCCGGCGCTGCCCGATCACATGCCGGCGATCGAGGAGGCCGATACCGTCCATCCCTTCCGCTTGGTCACCGCGCCGGCGCGGCAGTTCCTCAACACCACCTTCACCGAGACCCCGACCGGGCGCCGCCGCGAGGGCGGCCCGCGCGTGCTGATCCGGGCCGAGGACTTGGCCGACCTCGGGCTCGACGAGGGCGCCCGGCTGCGCCTCGGCAACGCGCGCGGCAGCATCGTCGTACCGGCCCGGGCCTTTGACGGCCTGCAACGCGGGGTGATCGTGGTCGAGGGCATCTGGCCCAACGCCGCCTTCGAGGAAGGCATCGGCGTCAACGCCCTGGTCGGCGCCGACCCCGGACCTCCCGGCGGCGGCGGCGTCTTCCACGACACCGCCGTCTGGATCAAGGCGGCTTGATCTCGCCTCGATCCCGCTTGCTGCGGGATCGGCGAAACCGTGATAGGGTCTCGGTCAAGAACATCTTTACCGCGGTAAGGCGAGGGGTAAGCCGTGGACGTGGAAGCCTGGCTCGACGGCCTGGGCCTGGGGCGTTACGCCCGGGCCTTCGCCGAGAACGACATCGACCGCGAAACGCTGGCGACGCTGACGGCCGAGGACCTGATGGAGCTTGGGGTCGGCTCGCTTGGCCATCGCAAGCGCTTGCTGGCGGCCATCGGCATGCTCGCTCCGGCGACGGTTGTCGCCGGAGCCGACCCGCTGGCGGCGGCGCCGGGCGAGCACCGCCAAGTGGCGATGGTGTTCGCCGATCTCTGCGGCTTCACGACCCTGTCGCGGACGCTCGACGCCGAGGACCTGCACGACCTCATCAGCCGCGTGTTCGAGCGGCTCGACGCCGTCGTCGGCGATTACGGCGGCAGCGTCGACAAGCATATCGGCGACGCGGTGATGTCGCTGTTCGGCGCCCCCATCGCCCATGACGACGACGTGCTCCGGGCGGTTCACGCGGCCCGCGAGATGCATGCCGCGATGGCCACCTTGAGCGATGAGCTCGGGCGTCCGCTGGCGCTGCACATCGGCATCGCTTGCGGCGACGTGGTCGCCGGCGGCATGGGCGAGGGCGGCGACTATTCGGTGGTCGGCTTGTCGGTCAATCTCGCCGCCCGCCTCTGCGCGCTGGCTGGCCCCGGCGAGACGCTGATTTCGGACGACGTTTACCGCCGGATCGCCGACAAGGTCGATTGCCAGGCCCTCGCCGAGGTGGCGGTCAAGGGCTTCGACCAACCGGTGCGCCCCTGGCGGTTGGGCGCCGGCGAGACAGCGGTTGCCCTCTCCCGGCACGGCCCCTTCGTCGGCCGTCGCGGCGAACTGGCGCAACTTACCAGTATCCTCGAAACCACGCTCCGCGACGGTCGCGGGCACGCGGTCTGCCTGCGCGGCGAGGCCGGCATCGGCAAGAGCCGGCTGGTCGACGAACTCGCCGCCATCGCCGAGGCCAAGGGCTTCACCCGCCACAAGACCCTGGTGCTCGATTTCGGCGCCGGCAAGGGGCGGGACGCGATCCGGGCGCTACTGCGGAGTTTTTTGGCGATCGCCCCGGGCGAGGGCAAGGACGCGCGTCGCGAGGCGGCCGAACGCGCCCTCGCCGACGGTCGGATCGGCGAGGACGAGCGTGTGTTTCTCAACGATCTCCTCGATCTGCCGCAGCCGACCGCGCTCGCCGCGCTCTATGGCGCCATGGAGCCCGAGGCCCGCGACCGCGGCAAACGGGCGCTCGTCGCGGCGCTTCTGAGTGACGCCGCATCCAAGGGGCCGGTGCTGGTGGCGGTCGAGGACGTCCACTGGGCCGAGCGGCCGACGCTTGCCTATCTCGCCGCGCTCGCCCAAGCGATCGAGCCCGTCCCGGTCCTCCTGGTGATGACCACGCGGGTCGAGGGCGATCCGCTCGACGCCGCTTGGCGCGCGAGCGCCGGCGCCGTCTCGCTGGCGACCATCGATCTCGGCCCCTTGCGCGCCGAGGAAGCCCAAGTGCTCGCCCAGGGCCTGATCGCGTCGTCGACCCAAGTCGCGCGGCGGTGTATCGAGCGCGCGGGCGGCAACCCCTTGTTTCTCGATCAGCTCTTGCGCAACGCCGAGGAGGGCGGCGAGGAAGCGGTCCCCGGCTCGATCAAGAGCCTGATTCTCGCCCGCATGGACCGCCTCGACGCGCCCGACCGCGAGGCCCTGCAAGCGGCGGCGGTGATCGGCCAGCGCTTCGCCCTCGACAGCTTGCGCCACCTCATCGACCGGCCGGGCTACGCCATCGATCCCCTGGTCGAGCATCATCTGGTGCGACCCGAAGGCGCGGATTACCTGTTTGTCCACGCCCTGATCCGCGATGGGGTCTACGCCTCTCTCCTGCGTGTCCGGGCGCGCGAGCTTCACGGTCGCGCGGCGGCCTGGTTCGCCGATCACGACCCGACGCTTCGCGCCCAGCACTTGGAGCGCGCCGGCGACGCGGCGGCCGCCTGCGCCTATCTCGACGCCGCCCAGGCCCAGGCCGCGCAGTACCGCTTTCAGCGCGCGAACGAATTGATCGAGCGTGGGCTCGCGACCGCCGATGCCGCGAGCGACCGCTTCGCGCTGACCCTGCTCAAGGGTGAAATCCTGCACGACCTCGGCGACAGCGAACTCTCGATCGCCATCTATCGCGACGCGCTGGCCCTGGCCCCCGACGAAACCGGCCGCTGCCGGGCGCTGATCGGGCTCGCCGCCGGCATGCGGGTCACCGACGCTTACGACGACGCGTTCGCGGCTCTCGACAAGGCTCAGGGACTGGCCGAGGCGCAAGGCCTCGACGACGATCTATCCCGGCTTCATCATCTGCGCGGCAATCTCCTGTTTCCCTTGGGCCGGATCGAGACTTGCGCGGCCGAGCACGAGCGCGCGCTCGATTACGCCCGCGAGGCGGACTCGGCGGCGTCCGAGGCGCGCGCCTTGAGCGGCCTCGGCGACGCGGCTTACGCGAGTGGGCGGCTGATCACGGCGCATGGCTATTTCGAACGCTGCGTCGACTTGTGTCGCCGCCACGGCCTGGGTCGGATCGAGGTCGCTAATCGCCCCATGATTGCCCATACCGTGCACTACTTCGAGCCGGGTTTCACGGCGGTCGAGCTGGGGCTAGCGGCGGTCGCGGCGGCGCGCAAGGTGGGCCACATGCGGGCCGAGATGAATGCCAACATCGTCCTCTACATGGCGCTCTATGACCTGCGTCGCTTCGATGAGGTGCGCGCCCACATCCGGCGCGGCCACGAAATCGTGAAGCGTATCGGCGCGTGGCGCTTCGAGTCGCCGAACCTGAGATTCGAGTCGCGTTTACGGCACCATGACGGTGATCACGACGGCGCGCGCGCGATCGCCGTGGAAGCCGTCGAGGTCTGCCGCCGCACCGGGATCGGCTTCGATGGTCCGCGCACCCTCGCCTCGCTGGCGCTGGTGACCCCCGACGCCGACGAGCGCCGCCGGGCGCTGGACGAGGGCGAGAAACTACTGGCCGAGGGCGCCGTCGGGCACAACCATCTCTGGTTTTATCGCGACGCCATCGACGCCGGGCTCGATTCCGGGGACTGGGACGAGGCCGAGCGCTACGCCGCCGCGCTGGAGGCGTTCACCGCCGATGAGCCGCTGCCCTGGAGCGACGTCTTCATCGCCCGCGCCCGGGCATTGGCCCGTTTCGGCCAGGGCGAGCGCGGGGCGGCGATCGCCGAGGCGCTCGATCGCGTTCACGACGAGTGCCTGCGATACGGCCTGATCGTCGTTGCCAAAGCCGTCGCCGACGCGCGCGACGCCAATCGCGCCGAGCCCAAGTCCGAGGCCGTCAGCGGCGGAACTTGACCGCGCCGCCGACGATCGTCATCTCGGTCCGGGTCTCGCGCAGGTCATCGGCGGGCGCCGCGAACACGTCGCGGTCGAGAACCGCGATATCGGCCAGCTTGCCGACCTCGAGCGTGCCCTTGATCGCCTCCTCGTTGCCGGCGTAAGCGCCGTGGATGGTGTAGGCGCGCAAGGCCTCGGTCACGCTCACCGCCTGGGAGAGGCCGATCGGCTGGCCCGTGTCGGTCCGCCGGGTGACCATCGACCAGATCGCCAGCCACGGGTTGGGATCGCAGACCGGGGCGTCGGAGTGGCCCGGGGCGATCATGCCCTCGTCGATCAGGGTGCGATGCGGCCACATGTTTTCCATCGCCGCCGCGCCCCGGTTGGCGATATAGGCGTCGCCGAGGTCGTGCATGAAGGCGGTGGCCGACGAATCGATCACGCCGAGGCGCTTGAGACGGGCGCGGATTTCGGGCGTCACGTAGCAGCAATGCTCGACCCGCATGCGGTGATCGGCGACCGGATGCGCCTTGAGCGCCGCTTCGTAGGCGTCGAGCACCACGTCGATACCGTGATCGCCGACGCCGTCCATGCAGACCCGCAGGCCCGCCTTATGCGCCTCGAGGGCCTTGGCCTTGAGGTCCTCGGGGTCGTAGAGCAGCATACCGTGGTTGGGCCTGGGCTCGCCGGGGATCGGGGTGCCGACGTAAGGCTCGTAGTAATAAGCGGTGCGGCCCGAGGTCGAGCAGTCGGGGCACCATTCGACGCCGATCACCCGCACCCACTCGTCGCCGAAGCCGCCGCGGACGCCGGCCGCGATCAGCGAGGCGATCAGCCCGTCCTCGAAGCCATTGGCGATCACGCCCACCCGCAGGTGCAGCCGCCCGGTCGCCTTCATGATCTGATAGGCGCGGATGGCGTTGGAGCAGGTCAGCGAATTATGCACCGAAGTGATGCCGAGCGACAGGAAACGCTCGAACAGCGGCGGCAGCCCGGCGACGTAGTCATCGACCGTATTGTCCTCGCCGGCAATGCCGCGAAACCGGTGCGCCGCCGATTCGCGCATCAAGCCGGTGAGGTCGCCGGTCTCGGGGTCGTGGTCGATGACTCCGAAGGGCGGGTCGGGGGTGTCCTTGTCGATGCCCACCAGCTCGCAGGCGCGGCTGTTGGCGTAGCCGATATGGCTGTCGGTGCGCTGGATGAACACCGGGCGGCCGTTGGAGACCGCGTCGAGTAAGGCGATGGTCGGCACGCCGCTGCATTTCACGTCGTTGTAGCGATAGCCGAAGAACCAGGCGTCGGGGTCGAGCGTGGCGGTGACCTTGCCCACCACCTTGAGGCAGTCGTCGAGCGAGGCGACGTTGGGCCAGCCGAGATCGTGCTGCTTCAAGAGCATCATCGCGTGCATGTCGGGATGGCAGTGCGAATCGATGATGCCGGGGATCGCGGTCCGTCCGGCGAGGTCGATGACCTCGGTCTCGGGACCGCGAAGCGCGGCGATATCCGACTTGGCCCCGAGCGCCATGATGCGGCTCTCGCCAACCGCCAACGCCTCGACCACGCGCTCGCCGGCGTCGAGGGTGTGGATGGCGCCGTTGGTGACGATCAGATCGGCGGCGACGGTCATGGCGCGAATTCCTCCCCATTCATTGATCCGTCCCAGCAGTAGCGCGGCGGCGCCCGATTGATCAACCGCCGATCGCGTCGTTGGCTTCGCGCAGGACGCGGCGCATGATCTTGCCGGTGGCGGTCAGCGGCAGGGCGTCGACGAAGGCGATCGCGCGCGGATACTCGTGGGCGGCGAGGCGGCGCTTGACGAAGGCGCGGATGTCGTCGGCGAGGGCGTCCGATCTCGCGACCCCGGGTTTGGTGACGATGAACGCCTTGACGATCTCGGTCCGAATCGGGTCGGGGACGCCGACCGCCGCGGCCATGGCCACCGAGGGATGGCGCAGCAGGCAATCCTCGATTTCGGCCGGGCCGATGCGGTAGCCGGCCGAGGTGATGACGTCGTCGTCGCGGCCGACGAAATAGACGTAGCCGTCGTCGTCGGCGCGACCGAGATCGCCGGTCAGGCACCAGTCACGCACGAATTTCCCTTTCGTGGCCTCGGGGTTGTTCCAGTAGCCGAGGAACATCACCGGGTCGGGGCGGTGGACGGCGATCTGGCCGACCGTCCCCGGTGGCTGGACCGCGCCCGAGGCATCGACGATGGCGACCCGGTGGCCAGGCACCGGCCGGCCCATCGAGCCCGGCCGCACCGGCATCACCGTGGCGCTGTTGGCCAGCACCAGATTGGCCTCGGTCTGGCCATAGAACTCGTTGATCGTCAGGCCCAGGGTCTCGCGCCCCCAGTCGAGCATTTCCGCGCCCAGGGACTCGCCGCCCGAGCCGACGCCGCGCAGGCGGACATCGTGGCGCGCGCGCGGGGCCTCGACCTGGCGCATGAGCTTGAGCGCGGTCGGCGGCAGGAAGGCGTTGCGCACGCCGTGGCGGGCGATCAGGGCGAAGGCTTGCTCGGGGTCGAACTTGCGCATCCGCCGGGCGACCACGGCAACGCCGAAGTGCCAGGCCGGCAGCAGCGCGTCGAGCAGGCCGCCGATCCAGGCCCAATCCGCCGGGGTCCAGAAACGGTCGCCCGGTTGGGGGAAGAAGTCATGCGGATAAACGATGCCCGGAAGGTGGCCGAGCAGCACCCGATGGGCGTGCAGCGCGCCCTTGGGCGGCCCGGTGGTGCCCGAGGTATAGCTGATCAGGGCCGGATCGTCGGGGCCGGTGTCGGCGGCGGCGAAGGCGTCCGAGGCGCGCCCGATCAGGTCGTGGAAACCCAGCCCGCCATCGCCGTCGATGGCGATCAGGGTGGCGAGATCGGGCAGGCGGTCGCGGAGCGGCGCGACCTTGGCCAGGTTGGCGCCGTCGGAAAGCAGGACCTTGGCGCCCGAATCTGCGAGCCGGTATTCGAGCGCGTCGGGGCCAAACAGCGTGAACAGCGGCAGCGCCACGGCGCCGAGCTTGTAGATCGCGAGATGGGCGATCGCGGTTTCCGGGCCTTGCGCGAGCAGGATGCCGACCCGGTCGCCCCGGCCCACGCCAAGCGCCGCGAGGGCGTTGGCGAAGCGGTTGGAGAGCGCCTTCAGGCGGGCGAAGGTGAAGGTCTCGACGCGGCCATCCTCGGCCTCGAAGATCAGCGCCGGGGCGTCGCCGCGCTGGCGATCGCAGACATCGACGGCGATGTTGTAGCGCGCCGGGATGCGCCAGCGGAAGTCGCGGTAGTGCCGGTCATAGGATTTTCCGGGCTCGAGCATCGCTATACCCACGGATCGCGTTATCGATTAGGGTCGGGCATAATCCAGACAACCATAATCCAATCAGACGGGAAGAGGCGAGATGACCAAGGAAACCTATTCATTACCGTCGTTCATCGACGATCTGCGGGCGATTGCCGCCCAATGGGACGACGACCGCGAGATCATTCCCCGCGCTCGTCCGCTGGTGCAACGGCTCACCAAGGACGGTGACTGGCTGGAGCCCCGCCATTACATCTGCGACGAGGAGCAGGGCTTCGGTGTACATCTGTTGCACGAGGAAGCCGACCACAGCTTGGCGATGTTCGCCGTGGCCTGGCTGCCGGGCCGGGGGGTGGGGCCGCATAACCACGGCACCTGGGCGGTGGTCGCGGGCGTCGATGGCGACGAGCGCAACGTCAACTGGTCGCGGCTCGACGACGGCGCCCGGCCGGGGCACGCCGATATCGTCGCCGCCCACGAGGTGGTGGTTGGCCGGAGCGACGTGATCACCTTCCTGCCCGACGACATCCACAGCGTCCATAACGACGGCGACCGGGTGACGGTGTCGCTGCACGTTTATGGCCGCCACCCCAATCACACCTTGCGCCAGCAGTTCGATCCCGAGGCCAAGACCGCGACCGACTTCAAGTTCAAAACCGCCTGAAGCAAGACCGCCGGGGGCGCGCCGAGGCGACGTTAGCCGCCGGCGGCGCGGAGCGCGGCGACGACCCGCTCGGGCAGGGCCTTGGCGAAGCGCTCGTCGAGGGGCTGATGGCCGACCAGCAGGCGGTAGTAGACCGGCCCGTAGATCAGGTCGAGGGCGAGGTCCGTGTCGAGGTCGGGATCGATCTCGCCCCGCTCCTTGCCGCGCTCGATGACGGCGCGGGCGGGGGCGAGCAGGCGCGAGAAGAAGCGGTCGCGAAACTCTTCCAGAATATGTGGGTCGGCCTGACCCTCGCCGACCATCTCGGCGACGATCCCGCCCGGGCGGCCGCGCAAAAGCGCGATCATGCGCGCTACCTGAAGGGTCAGGGCGTCGACTGTCGATCCGCTTTTCGGAAAAGGAATTTCGGGCGCCGCCGTGGCCAGGAACGCGTCCATCACCAGGGCGCATTTCGACTCCCACCAGCGGTAGATGGTCGGCTTACCGACCCCGGCCTCCCTGGCGATGCCGGCGATGGTGATGTCGCGGATCGGCATGCTCGCCATGAGGCGCGCGGTGGCGTCGAGCAAGGCCCGGTGGGCGTCCTCGCTGCGGGGGCGCCCCGGTTTGCGGGCGGGCGGCGATGGGTCAGCGGGTGGCGATGGGTCCGGCATTTTCGCTTGCCAATCGATTGTGATCAGAATATTTTACGATACGTAACGTAATGTATAGATAAGTTACACAGCGTAACGTAACACAGGGTTCCCAGCATGTCTTTTCTCGCTTATTCGACCGGTTTCCAGGGGGTTGTCGACGTTTTCACGCGTGATCCCGGGCGTTATCTTCCTTTCACCCGGCTTCTGACCGGAATCATGAGCGGCGAGACCGAGCTCACGCGGCCGGAGCGCGAAATGATCGCGCTTCATGTTTCCACGCTCAACGATTGTGAATACTGCGTCGGATCGCATAAGGCCGTCCTTGCCGCGCTGGGCGTGGACCGGGCGAGCATCGCCACCGTCGAGGCCGGCGCCCCGGACGATTCGCGTCATAGGGCGATGCTGGCCTTCGCCGGCAAGCTGACGCGAACCCCGGGCGAGATCGATCAGGCCGACGTGGACGATGCGCGCGCGGCCGGCTGGTCGGACCAGGCGGTCGAGGACATGATCGGCGTGGCGTCGCTGTTCGCCTTTCTCAACCGATTGGTCGACGGCTTCGGCATCAAGGGGTCGGACGCCGTTTTCGCCCAGGCCGGCGGCATGATCGCCGAACACGGCTACGGCCCCATCTCGGCGATGATCGCGGGCAAGACAACGCGCTAACGGGCATAGGCGACGGGCAGGGCGGTGGTGTATTTGATCCGTTCCATGGCGAAGCTCGAACTCACGTCGGCGAGATCGGCGATCTGGATCAAGCGCTTGTAAACCGCGTCGTAGGCGGCGATGTCGGGGACCACGACCCGGAGCAGGTAGTCGATGTCGCCGCTCATGCGGTAGAACTCGACCACCTCGTCGATCGCGGCCACGGCGCGGGCGAAGCGTTCCAGCCAGTCGTAGCCGTGCTGGCTGGTTCTGACGCGGACGAAGACGGTGACCCCGACGTTCAGCTTGTCGGGGTCGAGCAGCGCCACCCGGCGGGTGATGACGCTGTTTTTCTCGAGCGCCTGGATGCGCCGCCAGCACGGCGTGGTGGTGAGCCCGACCCGCTCGGCGATGGCCGCGACAGGCAGCGTCGCATCGGTTTGCAGGACGGAGAGAATTTTTCGATCTATGGTATCCATAAGGAATTTTATACCATATTATCTATTCTTGTTGAAATAATTTACTACAATTTAACGATTTGTTAGCTAACTACGAAACAAAATTCTCACCTCTCCGGGCTATAATTCCGCCAAATGATCCAACCGGGAGAGGTGAAATGTTGCGTCGTCTGTTTACCGAGCATCCGGCGTCGGTCGACGAGACCTACACCGAGCACATGGGCGTGGCGCTGTCGTTCACTTGGCGCATGCTGATCGGGACCCTGGCCTGTCTGGTGCATGCTTTTCTGCCCTTCCTGTTCGTCAAGACCGGCAGCGGTATCATCGACGGCTTGCACGACCGCATGGTCGTCAATCGGCGGCGCCGACCCGAGGGCCGCCTGGCCGCCGCCGGCCTGTAGCGTGGCGGCCGCTAACTAGACCCTGGCGGACATCCGAGCGGCCCTTGGCCGACCCCCGTCTCGGCGGCGGTCGCGGGTCAGCCTTGCAAATAGGGCTCTTGTCGGCGGCGGCGGTTTGCGTGTAAAGCACGATCCGATCACCACGCGCAGACGAAAGGCCGCTCATGTCCGGACCGCCAAAATCGGCCGGCCCGCCGATCACCGATAAGCGTGATCTCGTCGCCTATCTCGCCGCCGGCTGCAAGCCGCCGTCGGACTGGCGGGTCGGCACCGAACACGAGAAGTTCGGCTTCCATCTCGACGACTTGAGGCCGCTCGCTTACGACGGGCCGAGCGGCATCCGGGCGATGCTCGAGGGCCTGCAACGCTTCGGCTGGGAACCTTTCGACGAGGGCGGTAATGTGATCGGCCTGCGCTATCGGGGCCAGTCGGTCACCCTGGAGCCGGGCGGGCAGTTCGAGCTTTCGGGCGCGCCGCTGGCCACCGTTCACGAAACCTGCGACGAGGTGAACACCCATCTCGCCCAAGTCAAGGCGGTGGCCGACGCGCTCGGCGTCGGCTTTCTCGGTCTCGGCGCCCAGCCCAAATGGCGGCGCGAGGACATCCCGATCATGCCCAAGGCGCGCTATGACATCATGCGCGCCCATATGAAAATCCGGGGCAAGCTCGGTCTCGACATGATGCTGCGCACCTGCACGGTCCAGGCCAACCTCGATTTCGGCGACGAGGCCGACATGGTGACCAAGATGCGCGTCGGTCTGGCCTTGCAGCCGGTGGCGACGGCGCTGTTCGCCAATTCGCCCTTCATCGACGGTCGCCCCTCGGGCCTGCTCAGCTATCGCAGTTGGGTATGGACCGATACCGATCCCGATCGCTGCGGCATGCTGCCCTTCGTCTTCGATCCCGACATGAGCTTCGAGCGCTATGTCGATCACGCCCTCGACGTGCCGATGTATTTCGTCTATCGCGACGACCGCTATATCGATGCCTCCGGCCAGTCGTTTCGCGATTTCATGGCCGGCAAGCTGCCGGCGCTCCCCGGCGAGCGGCCGCGCATCACCGATTGGGAAGACCATCTGACGACCTTGTTCCCCGAAGTCCGGCTCAAGCGCTATATCGAGATGCGCGGCGCCGACGGCGGCCCCTGGCGCAGGCTCTGTGCCTTGCCGGCGCTGTGGGTGGGGCTGCTCTACGACCAGGGCGTGCTCGACGCGGCCTGGCGCCTTGTATCCGACTGGACGATCGAGGAGCAGGCGGGATTGCGCGACCTCGCCCCGCGCCGGGCGCTGGCGACGCCGTTCCGCGACCGGACCTTGCGCGAGGTGGCGGTCGAGGTATTGGCGCTGGCCCGCGAGGGGCTCAAGCGGCGGGCGCTGATCGATTCCGGCGGTCTCGACGAGACCCACTATCTCGATTCGCTCGACGCCATCGCCGAGAGCGGACGCACCCCGGCCGAGGAGCTGCTCGATGCCTTCCACGGCCGTTGGGGCGGCAGCGTCGACCCGGTGTTCCGCGAATACGCCTACTGACGCTTGGCCCCTGCCACCTCGGCGGCGGTGATCGGGCCGCCGAAGCGCCGCTCGATCCGGCCACCGAGCCAGAACATGGCGGCCGCCATCAGTGCCAGCGCGATCAGGATCAGCGGCGTCGGTAGGCCGAGAAGCTGTTCGAGGGTCTGGCCCTTGGGGCCGCGCGCGGCGCGGTAGAACGGCAGGATCGGCTCGAACGCGGCGGCGAAGACGCCGACGCCCGCGACCATGCCGACGATGAAGACCAGCGCGTCGAAGCGGCCGCTCGCCAGCCCCACCGCCGAGGTTCCCGGGCAATAGCCGCCGAGCGAAAAGCCGGCGCCGATCAGCCCGCCGCCGGCGGCGATCGACCACAGATAAAGGGTCGGGATGAAGACGCCGCGATGACCGATCAGGCCCAGCGCCTCGCTCAGCCACAGCCCGGTGGCGGCGACCACCACGGCGGTGAACATCACCTTGACGACGGTGAAGTCGCGAAGCGTGAACTGTCCGGTGAGCTTACGCGCGCTGCCCAGGCCACCGCCCTCGAGCACCAGCCCGAACAGGAAGCCGAGCGAGAGAGCGGCGATCATGCCCCTGTCGTAAAGCGGCCATGTCATGACCAATCCCTCCGCACCAAGCGCATGGTCGCGAAGCCGACGACGAAGAACGCGATCAGAAAAACGAAGCCGGCCACCGCCAGGGTCGCGCCGCCGGAAAGCCCGAGCCCGCTGGTGCAGCCCCGGGCGAGCCGCGAACCGACGCCGACCAGCGCGCCGCCGGCGAAAGCGCCGGTCAGGCGGCGCGGCGACGATACCCCGCGCCCCTTCTCGATCCCCGGGCGGAAGCGGCGCCCGACCAGGCTACCGATCAGACCGCCGGCGATGACCCCGAGCACCTCCCAGGTAATCCAGCCGGCGAGCGGATTGCCCTTGAGGTAGAGCCCGAGATAGGCGTTGTCGGCCGCCGCCTCGGGGGCCACGACGCCGGCCGTGGCCGCCGCCAGGCGGGCGAAGAAGCCCGAGGCCCCGAGGCCGTGCCCGGTGACCATGAAGGTGGCGTAGAGCACCAGCCCCAAAGCCACCCCGGCGACCAGCGGCGGCCAGTATCCACGCGGCTCGGCGTTCATGGCCGGGCTCCTTCTAGTTCTTCTCGGCCGGGGGCAGGCCGAGGGTCTTGCGGGCCGCGTTCTCGCGGCTGGTCAGACCGATGGCGCGGCCTTCCTCGAAGGCGATCTCGTAGGGCACGCCCTTCTCGTAGCGATACATGGCCCACATGGCGCCGACCCGGTTGGCGGTCTCGCAATGGACCAGAACCGGGTAGATGCTGGCGTCCGCGAGGAGGGCGGCGAATTCCTTGACCTGCGCCAATGTCGGCGCGCGGGTGGTGACGGGGATGTTGTAATAGCGCAGTCCCGCCGCCTCGACCGCCGCCTTCTCGGCTGCCGCGCCCTCGGTCGGGCCGAGCAGGTTGATGATGGTCTTGAAGCCCAGCGCCTTGGCTTCGGCGATGGCCCCTTCCTTGAGCAGCCCGGCGGTGCCGATATAGGGCGAGGCGCGGCCGTAATAGGTGATCGCGGCGCTGACCTTGTCGCCGAATGGCGCCTTGGCCGGCGCCGCCCAGGCGGTCGCGGTTCCGGTCGCGATCAGCAGCGCGACGAGCCATGCGACTGCCGATGGGATTGTCGATTTCACGGGTTCCATGGTCCGGGTTCCTTTCGTTCAATAGCGTCGTGGCCCAGCGGCGAGCCGACGAAATCCTCCGGTTCGCACCATTTATTTAGATAATGCTAATATATGTTCAAGAGCAGGGACGCCGACGCCGAGGGAGAATCGGGGCCGGCCAGCCAGTCGCCGTCTCCTTCGGCGAGGCATCTCGATTATCGGCCGCCGCCGGCGTATGCTGGGGTCTGGGATGTCAACGGAGGGAGGCGGATATCATGCGGATGACGATAAAGCGCGCGGTGGGCTTCCTGGGCGCTCTCGCGACGGTCGCCGTGATGGCGGCGACCACCGCCGGCGCCGAGGAATTCAAGCTCGTCAGCGACACCTTCGCCGACGGCGATTACCTCGCCAACGAGCAGGTCTTCGCCGGCTTCGGCTGCGAGGGCGGCAACCTCTCGCCGTCGCTGTCTTGGAGCGGCGCGCCGGCCGGCACCAAGTCCTTCGCCGTCACCGTCTACGACCCCGACGCGCCGACCGGCAGCGGCTGGTGGCATTGGGTAGTGGTCAATCTGCCGCCCGAGACGCGCGCGCTGGCCAAGGGCGCGGGGGCGGCCGACGGGTCGGGATTGCCGGCGGGCGCGCTTCAGGTGCGGACCGATTTCGGCGCGCCGGGCTATGGCGGGCCATGCCCGCCGGCGGGCGATCATCCGCATCGTTATCTGTTCACGGTTTTCGCCCTCGATCTGGACGCCATCGACGTGACCGCCCAATCGTCGCCGGCCTTGGTCGGCTTCTATCTCAACTTCCATACCCTGGCCAAGGCCTCGTTGATGGGCCTCTATAAGCGCTGATTGCCGCCTTTCGGTCGCGGGCGTAAGCTGCGGCCGACTTTTTCAAGGGGAGTGAGCGATGGCGGCTAGCGATCCCATCGTCGTCGTTGGCGCCGCGCGGACCCCTCTGGGCGGCTTTCAGGGCGATCTCAAGGCGGTGGCGGCGCCCGCGCTCGGCGCCGTCGCCATTCGCGCGGCGCTCGCCCGGGCCGGCGTACCGGCGGCCGAGGTCGACGAGGTGCTGATGGGCTGCGTGCTGCCCGCCGGCCTCGGCCAGGCCCCGGCGCGCCAGGCCAGCCTCGGCGCCGGCGTTCCCGAGGCGGTCGGCTGCGTCACCGTCAACAAGATGTGCGGCTCGGGCATGAAGACGGCGATGCTGGGCCGCGACGCGCTGGTCGCGGGGTCCGCCCGAGTGGTGGTCGCCGACGGCATGGAGAGCATGTCGAACGCGCCCTATCTGCTCGACCGCGCCCGCGCCGGCTATCGCATGGGCCACGGCCGGGTGCTCGATCACATGTTCCTCGACGGCCTCGAGGACGCCTATGACAAGGGCCGGCTCATGGGGGTCTTCGCCGAGGACACGGCCGAGACCTATCAGTTCACCCGCGAGGACCAGGACGCCTTCGCCATCCGCTCGCTGGAACGCGCCCGGCGGGCGATCGAGACGGGCGCCTTCGCCGACGAGGTGACGCCGGTGACCGTCAAGGGCCGCAAGGGCGACCGCGTGGCGAGCCGCGACGAGCAGCCGCTCAAGGCCGATCTGGCGCGCATCCCGACCCTCAAGCCCGCCTTTCGCGACGGCGGCACGGTGACGGCGGCCAATTCGAGCTCGATCTCGGACGGGGCGGCGGCGCTGGTGCTGACGACCGCCAGCGAGGCCGAGCGCCGGGGTATCGGCCCGTTGGCGCGGATCGTCGGTCAGGCCACCCACGCCCAGGCGCCGGCCCGGTTCACCACCGCCCCGATCGGCGCCGTGCGCAAGCTCCTTGATCGGGTCGGCTGGGCGGCCGACACGGTCGATCTCTATGAAATCAACGAAGCCTTCGCGATCGTCGCCATGGCGGCGATCCGCGATCTCGGGCTCGACCCCGAGCGGGTCAACGTGCATGGCGGCGCCTGCGCGCTCGGCCATCCGATTGGCGCCTCGGGCGCGCGCATTCTGGTGACCCTACTGTCGGCGATGGCGCGACACAACGCCCGTCGTGGGGTCGCAACCCTTTGTATCGGCGGCGGCGAGGCCACCGCCATGGCCGTGGAGCGCATGACATGAGCCGAAAACGCATTTCGTCGGGCTCGCATTTCGAGGAGATGGCGGGCTATTCGCGCGCCGTCGTCGATGGCCCCTGGGTGTTCGTGTCGGGGACCACGGGGTTCGACTACGCCAGCGGCGAGATCGCCGACGACGTCGATGCCCAGACCCATCGAACGCTGAAGAACATCCAGGCGGCGCTGGTCCGCGCCGGATCGGGCTTGGCCGACGTGGTCCGCATTCGCGTCTACCTCGCGTCGGCCGAGTATTTCAGCGTCGTCGGGCCGATCCTCGGCGCCTATTTCCGCGATATCCGGCCGGCCAACACGACCGTCGTCGCGACCTTGGCCGATCCGCGCATGAAGGTCGAGATCGAGGTCACGGCGCGGATCAGGATCGACGATTGAGAGCGCGACTTTCGTCATGCCCGGCGATGGTCGCGCGGTGAATGCCGGGGAGGCCGTCGGCGCCGCCGGGCGCGGGCGGATGTATCGCAACGTCGGGCTGTTGTCGGCCTGCTGGGCGCTGACCTCGACCAGCAATGTTGTCCTGGCCACGGTCTCTGCCCTGGCCGGGTACCAGCTCGCCGACGACAAGGCGCTGGCGACCCTGCCGGCGACCATGATGTGGATCGGCACCGCCTCGGCCACGCTACCGGCGTCGTTCCTGATGCGCCGCATCGGCCGCCGCGCGGGGTTCATGATCGGCGCCGTGATCGGCGCCGCCGGGGCGCTGATCGCGACGCTCGCGATCCTTTATTCCAATTTCTACCTGCTCTGCGCCGGGGTGGCGCTCAACGGCGTCTACAACGCCTTCAATTACTACTACCGCTTCGCCGGCGCCGAGGTCGCCGACGAGGCCTTTCGCGCCCGCGCCATCTCGCTGGTTCTCGCCGGCGGGGTGATCGGCGCCTTGGCCGGTCCCGAACTCTCCAAATGGGCCGGCGGCCTGACCGCGCCGGTCCTGTTCCTGGGGCCATTCATGACCATGGCCGCCCTGGCCACGGCGGTGCTGGCGATCGTCGGCTTCGTCGATGCGCCGCGTTCCGGCGCCCAGGCTCGCGGCGGCGGCCGGCCGCTGGCCGAGATCGCCCGTCAGCCGGCCTTCGTGGTCGCCGTGCTGGGCGCGATCGTCGCCTATGGGGTGATGGTCCTGCTGATGACCGTCACTCCGGTGGCGATGATCGCTTGCGGCCACGACTTCGCCGACGCCACCTTCGTCATTCAATGGCATGTGCTGGGCATGTTCGCGCCTTCGTTCTTCACCGGTCATCTGATCCGCCGTTTCGGCATTCTCGCGATCATGGCCAGCGGCGCGCTTTTGCTGGCGGCGTGCTGCGCGGTGGCGCTGAGCGGCCTGGCGGTGACCAACTTCTGGATCGCGCTGGCCCTGCTCGGGCTGGGTTGGAATTTCCTCTATGTCGGGGCGACCACGCTGCTGACCGAGGTGCATACCTCTGCCGAGCGGGCCAAGGTCCAGGGCGCCAACGAATTCATGGTCTTCGGCGTGGCCGGTGTCGACTCGTTCTTCTCCGGCAACCTGCACTTCTATTTCGGCTGGGAGACGCTTAATCTGATCGCCCTGGCGCCGGCGGCGGCGGCCTTGGCCGCCGTCTTATGGCTGGCGCGGCATCGACGGATGGCACTGGCTGATCCGATCGTTTGAGGAGAGACGGGATGGCGGCGGCGCTCGACTTCTATTTTGACTTTTCGTCGCCCTACGGCTATTTCGCCGCCGAACGCATCGACGCCATTGCCGCCCGCCATGCCCGGGCCGTCGATTGGCGGCCCTTCCTGCTCGGCGTGGTGTTCAAGACAACCGGTCAGACGCCCTTGACCGAGCAGCCGTTGCGCGGCGATTACGCGCGCCGCGACTTCGCCCGCTCGGCCCGCCTTTACGGACTGCCCTTCACTTGGCCGGAGCGCTTCCCGATCCCCACCCAGGCGGCGGCGCGGGCCTTCTATTGGCTCGACGCGCGCGAACCGGAGGCGGCGCGGGCGCTCGCCAAGGCGCTTTACCGAGCCTATTTCGGCGCCGGTCGCGATATCTCGCCGCCCGCCGTGGTGATCGATATCGCCGCCGGTCTCGGCGTCGACGGCGCGGCGCTGGCGACGGCGCTCAACGACGCGGACGTCAAGGACCGCTTACGCCGGTCGACCGAGGCGGCGATCGCCCGCGGCGTGTTCGGCTCGCCCATGGTGTTCGTCGACGGCGAGCCGTTCTGGGGCGCCGACCGGCTCGACCAGGTCGACCGCTGGCTCGCGACCGGTGGCTGGTGAGGGGGCGCCGTCGATGACCTTCGAGCCTGGGACGGAGGCCTATATCGCCAAGGTGGTCGAGACCTTCGGCACCTGGCCGGCGGCCAAGACGGTGGCCGAGCGCCGGGCGCGGATGGAACGCTACGCCGACGTTCACAAGGTGCCCTATCCGCCGGGTCTGGAGGTTCGGGACGAGGTCCTCGCGGCGCCGGGGCGGACCATTCCGCTACGCGTCTACCGGCCGGCGGGGCGCGCGCCCCGGCCCACGGTGATCTATTTCCACGGCGGCGGCTGGGTCGCCGGCAGCGTGGACAGCCATGATACCATCACCGCCGGATTGGCCGCCGAGAGCGGCGCTCAGGTCATTTCCGTCGCCTATCGCTTGGCGCCCGAACACCCCTATCCGGCGGCCACCGAGGATTGTTTCGAGGCGCTTCGGCGCATCGCCGATGGCGCTTTCGAGGCCGATCCGGAAAGACTGGCGGTGGCCGGTGACAGCGCCGGCGGCAACCTCGCCGCCGCTTGCGCCTTGATCGCCCGCGACCGGGGCGGCCCGGCGCTTCGCTTGCAGGCGCTGATCTACCCGGTGCTCGACGACGACGTCGATCGCGAGAGCTATCTGACCGCGAACGACCCCTTCCTCACCCGCGACAGCATGATCTACTACCTCGACGCCTTCCTGCCCGCGGCCACCGATCGCGACGATGGCCACGCCCTTCCCTTGCGCGCCGCCGATCTCGCCGGGCTGCCGCCGGCCTATCTTCTGGCCGCCGAGCACGATCCCTTACGCGACGAAACCTTGGCCTACGCCGAGCGCTTGCGCGCCGCCGGCGTCGAGACCACGTGCCGGTTGGCGCCGGGCGCCATCCACGGCTACCTTCGCGCCCGCTTCGTGAGCGCGGTCGCGGCGGCCGAGTTCGATCGCCTCGCCGGCGCCATTCGGGCCATCATTTAACCGAATTTACACGCCTGTACCGCCAAGCTCGGAGAGGGGTAAATCACGCGCGGATACCCTTGAGAGAGCCGCGCGCGATGCCGATCTTGGGAGCACGGGCATGACGTTGGGCGTCGGTTTCGCGCTGGTGAGCGGCCATGACCGACATTGGCGACGCCGCTGGGTGACGGTAGCATGACCGTGCCGAGCCGCCAGCGATCGCGCTCTCTCCGCGTCAAATTCCTGCTGTGGTTCGGCGTTTCGATCATCGCCGCGTCCGGGGCGATGTCGTGGCTGGCGCATGATCTCATCGCCGAACGGGTCGGAACGGAAATCGAGCGGCGCGCCCGCTTGCTGGCCAACGGCGTCGCCACCGTCGCGGTCGCCAGCAATGATCCGGCGGCACTGCAAAAATATGTCAATCTGCAAGCGGCCAACCCCGAGGTTCGCGATATCCTGGTCGTCGAGAGCGATCCGCCCCGGGTGCGGGCGGCGTCGGTGCGGGCCTGGATCGGACGCACCCCCGACGGGATATCCGACGAGACCCTGCGCCGGCGCGTCCGGCGGGCGTTGAGTGGCGAGAGCGTGGCGGCGCGCTACCTGGACGGCGATCATCGGAATTTCACGCTGGTCTCGCGGTTGGCGGATTTGTGGATGTCGCGGCGCCCGCCGGTCTCGGCGTCTGAACGGTTTCTCGATCTTGGGGCGGACACGCGGTCGTCGGCCGTCGGGAATGGAATCGTCGCCGTGACCCTCGACGCGGGACCCGCGTTCGCCGCCGCCGCCGATCTGCGCCGGCGCATGGTAGGGGGCGCGGCACTGATCATCCTGGTTGTCGGCGCTATCGGCTATGCCTTGTTCGAATGGCTGGTTCTCACCCGCCTGGCGCGGATGGAGGCGGCGGTCGGCCGCCGGAAATCGGATCGCAGGACGGCGCTTGCCGCCGAGATCGGCGACGACGAGATCGGCCGCCTCGGGCAGGCGCTCGACACCGCCTTCGACGCCCTGGAGGAGACCCGGCGGCGGTTCAAGGACTATTCGGACGTGGCCTCCGATTGGGTCTGGGAGATGGGACCCGACCTCCGTTTCACCTATGTCTCGTCGCGGATCGAGGAGGTGACCGGCATTTCCGCCGAGGCCCATATCGGCAAGCGTCGCCAAGATATCGAGCACCGCGACGAGGACGCCGAGGCAATGCGTCGTCACTGGGAGACCCTGGTTGCGCACCGCCCGTTCCGCGATTTCGCATATTGGCGTCGCCGGGCCGATGGCAGCGAGTGTTGTCTGTCGGCTAGCGGCAAGCCGGTATTCGACCACGACGGAACCTTTCTCGGCTATCGCGACACCGGTCGCGACGTGACCCGCTACAAACAAAACGAACGCGCTCTGCGCGAGAGCGAGCTCCGCTTCCGCGACCTGATCGAAACCGTGGGCGCGATCCCCTTCGAGGCCGATCCCGTGTCGTGTCGGTTCCTTTATGTCGGGCCGCAGGCGGTCGGCATTCTCGGCTATCCGACCGAAGCCTGGCTGAAAGAAGGCTTCTGGGCGGCCCATATCCACGACGATGACCGCGCGACGACGACCGCCGATTGCCGCGCGGCGCTCGATCGGGACGAATCGGATTATGTCCTCGAATACCGCATGATCGCCGCCGACCGCCGGGTGGTCTGGATTCGCGAGATCGTCAACGTCGTCACCGACGACGCCGGGGATCGCCATATCCGCGGCCTGATGTTCGACGCGAGCGAGCGCAAGCGGGCAGAGCTGGAGGCGCGCGAGAACGCCGCCCGCTTCAGCTCGATCCTCGATAACATACCGGTGGCCATATACCTCAAGGACCTCGATGGCCGTTATCTGATCATCAATCGGCGTTTCGAGGAAACGTTCGGGGTGACCAACGCCGAGGTCCAAGGCCGGCGCGTGGACGAGGTCTTTCCCGACGACAGCTCTACCCGGGCGCATGAAATCGACGGGCGGGTGCGCCAAGGCGGCGCGGTGATCGATGAGGAATACGACGTTCCCCGCCTCGGACGCAGCTTCGTCGCCGTCAAGTTTCCGATCCGTGGCCCCGATAACCGGATCGTCGCCATCGGCGGCGCCGATTCGGATATCACCGAAAGCAGGCGAACGGAAAGCAGGCTGCGCGAGAGCGAGGAGCGCCTGCGCACCTTGGCGGCGAACCTCCCCGGCGTCGTCTACCAGCGCCGCATCGCCGCCGACGGTGGCGTCTCCTATCCCTTCGTCAGCTCGGGCGCGCTTGGCCTCTATGGTTACGAGCCCGAGGAGATCATGGCCGATCCATCGATCTTTCGTGGCGCGATTCTCGAGGAGGACCGGGCCGAGTTCGAGGCTTTGATCGCGGTCTCGGCCCGAGATCGGGTCCGCTTTCACTGGGTTGGGCGGGTCCGCTCCCGGACCGGACGGATCAAATGGGTGCAGGTCGAATCGCGGCCGCGCTCGGCCGAGGACGGCGGCGTCCTGTGGGATGGCATCATCGTCGACGTCAGCGAGCGGCAACGCGCCCGCGAGGTCAAGCGCGGCCGTGGCAAGATGCTGGAGAAACTGACCACCGGCGCGCCCTTGGAAGAGGTGCTGGCAACCCTGGTCGAGACCGCCGAGGAGGTCAATCCGGAGCTGATGTGCAGCGTCCTCCTGGTCGATCGGGACAGTCATACGCTCAAGATGTGCGCCGGCGGCAGTCTTCCCGAGAGCTATGTCCAAGGACTGGGCGCGGTCCCCATCGCCCCGGATGCGGGCTCCTGTGGCGCGGCCGCCTTTCATGGTCGTCGCATGATCGTCGAGGACGTGACGACGCATCCCAACTGGGAGCCTTTCCGGGACCTAGTTAAAGAGGCCGGGCTCGGTGCTTGCTGGTCGGAGCCGGTGATGGCTTCGGACGGTGAAATTCTTGGCACCCTCGCGGTCTACGACAGGCAATCGAGGACGCCCGAGGCATCCGATATCGCTTTCGTCGAGACGGCGGCCAAGCTCGCCTCCATCGCCATCGAGCGGCGCGGCGCCGAGCGAGAAATCTACGCCGCCAAGGAGCACGCCGAGCTCGCCAACCGCGCCAAGTCGGAATTCCTGGCCAACATGAGCCACGAACTGCGCACGCCCTTGAACGCGGTGATCGGCTTCTCGGAGGTCATCGCCAGCCAGATCCTGGGTCCCATCGGCAACGATAAATACGCCGAATACGCCAATGATATCCACGCCTCGGGCGAGCATCTCCTGGAACTCATCAACGACATCCTCGATCTGTCCAAGATCGAGGCCGGAAAGCTCGAACTGCACGAGGAGGATGTCGATATCGAGCGCGCGATCAGGGCCGCCCTGACCCTGGTGAAGGAACGGGCCGAGGCGGGCGGCCTGCGGCTCGATCGGATCGTTCCCAAGACCCTCCCCATGTTGCGCGCCGACGAGCGCAAGCTGAAGCAGATGCTGCTCAACATGCTGAGCAACGCGATCAAGTTCACGCCCAAGGGCGGCCGGGTGCTGCTGCGAATCGGGGTCGATCGGCGCCATGGGCTTACGTTCGAGGTCTCCGATACGGGCATCGGCATCGCGCCCGAGGATATCCCCCGGGCGATGTCGCCCTTCGG
>Ga0114931_10001135_pt1 | contig 33957 bp, 21 predicted proteins | sample 2SBtaG_FD_89579 | JGI IMG/M metagenome (GOLD analysis project Ga0114931, IMG submission 89579) | Deep subsurface microbial communities from Kolumbo volcano to uncover new lineages of life (NeLLi) - 2SBTROV14_V59a metaG | ecosystem: Environmental > Aquatic > Marine > Volcanic | place: Kolumbo...
AATTTATTAAAAATCCATCAGAAAAAGTGAAATTGGATGCGGTATCGAAAAATGCACCCCACATAAAAATTATTAAAAATCCATCAGAAAGAGTATAGATAACCGCTGTAAAATATAATGGATATGCAATAGGACTTATATATCAACAACTGTAAATAAAGATGCCCATGCAATAGAATATATTAAAAATCCATCAGAAAAGGTACAATTAGTAGTAATAATGAATAATTGGAAAACTATATATAACCTTAAACCTGAGTCAGCAATAACAGGCAAAGTAAGACAACTAGCAGAGAAACTAAAAAATGAAAATAAATGAAATAGTATTTCTGCTAGAAGAGTTGATAAAATAAGGAATTTATATAATTAATCATGTTGACTATATTTATAAATTAAATTACCACAATCATAGATTCTATGGTAACCACTTAATTTCATACTTTTCCAATCTTTAATTAAATTATTATTAATTTTATTTTCAAATAAAAAATAATTTTTATTTAATTTAAAATAATAGCAATTTGGATTTGTAATTCGTATTAGAATAAATCCATTTTTCTCATAAATATTATTTTTGATATTTGTCCATTTTCTATCTGCTTTAAAAATTACAGATTTTGGATTATATGTTTTTATAAAATATTTGAACATGTTATAAAAACTATCAGACGTTAAATTTGCTGTGTTCACTAATTCATATTTATTTTTAATTTTTAAAATTGATATACCAGATGTTAATTTATTATTAATTAATAAGCCTATATCTATATTTGAATTAATATTACCTTTTATAGAATTATTTTAAAAAAAAATAGATTTAATGTTTTTTGGCAAATGAATTACATTTATATTTTTTATTTTTATTTGTTTATTTAATATTATATTACATAATTTCTTTTTTATTATTTCTTTTTTATTAACCCATTCATTTTCAAATATATGAATTAAATGAATATTTTGTTTTTCACATAATTCTGTTTTGTTTAAATGATAATTTTTATCAACAGTTCTATTAATACTTTCTGAATGCCAATAAATTCCATTAAATTCTATAGCTAATTTTATATCTGGTAAATATATATCTAGTTCATATGGCTTTATTATGTCTTTGCGGCTATGAATTATTTTTTTATGGTAAATAGTTTCTAAAAATGTTCTTATTTCTAGTTCATATTTTGATCTATATTTTTTATTAAATTTAATACCAAATTCATTAAATTTAATATGAATTGTTTTAACTGATACACCCAATTCCTTGGCAATTTCAATTATTTCTTTAGTTTTATTTTTATTTTCAAGCCAATTTTTATTATTTAATTTTTTAAATGATTCTTCATTAATATGAACTTGAGAACCATGATAAACGCCATACTTATTAAATAATATTTGTTTTATTTTTTGTTTTATTTTTTTAGATTCAAAAGGAGATGATGCACCATATTTTTCTATACAAGTTTTTTTAATTTTATCTTGTATTATTTTTGATTTTATTGGAGACAAGACGCCATGGTTTTTAAAACAAGTTTTTTGTGATTTTTTAAATATTATTTTATCTTGTGTTGGCCAATTAACACCGCGTCTTTTAAAATTAGTTTCTTGAATTTTTTTTAAAATATTTTTATTTAATGTTGGAGATTTAACCCCAAACTTTTTTATCATAGTAATTTCTTGATGTTTTTTAACAATGTCAGACTTACTAGCAATATCAACTCCATATTTTTTTAAATTAGTTTGACGCCTTTTCTTTTGTATTTCTAGTTTATCTTGTTCTGATCTATTATCAATATAAAATTTTTGATTATTTCTATTGCATAAACATGATCCTATATTTCCACAAAATTTTCTATAACCTTTGAATTTAGAAGTAAACCTTTTTTTATTACCTAATGCACATGTTATATCTTTTATATCAAAATTATTTTTTAACAAATACGCTATTTCAGATATAGATAAATTATTGTTTGAAATAAAGTTCATTATTTCATTATTATTTCTTATATATTTTAACAATAAATTAAAATCAGATATGATATATTTTGGTATATTTTTAGATATATCTTTTATCGTCATTTTTATGCTTTAAATCTTTCATTGTTAGATAATTCATTTTCTATTTGTCTTGCATAGCAAGGAGCTATTCCTTTCATTTGTAAAATATCGTCTCGAATGTTTTGATTTCTCTGGATTATCAACCCTATATCTTTTTAAATTTGTTTCTTGAACTTTTTTAAAATATTTTTATTTAATGTTGAGTATATTTATAAATTAAATTACCACAATCATAGATTCTAAAATAACCTTGTGACTTTAAATAACTCCATTTATTTTTATTTTCTATACAAAATTCCTTTTTGCTATTTTTAAAATAATAATATTTTGGCTTTTCAACTTTTATTAATTTAAAGCCATATTTTTTAAATATATTATTTTTAACAGTGAACCAACGTCGATCTGCTTTAAAAATAATAGCATTTGGATTGTAATTTTTAATAAAATATTTCAATATTTTTGAAAATCCATTATATTCAATATTTGATATATTTATTATTTCATACTTATTTTTAATTTTTAAAAATGTACATGACATTATTATAGTATTATTAGATTTATTATTTAATTTAATTATTATTTTTGATTTATTAATATTTTCTAAAAATGCTATTTTTGATGATTTAATAATATTATTATTTAGTTTTAATATGTTTTTTAATTTATTTTTTATTATTTCATTTTCATAGGTCCATTCATTTTCAAATATATGGATTAAATGAATATTTTGTTTTTCGCATAGTTCTGTTTTATGTAAATGATAATTTTTATCGACAGTATGGTGTCCTCCTTCAGAATGCCAATACAATCCATCAAATTCTATTGCTAATTTTGCATCCGGTAAATATATATCTAATTCTTTTGGGGGTATAATACTTTTCGTATTTGTTAATATTTTTTTATTATATAACAATGAAACATAATTGAATAATTCTAATTCATATTTAGATTTAGGAGTAATATGAACAGGAATATTAAATTGTTTAAACCTAGAAGAAAGTGATGAAGGGCAAACTTTTAATTCTTGAGATATTTGATATAATGATTTTGTTTTATGTTGATTTTCAAGCCATATTTTATTATCTAATTTTTTTAATGAATCTTTACCTATGTGTTTTTTTTCTAAAGTGAGTTACTCCATGCTTTTTAAAACATAGTTCTTTTACTTTATCTTGTATTATTTTTGATTTTAATGGATGGTCAACTCCATATTTTTTAATACAAGTTTGTTTTCTTTTATTTTTTATTAATTCTGATTTTGATGGATGATCAACTCCATATTTTTCATAAAATGTATTCTTAATATTTTCCCGTATTTTTTTATTTTTCCAAGGATGATCAACTCCATATTTTTCTATACATGTTTTTTTAATCTTATTTTGTATTATTTTTGATTTTGCTGGATTATCAACCCCATATTTTTTTAAATTTGTTTCTTTAGATTTACGTAAAGTATCTTTTAACTTAAACACACAGTCGACGCCATATTTATTCATCATAGTACGTTTTGCTAATTCAACAGATTCTTTTTTTCTAGGTGGAAATTCACTACCATATTTTTTTAAGTTTGTTTTATATCGTTTTTTTTGAATTAATTTTTTTTCTTTCACAGATTTATTTTTTAATATGTCACTTTTGTGTGTTTTATTGCAAATACATTTACTTGGTATTCCACAAAATTTTCTATAACCAGAATATTTAGATAAAAATATCTTTTTATTACCTAATCTACATGTTATGTCTTTTATATCAAAATTATTTTTTAACAAATATGCTATCTCAGATATAGATAAATCATTATTTAAAATAAAATTCATTATTTCATTATTATTTCTTATATATTTTAACAATAACTTAAAATCAGATATGATATATTTTGGTATATTTTTAGATATATCTTTTATCGTCATTTTTATGCTTTTTTTCTTTTTCTTCCCCACATATTTACTTTAGGAGCATTTCCTTGTGCCTTAAATCTTTCATTATTAGATAATTCACTTTCTATTTGTCTTGTATAACTAGGAGCTATTCCTTTCATTTGTAAAATATCATCACGAATATTTTGGTTTCTTTTTTCTAAATTTAAAATTCTAGTAAAAGAATTACAGACGATTGACGTATAATAAGAAAATGGATTGGGCACTAAACATTTGCTTTCGTCAAATTGGAGGGATATTTGAGCTAATTGAAATATAGCCTGCCCTTTCATTTCATCTAAATAACTGTAACCTCGCCAATTTGATTTGTTACTATATTTGTCTACCAATTTAATAAGCATTTTTGCTAATTTATCTGTTATTTTACCTTTATCTAAACAAAAATGGCCATTTTTAAATCCACCAGTCCAATGTGATCTACCAACTTCTATAAATCTATTATTGCTATCAATAATAAAATGTCTAAACGGCGGGAAGTTACATTTAACATGATAGTCTAAAGGTTTTCTAGCCCTTCTAACTCTAGTTTCATCAAGAGGAATATGATCAAATTCCATAACCCGTATAACTAAATCTTCTACTTTAATTTCAGAAAAGTCAACTAAAATATTTTTGATTTCTGTTGCTTTTTTTCCTTCTTCTTTTGCTTTAGCTTTTTTTTGTTTAGTCATAATAGCTGCTTTTGATTTTCTAGCAGCTAGTAAAAATTCATCCGTAATTTCTTCTTTAGTTTGACATATTGCATCATATTGTTTATATTCAGGTCCTAAAAATTCACAAAAAGAACATTTAGATTTATGAATTTCATATAAAAAATCTTTATTGTTTAAATAGTTTACTCTTTTTTTCATTGTGTATTGTTATTCTCCCTTTATTAAGTAATATAACTTGATTTTAAAATATTTATAAATATCAGCATTTTTTATTTTTAATTTTTAAATGTTATCATTATGTTAGTATATGATAGTTTAATCCTTATGTCAAGATTGTAATATAAGTTGTATACTTAATATAAATATTAATATAATGAATATAAATGAATTAAATATTTATGAAAACTTAACTAATATGTTATATTATTTTGTTGACATTAAGATACTTAGAAAAATATTATCAACTAATACATTTAGATTAAAAACAAATATTAGTACTAATATTGATAATAAAAATATATATTATATACCCTTTTCTAATTCAAAGTTAGGAATATATCATCATTCTATATTAAAATATAATTTAGGAACAAGTATTTTAGTAATAAATCATAATAAATTAATTAAAGATGGATACAAAAATAAAGTTATAAAGTATAGAGAACCAAAAATTAAAAATGAAATAGAAAATAAAGTTTATGCTAATAAACCGTTTATTAATGACGCGAGCAAATACATAATGGAGATTCATTTATATTTTAAACAAACAAATAATAATAAAGAATTAGATGAATTTAATTTTAGAACGGTTAGACAGCTTGTGCGTCGATCCAAAAATTTTAATATACCTATATTTGTTTATAAAAATAAAGAAGATATGATATTATTAAATAAACAAAAATCAATTAAAAATATATTAAAATTAAAACCATCGTCTAAAATTAAACATACAACTTTTTATTCATCTCAATCTCCGTTTTCAGAGTTAATAGAATTACTAAACGTATCTAATAAAGAAAATTTATCAAAAAGTGCTAGAAAAAAATTATATAATATGAAATGGAGACTTAAGAATAATGATGTAGAAAATATTTCATATGAAATTAATAGCGCGCAAAAAAATTATCAAAGATCAATAGTGTCACCGCTACTTAATAAGATGAAAGAATTACATATTAATTCTTCTAAAGAATTAGTTAAATTTATCATCAATAAATTTAAATAATACAAATAATATCAAGCACTTGTTAATAAGATAAATACATGTATGAACAATTATAATAATAAAATAATAGTTTTCACCATAGGTAGATTTAATCCTCCTACTAAAGGACATGCATTTTTGATTAATACAGTAATAAAAAAATCTGTGGGTTTAAAATCTAAATATTATATATTTACTACGCAAACTCATGACCATAAAAAAAATCCATTAAATATAGATGATAAATTATTTTTTTTAAGACAAGCATTTAAAGGAGTAACGTTTATAAAAGTAACTAATGCAGAGGAAGCATTGTGTTTTTATTAAATAAAGGATATAAGCAATTAATTGTTATATTGGGTGAAGATAGAGATAAAGTATTTTTAGGGTTATTTAATTATTTTTTAAGTAATAAAGCAGTTGATAAATTTGGTAATAAATTTAAAAGCATAAAAGTGTTCAGTCTTTCAAGAAATAAAGAAAAAGGAGGAAGAGATGAATCTGCTAGTGCTGCCAGAGAAGCAGTAAAAAATAATAATTTTAAATTATTTAAAAAAATATCAGTTAATTTATCAGAAAATTTATTAAAAAAATTATTTTATCTTGTTAAAAAAGAGTTAGGTGTATAAATATGGCGGATTTTTCTAGTTTTAATGCATTAAAAGGAATACAAATAGCAGCAAACAATACTACTAGTAATAACCCAAATATTAGTAGAAGAGCACTAGAAGGGCAACAAATAGCATCTGATAGGGCAACTTCTAATAATCCAAATGTTAGTAGGAGAGCATTATCAGGAATTGCTACTGCAAAAAGTCGATTAGTAGATAGAAGAGTTAGAATACAAGCAAAAATTGGCCAAGAAGATTATATTTATGGTCCTTCTAGTAATAAGTCTAATTTAATGAGACTACTAACACCAGGATCTGGAGGAACAAATGGGTTTGTATTTCCATATACTCCAATAATTCAATACAATCAACAAGTAGACTATGATGATTTTAAATTAACCCATGTTAATTCAGATTATTTTGCATATGCTAGAACACAAACGCTTAAATTAACTATAACAGGCACTTGGACAGTACAAAATGCATGGGAAGCTAGGTACGCATTAGGTTGTATTCATTTTCTTAGAACAGTTACAAAAATGAGATTTGGACAAAGAGATTTGTTAGCGGGAACACCACCGCCTATATTAGATTTTACTGCACATGGTGATTTAATGTTTAATCGAGTGCCAGTAGTTATATCTGCATTTACAATAAATTTACCAAAAAACGTAGATTATGTATCTGCAGATGTTGATGGACCAAATGACCCTGCTATTGATATTACTTTTTTAAATAAAAAACCTAGACCAACTAATAGTCCAAATAAAGCTTGGTTACCATCTATGTTTAATATAGGTGTTACATTGATAGTTCAGCAATTGCCTAAACGATTAAGACGAGAATTCTTTTGGCCAGATTTTAGAAATGGGTCTTTATTAAAAAGAGGTGGATTTGTTTAATGAGTAAAATAAAATATAGATCAAGCTCTCCATATTTTTTAACACCACAAACTAGTTGGTTTTTAGGTAATTTTGTAAATAGACCTATTTCTCCTAGTATAGAAGATACACCTTTTGTAATTACTAGTAAATTTGAATATAGACCAGATTTATTAAGTGATAAATTTTATAACACAACTGATTTATGGTGGGTTTTTTCTGTTAGAAATAAAAATATTATAAGTGACCCTATTTTTGATATGAAGGCTGGAATAGAAATTCAAGTTCCATCTTTACAAAATGTTCAACGTTTATTGGGCCAACGTGAATTTTTATAGGTTGATATAAAATGGCTGCAATATCAAATGTTAGGTTTTCTAATAAGTCAACAGAAAAAAAATTAAGAAAAACATCTGATAAACCAAATGTATTTAATACACCTAAACATAATTCAGACTCTAGAAAAAAGTTTGATTTAGCTAAAAAACAAAAAAGAAATTCAAATACAAGTGATAAAAAAGTAGATATTAACATTTTTAATGCAGGGGCAGTTAATGTAGATAAAAGCATTTCGAATATAGTAAAAAGAAATTTAATACCTGATACTAAACCAATTGGAGATATATCTGATTTAAATAAATTACTATCGTTAAATAATACTAGAGAAAATATTAAAAAAGAAATAGGTGGTTTTACTAATAATAATTTAGATGGAAGCACAGGATTTTCTTCAACTAGTAATTCTTTAGTAGGTGATAAACCTATTGATATTAAAGCGGTAGATTTAAAATCAGATCAATTTGCTAAAAATTTTCTTGGGTTAACCCTTAAATTTTCAGAAAATATATTAAATAATTTTGATCAAATAGCTTATCATTTTAGATTTTTTATTACTCCTGATATAGGTATTTTTTCTCAAACAGTAAAACCAATAGATGTAAATAAAGTACCTCAAATTACTATAGCAGAATCTGGAATTAGTGAATTTAATATTAGAGATGTAGAAATAGAAGGCGTTATATCACCTAGTAAAATATTTCAAAACACTACTGCTACCAAGTTTACTATTAATATTGCTGAGCCAGCAGGTATAAGTTTTATTGAAAAAATGTTTGCAGCTGGGCAAGAATTAGGAGTAGGAAATTATACAAAAGCACCGTTTCATTTAGAATTAAGTTTTTTGGGATATGACTCAAAAAGTACTGATGGTTCTCCTAAAAAAATAGAAGGATTATCTTGGATATGGAGAATTGCAATATCTAATCTAGTAACTAAAACTGCAGCAGGAGGCTCAACTTATGTAATTACTGCAGTACCGTTTAGTGATATTGGAAAGTTTAATACTAATTTAATGTTAACATCTATTGTAAATGTAAGTGCTTCAAATGTAGGAGATTTTTTTAAAGAAATAGAATTTATATTAAATAAACAAGATTTAGAAAAAACATTGTTTGGTAACTCTCCTATAACTAGATATAAAGTAATAATAGAAGAAAATAATGAATTATTACAAAATATACAATCTACTTCAATTAGTTCTTGGAAATTACAATCTAAAAAAACAGATGTTTCTTCACAAAGAATGATGTCGATTAAAGGCAATAGTACAATTAAAACTATTTCAATACCAAATGGTACTACATTTAACTCTATAGTTGATTATATATTTGCTAATACAGAAGAAGGACCAATGTCTGTTGCTGGCACAAAAACTAGTGATAGTACAGAACAAAGAAAGAAAAGAATGTTTGCTTTCATACCAATTGTTAAAACACAAGTAAAATATACTAATTTTGATATAGATTCTAATGATTATAACAAAGAAGTGACCTTTAGAATTATATTACACAAAAAAACCGGAGTAATAATTGATGATAAACAAATAAAAAATGATTATATAGACGTAAGTAAACAAAAACTAAAGATATTTAAGCTTAATAAAGCAGGAGTATTTACTAAAACTTATGATTATATTTTTACTGGTTTAAATACAGAAGTCATTAAGTTTGATATAGATTATAACTTTTTATGGTTTGCTATGTTGGGACTATTTAGAGGTAGAGGTAGCATAGGAAAAGCAACAGTTGGTCCAAAATATAATGCTGAAAGTAGAAAAATATTTAAAAATACTAAATCAATTAAAAAAGTATTACAAGCACAACGAGAAATAGTTGGTAAATTTGATATTGTTAGTAATCCTACTTTAAACAAAGAAGAAAAACAATTGATAAGCATATTGGCAGCAAAAAATAGAAGAAATATAGACGCCGCAAATAAATTAAATAGAACAAAAAGAAAAAATATACCAAAACGAAGTTTTGCTGAAGATTCTAAAATAAATTTAGCTGCATTAGGACAAAATCAATTAGTTCCTTTATCTATTGCACAAACTTCTTCTGATCCTGCAGTAAATGTTTCTGGATTAGTTGAAGCAAATTTTTCACAATCTAGGTCCCTATATGGGGCAGCATTAAGACAATTATATACAGGAGGAGGCCCAGGATTTACTCCAGATTTAATGAAAATAAATATGACTATTAAAGGAGATCCATATTGGTTAGGGTTAACGGAAATAGAAATAGAAGAAATGATATTTAAAAATAATTCTAGTACTAAACAAGATGAAACTATTCAGTTAAATAGACCTGACTTTAATTCTAGTACTCCTTTATTTTTACTCACATTTGGAGCACCAAGCAAAATAAGTGAAAAAACTGGATTAGCTGAATTAAAAAAAGAGCAAGTATTTTCAGGAGTATATAGAGCAGTAAGAGTTATTTCTAAATTTAAAGATGGCAAATTTACTCAAGAATTAGAAGCAGTAAGGGATACAGAAATTAATTGGGGTGTAATTGCCACACAAAATGACCAAAATCAAAGAGTTGGATCAATTTAAAGGAAAACATGTCTAGAAGAAGAACGTATAGAGCAGAACCAGAATATTCATTAAATCCATCTGGTGGTAAAATATTATTAGATAAAACTTATATAGGTTTTGTAAAAGATAATAGAGATGCTATTAGAATGGGAAGACTTAGAGTGTGGATACCAGAAATTTCATCTGATCCATCTGAAGAATCAAGTTGGGTAACTGTAAATTATATGTCTCCATTTGCTGGCGCTACATTAGTAGATGATAATAAAACTTCGGGAGAAAAATTTGAAGATACACAAAAAAGTTATGGATGGTGGTTTATTCCTCCTGATTTAGAAAATGAAGTAGTTTGCGTATTTATTAATGGAGACCCTAGTAGAGGAATTTGGATAGGTTGTTTATATAATCAACTTATGAATCATATGGTGCCCGGAATAGCTACAGGAAAATCTTTTGGTGATCCTACTAAAAAAAATGAAAGACCTGTTTCTGAATATAATAAAAAATCTAATGTTCCCATAAGTAACCCTAGAAGACCCACATATGATCCTTTATTTTTGGGTTTACAACGACAAGGACTAACAGAAGATATGATAAGGGGACAGTCTAGTAGTTCAGCTAGAAGAGAATCGCCTAGCAGAGTTGGTGGTATATTAACACCCAGAGGAAATCATTTAGTAATGGATGATGGATTTACTGATCCCGAAGCAGAAATACAAAAAAAATCTCAAGGATTTGGTGTTAAATTTGATAAAAATACCACACCATCTAATCATTCTGATATATTTCCAGTAAGAAGTCCTACTAATAAAAATTTTAGAAGAAGTGAGTTAATACGATTTAGAACAAGAAGTGGCACCCAAGTTCTTATATCTGAAACTGAAGGAATGGTATATATTATTTCTAGAGATGGTAATTCTTGGATGGAAGTAAGTAATGAAGGATACGTAGATATATATGGATTTGGGGACATATCTATTAGAAGTGAAAAAAATATTAATATTAGAGCAGATAGAGATGTAAATTTAGAAGCTGGTAGAGATGTTAATATTAAAGCATCTAAAGATTTTAGATTTGTTCCTAGAGATGAAGGTGACACCGTAGAACCAGGATCAGGAGAAGGGGGAAACGTTAATATAGAAGCAGTTTCAAACCTTAGTACAAAATCAGGCAGTTCAACTTTTATAACTTCAGATACAGATTATCATGTTAATGTGGCTGGATCTTCTTTATTTAATACAGACGGTAATTATGATAATAATATAAAAGGTATTACTAAAATTAATATAGATAAAGATTATCATAAAAAAGTAGGTGGAAAGACATTCTTAGAAACAATAGATACTTTAGATGAAACAATAGGCGGGCAAAGAACAGTTAAAATAGGAGGGAGTGACTATAAAAAAGTAGAGCAAACAGAAACTAGTTGGATTAAGCACACAGCAGATGTTCAGGGAACATGCCCAATAGATACTCCAATTATGATAGATTGTGATCAAACACCAACATTAACTTCTAAACCAACAATTGCATCTATTGTAGGTAATTTGCCAACTGCACAAATATCAGATAAAGAACTAGTTACCACAGGAGAATTTAATCAAATACAAACAATTTCTATTGTAGAAAGACTACCACACCATGAACCTTATGAAGATCATGATTCAGTATTTGGTACTAGAAATAAAGTAGCAGAAGATAGTAAAATAGATGAACGTGGAATTAAATCTGGTTCTATTTCCCCTTCTGCAAAAAAACCTCTGCCAGTTGAGGGCACTGTTAACGGGCAAACTGGTAAATTTAAAGGAACAGGATATGATAAGGATGGAAAACCAATGTATGAAAAAATAGGAGACGCTACTCAAAAAAATACTTGTAGTATGAATATAAGTGAAAGAGGGATAGACTTCATAGCTCAAAAAGAAGGAAACGTATTAACTGTTTATAAAGATTCAGCGGGATTAGATACTATTGGTATAGGACATTTGATTACTAACGAAGAAAAAGAATCAGGAACTATTAATATAAATGGAACACCAACTAATTTTAAAAGTGGAATTACAAAGCAACAATCTAGAGATTTATTTAAACAAGATATTAAGAAATTTGAAAGAGGAATGTGCAGAATAATAAAAGTCCCGCTGAATCAAAACCAATATGATGCACTTATTTCATGGATGTTTAATGTTGGGCAGGGAAATGCAGGATCTAGTACATTAGTAAGAAAATTAAATCAAGGTGACTATGCTGATGTACCTAAAAATTTACAAGCGTGGAATAAAGTAACTGTAAGAGGTAGAAAGCAAGTAAGTGAAGGACTTTCTAATAGGCGCCGGGCAGAAGCTATTAAATTTACAAGTACTGAAGGTACTACTAGGATTGCATGACCACTAATATTTTATATAATTATTAGATCAAATGCCGCCGGGGATGGACGGAGTTACTATTGGTGTAGATACTGAAATACTAAATGATCTATCTGCAAATGATGTTCCATCTGATGCCCTAACAGTAAAATTAGACACCACTGGGGTGCTAGCAGTTACGATTGAATCCTGAACAGTAAATTCTGAACCTAAAGAACCAAAAAGTAATCCACTACTAGATAATGGAACAGGCGCTGACCCAGATACTATACTATATGTTAAAGGAAGAGAAGAAGTAGCTACTAATTGAATATTAATAGTATCTGGAGTTATTGTGTCGTTAACAACAAGATTTTGCGCGCCGCCAGTAGTAAACTCAAAAACTGTAAAACTAAACGATCCCAAACTACCTCCAAGAGTACTCCATACAGGTAGTACGGGAGATTGAGCAATACTAATACCAAATGCTCTGTCAGCAAAATCTACGCCATTAGAAGCTCTAATAGTAAAGTTAAATATCTGACCAGATGGACCAACACTAGGTAACAATCCTGTAATAAGACCAAGACTATCCATGGATATACCAGAAGGAAAACTACCAGATACTAAAGAAAACGTTAAAGGTAGTGGGGAAGCATCTAGCTGAATACTAATGTTTGAATTATCAAAAAAGGTTCCTAAAATGCCTGATGACGTAATCCATGTTGGTGCACCTGCATTAAGAACTGTAATACTAAACTGCCTATCTGAAAACAATATGCCATCACTTGCTCTAATTGAAAAGTCAAAAGTAGTAGTACTTGCTACAAATGGAGCGGTCCCAGATATTATCCCTGTTGATGAATCAATTGAATATGTCCCCGGTAAAGCAGGACTAGTTGGAGAAACAGAATATACTACTGTATCTAAATTAGGGTCTATTGCTAATACTACAAACGTTGTAGTACTATCTGATTCTAATACAGAACCAAGTGATCCTGATACAGTAGACCAATTAGGTGGCAACCCTGGTCCAGTATCCCCGCATAAAGCAGAAACACTTATTATATCTGTATTACTGTTTATTCCAGGAGATGATACTGTTGTTGAAAAAGATGAAAGAATAAGTCCAAAATTTTCTATGATAGCAGTATTATTTGAAATAGTTGGTACAAACGGTAAATCTATTGTGCATGATGCTACTGTTCCTGCTGAATCCGCATTTACTAAAAATCCAGAAAATGCTCCTGTTCCAAATGATGATGTTTTTCCTGCACTATACAATATATCAGAATTACCAAGCACTGTACTACCCAAAAAGTCATCAGATGTACCACCATACACATTTGCAAAAATCAAATTACCAGAACTATCAAATTTCATAATAGTTCCATCGTTTAATCCTGCTCCCGCAGAATTTGTGTGTCCAGTAACTATGATATTTTGAGTACTGTCTAATATTACACTATTTAATCTTATATCAGAAGAACTACTAATAATTTTTTGCCAAATTAAATTTCCTAGACTATCAAACTTAAATAATAGTCCATTATTAGGTGTAGTTGAAAATCCTACTACATAAATTTCATTAGTAATTTTATTAACTACTACTCCCACTGCTGATTGAATTGCCAAAGTAGTAGCTTTTGCCCATATTACATTTCCTGTACTATCTAATTTGCTAATAAAAAAGCTTGAATTGGCTCCAGTAGAACTGTTTTCAGTTATACCGACAATATATATGTTATCAACAGAATCTATATTAATTGCAGTAGGACTAGCCCTACCATTATTTCCAGTTACTGCTGAATCTGTAAGTAAATTAAATATAACATTTCCTGATGGATCATATTTAATAATATGCCCCATTTTAATACTAGATGGATTATCAGTAGACGCACTTATTATTATATTTCCTGCGGAATCTATTACTATTCCATTTGGGTTACTATTTCCATTAGTATCTGGACCAATTTTAGACCAAATATGGTTGCCATTTAAATCAAATTTAGATAATAAAAAAGGTCCTGCTGTATTTCCTACAAATGGATCAGGCACACCACTAAAAATATTATTATTAACTCCTATTACATATATATTATTATTAAATATATAAATTTTTTCATAAATATCATTTCCAGTAACTTGTATATTTCTACTCCATATTAGTGATAAAGAAGAATCAAATTTAGATAATAATGCTTCTGATGCTGTGTTAAAACTGTTTGTAGTTCCACAAGCATAAATATTTCCTATATTATCAATAGCTATATCAGAAAATATATCTGTACCTGTGCCTCCGGCTGCTGTAATAACACCATTAGATCCACCTGGTGGTGGAGGTGGCTCTCCACCAGTGCCAGTACCGCCACTTATAAATGTAGGAGAAGCGATATCCAATGGGTCAATAGCTATTCTCATTCCAGAATCTACTTTTAAGGTTCCATCTAATGTTTCAGAACTAAGGCTATCATTAAAAATAAATTGAAAATTTAATAAAGAACCATTACCACCATTAGAAAAAGATCCTGTTTCTCGTTTAGCTTGTACGTTAACAGATAAAGTTCCAGTATCTGCTTGTGTAAAAATAGTTTGAAATATATCAGTTATATCATAAAACCCTATATTAGAAACTACGCCGCCTGTTCCTAATTGTGTCGTTTGTGTATGATCAAATACAATAGATCCAATAGAAGTTAATAAACTGGTTAAGGCAGTATTTTGAGCATTGGCTGTGCCACCAGTTCTACTTAAATCAAATATTAATTGCCCCCCACTGTTAAAAAAATATCTAGCGTTATCATCATCTACAAACTGAACATCAATTTTTAATGTAAATTGTGTATTCCAAGGACTTACGTTTGAAACATTAAATAACCCCCCAGATGTTATAGAAGATGTTTGACTAATTAATAATTTATCAGTTTCTATTTTAGAAATAGCTGTTTCAAAATCAGAAGATGTATTAATTTGTATTTTTTTACCAACAGCAAGAGTAGATGTATCAGGCACAGAAGAATCTACAGGAAGACCACCTTGGTGTTGAGATAAAATAGCAATGATATTTCTAGCTTGGGTCCACTCTAAACTTTTAATATCAGTATTAGATGTTACAGCATTAATTGGTAAGATAGACTGTCCATATCCACTATCTCCAAAGCCCACTTGGTAAATATTTACTATTCTTGTTCTAAAATTATTAAAATCTGTAGGATTTATTATTCCTTGCACAGAATAAGTCATTTATATTCCTTGATAATTATTTATTACCTATAACTATTTCTATTAAACTTATATCTAAATTAGTTTTATCTTCTAATGACCTACCTATAATAGACCAAGGAGATAAAGAATTTATATTTTTTATTCCAGTTGCAACGCCTTCGATTTCACTAGATGTTAGCCGTTGCCCTTTTTTAACTTTGCCTACTACTTTACAAGGAACCCTGCCAGAAAGAGCAACTAATGGATGTGTTTCATTAGATCCTGCATTTGAATTAAGAGTTAGACCAGGGTTTGTAGATATTACACCGAAAACATCTGTATCAGCATACTCGGTTGTTTTTGTTATTTCAGCAGAGCCTCCCAATTTTACAACATCTCCTGGATGTAAATAAACATCTGACGCATATCGTTCTGCCAAGTCCGAATATTGCGCTGTAACAGCGGTTCCTATAAACTTATTATCTGTTACATTTGCTGATAAATTAAGTCCTACTTTCAATCCTCCTAAAGAAGTTGGAAAAGAAGCAGTTAAATCTATACTAACTGAAGAGGAACCAACTAATACTGATCCTATAAATGTTGGATTAAAAGCAACATTAGACCAAGCTGCCATTACAACTGAATTTACTATTACTAAAATTAAAGGATTATTTATATCACTTAAAAATACGCTACCAGTACTATTTCCTACAGATCCCCCTGGACCAATAAGAATAAGTTTTGTACCATCACAAACTAAAAGTTGACTAGTAGTAGTATTCCAAAACATAGAACCAGCTGGATCTGTACATGCACTTCCTGCAACACCAACAGTTGCAGTGTCTCCTGAAGTAACACTGCCTGCACCTACAAAAGAAGTACCATCATTAACTTTTAATACATTGTTAGCAGAATCCCACCAAAGTTGACCAGCAATGGCATTAGGAGGGGGAGCAGAACTAGAAAAGTTTTCTAATATATGAATAAAATCTTCAGCAATAATTTCACCATAATTAGGAACCTTTTTTCCTAACAATCTAATAGATGAACTTGTTGAATCAATGGTTCCATCTGCTAAGGTAACCAAAAGAGATCCATCAAATTTATTTACTTGAAAAGACATTGTTAATTTTTTCCTATTTTAAAATTTAATTAAATATGTATATTTATTTATCATTTTTTTAAGTTAGTATATTAAACCATATAAGTTAGGATACAGATATACGTAAAGTATACGTTATTAAAAGCTGTCTATTCAAAGATTTTTGAATAGGGCTAAAAATAATATGACTCATTAATAATCCGCCACCGGATGTGTTAGAAAACGATTTTAATCCTATTTCATCAAATACAAAGTCTCCTTCTAAACTAGTGGCATTGTCAAATGCTGCTTGGCCAGATGGTTCATTAAAATCTAAAGTAGCAGTAACAACTATATCTGAAAATAAAGACCCAAGTGTGTGATTAACTGTTATAAAATTATTAGTAGGATCTAAGTTTAAAGGAGATTGATCATTTACAACTTTAATAAATGTTGGATTATATAATTGAGCAGTTGATCCTGTTATATTAGGAGATAAAAAAGTAATAGTGCCTGTCCCAGATACACTAGATCCTCCGTTACCAAATTCCATTTCTTGTATATGACCATCAGGAAGATCAGCTAGTCCTTTTGCTAATACCGTACTCAAGTTTTCAAAATTAATAGCATTATATTTGTCTACTAAAATTTTATTAGTTCGTATATCCTTAATAATTACATGGCCTGTAATTTTAATTTTACTGTTATCTAACATAATTAACCTTTATATTAATTTATTAATAATATTTATATGATTTTTCTTTTAACTGCTCCTGATTTTTTAATAAGAATTTTATTAGATATTTTATCTTTAATTTCTATAAAATCAGCTACATTAATATATGAAATATCATCTACTATATTTTTATTTTTCTTTTTTATTTTAGTCATTATACTTTTGTTCCTTTACTTGAAATAAGAAATTGACCTAATGTAGATTTAGATTTTTGTAGTCCTTCTGGTGACGGGGTGAAATTATATCCTCCTGGAATTTGTTGTTCTAAATCAGCATTAATTACTTCTGTTCCTGCTTTATGTAAAATAGAACCATCTAACCAATCATTATGAAATAAAGTAATTCTTATAAAAATATTATTATCTGGTGCTGTATCAAATTTAATATTTGGAGGTAAAATATTAAACCCAGTTAATTGTTCTATTTTAGTATTTTTTATTGTATCAATAAAGGTTACGGTAATAAGTTTAAATGATAAAACAGATGGCAAAGCAAATATATCAGTAGCTCCATCTCCTGAATATATTATTGTTGAATAAAATGCAGATATTCCAGAATTTGTTATTCCTGTACCTCTATTTAATGTTGACAACGTGTATGTTATATTATTAGAACCATCTACAGTAGGGCCCGAAATATCCCAAAATTCTATTCTATCATCTTCAATATATACTGCACCTGGTTTTTTTTGTAATTTATCTGGAATAGTAAATATATTCAATGGTAATTCTGCCGTTGGTATATTAGAATTAGTTTTTACTACTATTTGAGTATCACCTACTTTATAATCTTGCAATAAAAATGTTTTATGTTTATCAGAAATTCTAATACTTTCTTTTTCATTAAATGAATTTTTTAATAATTTAAAAGCAATGGGCGGTAATTCTGATATACCAGAATATGATGTAATTACTATATTATCAGAAGATGAATGACTTTTAGGAAATTGAATAAAGTTAAATATAGCACTAGAATCCCATTCACTTGAAAGTGATGTTGCTATATCAACACCAAATATATCATTTACTGGTGTACCAACACCATTATGAATAGAAAAAGGTAAACTTGATGCACACGTAATTATTAATTTGTTTATTAACACACTACCAAAATTAGTTGTTCTAATAGTAGCAGTAATACCCAATGGCGCCAAAATATTATCATTATTTATTATACTTTCTATATCCAATAAATCTACAACGCCATCTATTGTACTAGTTTCTATTAAAATAATTGTTGCAGCATTTATTACTCCATTAATATCGAATATTATTGAAGAATTAATTGCTGTAGTAGGATTATTAATGTCTCCCCTAGATTCTATTGTTACAACTGAATTAACTGATCCAGTATCCCATGGAAATGTATCCCACCCTTCTAAAGTACTATCTAAATTATAATCATGTAAAAATAATTTTTTATTATGATTAACAGTAACCCATAAGTCATTTGGATTAAATGGTGTTTGCGTTAATGTATATTTTCCTAATGTATTTCCTTTAAATGTTTCTGTTCTAGGTTTAAGAGTTTTGCTATTAATAATTGATGTAACCCATAGAATATCATTAGCTACTAATGGTACATTGGTAGGATCAAATGTTACAGTTACTCCATCAATTGATATTTTATAATCAAAATTTTCATTTAAAATAGCTACTATAGTTGATTTAACATTTGGCATAAATGTTAAATGAACTGTGGAAGTTAGATTACTGGTTATTGATGAAGAACCAAAAAATGTATTAATTATATCAGATATATCATCAGCTATAATAAATGAATCTCCATTATTACTAACTATTTTAACACTTTCATCTGAATTTCTAATTGCAATTAATTTTTTTAGATTTAAAATAGAATTATTATTTATTGAATTAATAAAATCATTTAAATCTATTTTTGAATCTCCATCTAAATCTAAAATTTGAAAACTTGTAACAGGATCGGAACCAATTGTAATTTTTATATTAATAGAATTAAACGGTAATAAAACATCAACTGATGGCAATATTATTGAATTGATTGTTTCTTCTATTACAATATAATCAGTATTTAAGGTTAATTGAACATTATCATTAAAAAGAATTAAATTCGCAGTATCAACTGGCACGCTATTTAAAATTATATTTTGTTGAATTCCATCTGAATCAAAATAAGTAGTTTCCGGAGGATTCAATAAAAATGCATTATCTCCTGCATCTGCTGCATTTGATTTATGTATGAACATAGCAGAATGTTTTGGTACTGCTGATGGAGGAATAAGACTATTTGGTAATGTTAAAATATTACCTGTTAATTCTGAAGAGCTACCAACTGTAAATGGCAATGTTTTAATGGTTGTAAAACTAACAGTATTTACATCAAAAACAGTAACATTAATATTGCTACCATTTGAAGGAGTGCCAGAAGTAATGGTTAAAGAACTGCCAGATATAGTAAAAGTAGCAATATCTCCATCTACTGTAACAAATGTTCTTGCTGCAGTACTACTAGAATCTAATGTAAACGTTGTTGTAGACCCATCTCCTACAAAATAATTTTGAAATAATATTCTTGAATTAGAAGCAGTGTCTTCGCCGCCTCCTACAGAAAAACTAGTTATTTTTATTACATCACTTGCAGTAGGTTCATTACCAGAAGTAAATGTCAACTGTCTTAATGAAAAATCAATATTATAATCATTATTAACATCACCATTCCCAAAGAATTTTTGTAAAGTGCCATTTATGTGTACTTGAATGGAGTCAATTGTAGAAGGAAATTGTAATATATTATAAGGTCCTGCTAATGATGAAGAATTAGCAATTATTCTATTTGATGTCACAATAGGTGAACCAGCAATTCCTTTAGTATATGTTGATATAACAACACTATCAAAAGAATCCAATTTTAATAATTCTTTTGGGCTATTTTCACTAACCAAAGGTTGCATAAAAAAGTCACCGTCAACATTGATTGTACTTGGTCCTTCTGGAACACTAAGAAATGTCTGCGTAATAGTTATTTCCACTATAGAACCAGTTAAAGGAATAGACCCTGCTGTAAATGTTATTATAGTATTAGTACTATCTAACGTATAATTATTTGATATTCCTTCTATTTGTAATATATCATCAACTTTAACTATTACATTACTTGAAGAAGTAACATTTATAGGAATAGTAAAAATAGAAGTTGATCCATTTCCAGTAAATATTAATACAACATTATCTTTTACATTTCCACCAAAAATATCAACATCTAATTCAGAATTACTTGATAAATCTAAACTTTCATAATTAACGCCACTATATATGCATCCAGAAAGTAAATTATTAACATTTTTTTCTGGCATTATATCAGAAGGAGAATAATATTTTAATATTCTTCCACCAGCTCCATCAATTGTTGGTATGGATTCCCACCCTATTGTATCCCATTTAAACTCATCCCAACCTGAAGGCTGTTCACAATCTATTCTATCCATTAAAATTTTAATTTTAATTTGTCTAATTACTGATGGATTAGTAGAAAAATTATCAAACCAGTCAGACCAAGGTAGATTGTTTGCTAATATATTTTGATCAGTTGGATCATTTGGATCTAATGTTCTAAACATACCTAAAACTGTATCAAAATATACTGGATTATCAAAATCTGTTACTTTTGCTGACGCCATTTCAATATCGTTAAATAAATTTCTTATAAATGTTCTTAATTTAACATGATATGGCTTTACTTCTGCTATATAATCTAAAATAGGGTCAATCTTAAGTCTATTAGGACTAAAAACTGGGGTTTGAATTAACTTTTCATCAAACCCTGATAATGTAATTAAGCTAGTTTTAAATGCCCAATCAACTATATTTTGTTCACTGTGTACATAGTTAATAACACAAAAGAATAATTCATTAATTTCTAATGGTATTAAAATATTATTTTTCAATTCTTCTATTATAGTAAATATTTCAGAAGTAGGTAGAGGATCCCACATAAAAGAGTCCCACGTATTTTCATCCCAACCAAACCCTTCTGTAGATTTATAAGAAGTATCATTAAACTTAACAGTACATAGTTCTCTTCCTATTTTTACAAAAATTCCATTAACAACTTGATAAATGGTGTATTTTCCTAATCCTCCATCATCTACTTTAATAATAGAATTTTCTGCGAAAGGAGCAGCAGCGTCTCTGTCACTTATAGTAGCAAATTGAAAATCTATTGGTGTATTGGAATCAAAACCATCTGCGAACCAATCAACCAATGCCCAAAAATCAGTTAAATCTGTTGCTTGTGCTTGGATCGGTTCCCAATTATTTTCAAAATTTATATTATATTTCCATATTGTCCATTTATTAAAAGTATCTAAATTGGGGTCTACTAAAACAGTATTACCTTGAATCAATGTATTAGTTAATGATAAATTATCTCTTGCTGCTATATCAACTACATGAAAATCCACTGTTGAATCAGAAGGCTCAACTTGAATAAAACTAATTCCATCAGTAGCTCCTGCTCTATCATCTAATAAACAAACTTTAGATAACATATCATTTACGCAAGTAAAAAAACTTTCTCTTGCTTTTAAAATATTCATTATCCATGATTGCCTAGGTCTTTCAAAATTACCTATTTGCTGTAAAATAGGTAAATTAACATCTGGTACAATTCTACTTAAATTATCTATACCAGATATACTATCTCTCATTTTATTCCATAATTTACTATTTGGTATAGAAGTGCCGTCACCAGGTCTATGTAGCACCCATTGTTTATGAAAGTTAATATCATTATCTAATTCTTTCCAATTAATTCTTAAAATAGAATCATTATCAGTTAAATTAGGAAAATTACCTGATATAATTAAAGAATTATTAGAAATTGGAGAAAGCCAAGATATTCCAGAATTAGTAGGGTTTTTTATTATATTAGAAACTGATTTTGCTGATAATGTTCTTGTAGATTTAGTGGGAATAGTAGTTTTATTTTTAACCCAAAAATAATATACTGATATAAAATCTCCTAAATTTTTATCAAATTCTTCAGATAAAACAAACGGCGCGGTGGCAGGATCACCTTTAACTTCTCCTGATGGTATATCTAATTTATTAATAGAAATTTGTCCTGCATTAGATATAACTAAATCTTCCCAACTGTCTGGAGAAACAGGTGATTTAACCCATTCAAAAATATCAATAGAGGCACCTGGAGCCAATTCTCCCCAATGATTTCTTTTATATAAATTATCATCTAATTCATAATTTAAATACTTTGCAGTAGATATATCCCACCATAAATAACCTACTTGTTCTTCTCCCCAATGGTTATTATTATCTATGGTTGAAATTAGTGGATCTCCATTAGTATAAATTGCAATATCAGATTCTAATTTAAGAGTAAGTTCTTTTTCTGCTGCTCCTGGTATTATTCCTTTAGCAGGGTCCCAAATTGTAATAAATTCTTCTATTTTATTTGAAGATTTATTAGTTAATATACCTCCTAATATTTTAGAAGTATCTACTTTTTGTTGTAAATTACGAACTAAATCCCAAGAAATTGTATTCCAAGAGTATACTGCCCATTGTTTTTCTAAGTTTATTTTATTTAATTTAAAAGATTCAGCTATATTACCTGTTATATCTTCAAAAAACAATAATTCTCCTTTTAAATGAGAAATAATTAATACATCATCACTATTTACTGATGCTATTACGTTAGCAATATTTGAAAAATTTATTATAGATGCTAAGTCACCTACATTAATAGTACCACTATTATTTAATGGAGGCATTGATTCATCTATTGTAATAGTTCCTATAGATGATGAAGTTTTTGTTTTATTATCAAAAACTTTAACATCAATAACAGGATTTATATCAGGAGTATTAATTGTTCCTCTTGTGTTAATTTGGTATACACTACTATCAACAAATATTAAATCTCCTTTTTGTAAATCAGTAGTTATAAAATTATCACGCTCAATTAATGTATTTACTCTTATATTAGTCCAATGAAAAATATCACCACCAAATCCTTTTGTGTCTACTTCCACGCCCACTTGATCTTTATCTAATAGCTCAAATCCAGATATATAACTATATTCTATATCAACTGTGGCTTGTCCTTCTGTTGAGTCAGTTGTATCTAAAAATATCTGAAACTCTGTGTTTAATGAGTATAAAAAAGAAGTGGAGAAAACAGTAGTTGCTTCTGTTTGCAATGTTCCGCTAGGCGTTGCCAATACCCTCGTAGTATTAGCAAGGTCTCCAAAAGAAATAGAAGTTAATGGGCCATCAAAAGCTCTAGTTACTGTTATTGTTATTTTATCAATAGTAACCTGAGCATTTGATAAAATAGTAACAATAGGTATAGGGGATACTGTACCAGCACTTAATAATATACCTGTTATAATTGGTGTAGTATTAGCCAAATATGTTCCATCTATAATAGGAGAAACTTGCAACACATTTGATAAAATTATAGTGTCTAAATTAGAAATAACAGTGTTTATATTACTTGTAGTTGATACTATTGCAGCTTTAGAATTACCTAAATTTGGAGATACTTCATCAATTGTAATATTAAAATCAGATAGCCTAAATATCCCCCAATCTCCTATACCAGTATTCAATACCCATATAATATTACCAATTGATAATGGTGTATTAGCTATTAAATTATCACTAAATGCACTAAAAAAAGAATTATTATCAACAACAATTAAATCTGGTTCTCCTAATTTAACATACCCTGCTGATAATAAATTTTCTATTTTTGGTTCTCCTATATTAGATAAAGGAAATATATTATTTAAGTCATTTGGCTTTGTGATCCATCTATTATCATTTTTTTCTATATTAATTATTTCATCAAATTTATTATCTTTTAAATTCTTAGAAAATTCAAAAAATTCTATTAATTGAGGATTGGTTTTTATTTCACTTTGTTTAAATATTATTTCTAAAAATTTATTAGAATCTACCCCACCAAACTCTCCAATTCTAAACGCCCATTCTTCAAAAGTTTTAAAATTAGTTGTTTCAGTAATAAACTCAGATCTAAACATTCTATTAAGCACGGCTGATGTTCCTTTTTCTTTCATCATGCCCTGCCAAAATTGAAATTGAGTAGTGTTGTTAAATAATAATTTTTCTAAATAATCTCTACCTTGAAATCCTATTAAATGTTGAGAATGTTTGCGCAAAATAGTGTCATCTATAGAGTTTTCAATATCAAAAAAGTTTTTAAAATCATGTGTTACCCGTTCATAATTAGAAAACAGCGAACCATCTGAAATAATACATCCTGGGGCATCAAGTCTTCCTGCCCAATCAGTTGTTCTAATACTAAATATTTTTAATCTAGGTTGTCTAATATTAAATAATGGATCATAAACTACATCATTGAATAATGTTATATTATCAAATAATATAATGTGTTCTATTTCTGAAATAGATACTCTTGCTGAGAAAATACTTTGGTCATTTGTTTTTGGTATTATTTCTAATATATCATTAATTCTTGATACTTCCGTATTTTTTGGATCTATTAGTTTTCCTTCTTTATCTAATATGGAATAAACACCATTAATTATTTTTTCAACTGGATTTACTATACCTTGCTTATTAGTAAATTTTACTTTTCTAGCTATTGGACTTACTGAAATAAAATTACCTTTGTCCCAATTAGATTGACTCCATAATAAAAATTCCTTACCAGATTGCTCAAAATTGAAAAATGAATTATTTTGAAAATCAATTTCATCAAATAACCAACCTATAGATTCTAAATATCTTTGATAAGATATTAGAAAATCAAAAACTAATTGTCTTGATGAAAAAATATGCCCATATGAAATTTGTTGTATGTTTTTAGGATTAACGCCATTTTTAAATAAAATAACTGATTCATCTCCCACTGTTATTTTATTTTTTCTTCCTTTTTCATCACTAGGTATAATATTAAAAATAGGTGATAGTTGATCATATCCTATAACTCTCCAACCAGTTCCTTCCCACTCTATTAATACTCCACTATAAAATTCTTCTTTGATACTAGGTGATGTATATAAACTAATTGTTATATTTTCTTGAGGAACTAACCCAAAATTTTCAGATAAAATTTTAGTGTTGTTTGCATCTATAAATCCAGAAGATTTGTGGCCAAGTTTAACATTTAGTCCTCTCACTTTATCACCAAAATTACTAGCAATATCTTTTCCTTGATATGTAATAAAATCAGAAATCCATTGGCTTATGCCAGAACTTATTTGAATTATATCATTAGAATCTTTTTCACCATGAACAATAAACTTATCATGAGTTGGTCTGTTTTTTGTTGGTATAAAAATTATTTGGCTATTGATTGGGTCTCCTTTTAATATAGTTTTATAATTTATAGGATCCCAGCCTAGTTCTATAAATTTAACTGGTTCCATTAAATAAGTAGCTTGTGCTACAGCAAATGGATAATTAGATGTTCTCTTCCATACCGTTTCTATTGGTCCTTCCTCTCCAAAACTCCATTCTTTTTTTCCATCAATACCTGAAGGTGTTTGAGGAATTATACCAGCTTCTATAGGATCTAATAAATCTCCATTATCATTAACAGGAATAATATTTTTCAATCCAGGTCTAGCAAATCTAGTATCTATTCCTACTCTATTTCCAGAAAATATAAAGCCTTGTTCTAAATCATTCCAAAGAAGTGTATTTCCTTTAGTATAAGGTGCCACGCCATACCTACCATCCCACCAAGATGGTTTTATACTAAACCCTAACATTTCCCAAGGTGATGTATGCGGTCTAATAGTGTCAAAGAAAAATCTATATATTGCTTTCCAACTACCTGTTACTGGTTTTTGTTCAAAATCTAAAGATCCTGTAAAGTTCCAAGTAAATTTATTTAAAGGAACAAAAGTAGTATTTTTTCTATAATCTACATTGTTTTTTATGGCCCATCTATTAAATGAATAACTTAATAATTTATTAAACTCTTCTATTCTATACTCTGAAAGCCTAAATCGGCCATCTACGTTTAAAATATGGTTTATAATAGGTAAATTTTCTGTTTTATAATTAGAAGGTATATTAGAAAATATTCTATTTTCTAATTCTAGAATAGCATCATCTTTTTCATTACCTGCAGCAATATATATGCTACCATCATGTCCCATTATAACTTCTGTTGGTGTAATAAATGTATCATCTATAAATTTACTAGGAGTATATACAGGGTAAACACCTAATCTAGATGGAGTGGAGGGAATATAAGTATTAGTTCCTCCCATTTGACTATTATAAAAAGGAAAATCAGAAGTTTTACTTAGATTTATCATTGATAATGCATTATCTACCCAAAAAGAAGGAGTAGCACTAGGAAATCTAGCTATATCAAAATCAGCTGATTTTGAAAATTCAGTTATTTTTCTAAAAAATTTATTTTGAAATCTAGCATACTCTCGTTCTACAAATCTAGATGCTTTCATTATATCTAAATTTTCATCTGATGATAATAACATGGTTTTTAATAAAGGTGCCGAGTGTTGCAAAATCGATAATCCTAAATTTCTTAATTGAGGAGTATCTCTCCAATTATTAGAACCAGTGCTCTCACCTATTATTCCATCTTGGTGTTTTATTATATCTGAAAAATGTTTAGAAAAATCAGAAATAGAACCACTTTCAAATTCTGAATTATTAGGATTAGCTTGTAAATTTAAAGGAATTTCTGAAAATCCTATTAATGTTTCTTTTGTGGGTCCTGCTTCACTAAAAGATTTAACTAATAATCTACTATTTTCTTTAATTAGTGTTGTACTAATGTTAATTCTTCTAAAATCCCCATTACCAGTCATAGTTTCTTCTAATATAAAATCAATGGTTTCTTCTAATTCTACACCATCTAACTCTACTATTAAATTGGGGAGTTCATCTAATGGTTTTAAAGGCATATCTGGATTTTGAGAAATATCAAATTTATTTTCTAATAGACTACTAATAAAAAATTCATCATCTATATATTGCTTTGATAAACGTGAAACAGGAAACCAATCATTTGAAAATGAATCTATTTGAAAATTAAAAGCATTTCTATGATGAAAGTAAAAACCAATTATGTCATTTCTTCCATTATTAAAAGTAAATCTATCAGTAACTAAATTATTTTCAAATATTATTTCTCCTAAACTATCTACTGCAATATTTTTATTTAAAATAGTATCTGCTATTCCCGTAGGACTATTATCTATTTTAAAACTAAATAATTTACCTCCAGAAAAGTTATTATTAGGATAAGTGGTTGTATCATCTAGTCTAACTGAATCAATATCATATAGTGTAAATAAAGGATCTTGGTTTAATGATATTTTTAATTGAGAAAATACCCAAGAAGTGCCATTATAGGTTAATTCTTTTCCAAAATTTACTAAACCAAAGTTAACTAGAATTTGTTCGTTTAATACAGGAGCACCTGATGGATTAGATCCATCTTTATTTAATACTAAAGTTAAAATATTAGTATCGCTTATTCCAGTTATTGTATATACTCTATTATTAATAGATGAATTTGTATCAGAAATAAAAAGTACATGTAATCCATCCCTAACTTGTACTCCATCTATTTCAAGGTCTAAAGGACCATTATCCCATAATTGTGAATCCCAGCTGAATATATCCCACGCTTCATCAATTGAGCCATTAACTTCAGAAAAAATATTAGTATGAACTAAATCTAATAAATCTACATTAGGCCTACGTAAAGTTCCAAAATTATATAATTCTAAATCTCTTAAATATTCTATAATAGGCCGCTTTGCTTGTAAATTAATATCTAAAGAAAGTTCTGAAGAACTAATAACATCTTTATGAAACCATCTATTACCTTTACTCCAAGCATTTTCATCATTAGAGCCCCTAGCCATTACTATATAATCAGGATTAGAATAAGGATTTGTATCATCCCAAAGACAATCATCCCAAGCAAATACATCCCAAAGACATTCAAGGATTTCATCTTCTATTAAAATAATGCCTTGCCCTACTCCTTCTATTATAAAAATTTTATCATTATTTAGGATGTTAGCATCGTTTTTAAAAGTAACTCTCATACCTGAACTAAAAATTAATCCACTAGAAGTAGTAAAAGATTTTTTTCCTAAAATATCATTTGAAATATCAGTTGAATCTGTTATATCTATAGAATCGGGGCCATTTTTAAGCCAAAAATAATTAGTAAAATTTAAAATTTTATCTAAATCTATAGCCGGTGACCAAGAATAGTATATTTGTTCAGATAATCTATGTTGATTAATTACTATTCCTCCTTGAAACCTAAGTTGGTTAACTAAGTCGGGATAAAATAATTTATTATTAACTTGATTAGAATTTTTATTTATTGACACCATAACTGGTTCTAAAGAATAAAAAGAACGACCTAATGTTGGTTCTTCAACATAAAAGTCTTTATTTATATTAAAATATTTTGGTTTTTGTCCTATAAATCCTGATATTTTTTCTAGTTTACCAGGTTGAAATAGTTGATTAACTGTAGAATTAAAAAACTTTGTTAATGAATCAGTTTGATGTACTGTTGGAAGTAATTTTTCTATGTTTCTACGTTCAACCATTACATTCCTATTCTTAGATTTGTTTTAGTATTATTAGTTATTATTTGTACATCAGAAACTCTTGCTGCTGAAATAAATATTTCATTAGAATTAGATTTAACTTGGAATAATTCACCAAACTTAGAATCTTGATCTTCTGGAACTATTACTACCGAAGCAATTAATGTAGGCAATCTTTGATGTATAAACGCTGCTAATTCAGTATAATAAAACGTTTCACCAAAATCCCAATTTTGTGGTAAGAAAAAATCATTGATAGCAGATATTACTTGACTTTTTATTTCCCCATCACTTACACTAACATTTAATATTTTTGTTACTTTAAATTTTGCTCTTAATTCTTCAATTGCTTGTCTGCCAAATAATATTTTATATGTTACTGGTCTCCATATTATTTCATCTGATATCATTTTAAATTGTTCAAATTCACTAAAAGATAGTTTCAATTGTGCAGGACTAGGTGGTTCAGGCATAACTGATAATTCCCCATCTTCATCAAGCCACTGCCTAATTAATGTATCATAATTTGAATCTAATATAAAAATATCTATTATATTAGTAATTGCTGGATCTATTCGTTGATCTACAGGAGCAAAGTGTTGCCATTGAAATTTTAAATTTTTCCTACCAATTTTATATACATATGTATTATCAGTAATTTTTATAAAATTTGGGGATATACCAGTTGTAGTGAAAACTGCAGGTACATCTGTTTTTAAATATTTGTAAAAAGATAAATCATTTGCATTAAATATTACATCATTTATATTTAAAAATAAAGTGTATAGTGTATCATTTTCATTAGCTGCAACACTAGTAACTAAATTAGTGGGAATTAATTGACTAATACCATCTTTATCAATATTAGATTTCCAAAATATATATTGTTTTTCTATAGCTATATCATTACCTAAATCATTCATAATAACAGTTTCATCAAATGCTTTAGGATTATCTGGGGCACCATCATCATCTTTATCAGAAAATGATATTTCTATTCGTCTAGGTTCTAAAGAACCATCCGATAAAAATACATTATCTACAGTATCCCATATTTTATTTTTTTCTAAAGATTTTCCTAGTATTTCTCCTGGTTTAGAATTGATGTTTAAAACAGTTATTGAATCTTTATTTGGCAATCCAGTAATTTGATCTATTGTTTTTAAATTATTTGAAAAAAAGAATCTAACTGCTTTTTCACTTTCAAATAAAAATTTAATAGTTCTAAATGTAAATGAATATAAATTAGTAGAAAAATCTGCTCTGATAAGCCAACTATCATCTTTATTTGTTAAACTAGTGTCTCCTTCATTCTGAAGACTAAATGAAGAGTTTATATTACCTAAGTTTTCTCCTTTTATAATTTTCCAAGATAAGTTTGATATATCATATCTAACACCAAATGTATTATTTTGATCTATTTCAGATTGAATATCTATTATTTCTGTAGAATTAAAAATAGATCTAAATGTGGGAACTATTTCTTTAACCCAATCATTTGTAGAAACATTTTGATTTAATTTAACTTTTCCTTCCCCTGATGTTTGAAATCCATTTCCATCATCTATTATTGAAATTACTGTTACCCACCCTGCTATATTAAAATTTAACAGTGAACCTATTTTAATAAAATCTTCAGGAATACCTCCAGAACCTACGCCTATTTGTATTCCACCGCCAACAGGAGAACCACCTATAGTAGATGTAGTAGAATTTCTATTAAATTTTCCTGTACTAGTAAATGTAGAAGACGATGCTGCCTCCCATAAAATAAATCCTGGTATACTAAATGGATTAACAATGGGATTTTGTTTTGGAAACTGGTCTAAATAAAAATTTTTAATATTTGTTTTAATTAATTCAGGAGCAATAATTGTATTAATAATTTCTATAGAGGTTACAGAAGTAGGTAAAGAAAGAGTTGTTAGTTTATTAGTTACGTCTTTAAATATTAAACCATCATCTGCAAAAACATTAGCATCTTGTCTAACAGAAGTTGGATCATTAATATCTATAAATCTACTATGCCCAGAAAAAGTTCTATTTAGTGCTTTTACTTTTAAAGCTAAAGAAGACTGTAATGGAAAAACATTATAATCTTCACCATTAACCATTCTACCTTGTGTTTGAAATAACTCTGGAGCTCTATTTCTTATTTCTTCATCAGTTTGTGCTATAGCAGCATTACTAATGGTTTCTTGTAAACTAAAAGTTATATTTAAGTTAAATGTTTGTCCTAAAAGATTATTATAAGGAATACCTACTGTTATATCATTCATATCTTGTGGTCTTATAGAATCAGACGTACCTGAACTTACTCTATACCATATTCTAAATAATCCTACTGGTATTTCTCCAAATCTTCCATCAGCAAACCTAATTGAAATTTGATCATTATTTCTAGTTATAACTGAGAATATATTTCTTATATTTTTATCTACACTATTAAATATTACATTATTTCCAGTTACAGCAGGAACTTTAATCCAATCTTGAATAACACTACCATTATCATTGATTTGCTGAACAAATACATCAGTTTGGTTAATATTATCTACGTCTATATCTATTACCCTATTTTCCACAGGATTAACTAAATTAAAATCACTAAATTGAAATTCTCCTTGTTTAAAAAGTAAAAAAAATCCTGTTTTTTGACTAGAATTTCCATTACCATCTGAACTATGTATAATAAATATTGAACCATTAGGATTGGGATTTCTTTCAAAAAATAATCCGTCATTATCAAAATCTACATTAACTATATCAAATGGCTGATTTACGCCGTTAGCAATAGCAGAAAATGCAATATTACCTGCGGAAAAAGGAATATTATTTAATTGAAATAATTGAGTCTTTAAACCACTAACTGTTCCTTCTTTTACAGGATCACCAAATGGATTAGTAGACAAAAATGCGGAGTTTAAAATTAAAACAAACTGCTCAAACCAATCTGGATTATTTGGATCATCCCAAGAAACAGGTATTCCATTTAAATCATTACTATTACTATCTATTATATCTTCATCAGTTTGTATTTTAATTATTTTAACTAGTCCTGTTGCTGCTAAATTTCTTTGTGCTTGAAAACTAATTAACTTAGCTAGCCTTAAAATACTATCTCGTCGTTCTGCAGAGTCAATAAAGTTTTCCCTAGCATTTATATCCATTCTAAAAGCTAGACTACCACCTAAATATGCTAGTAAATCAAGAATTGCTATAAATTCAGAACTTTCTACAAAGTCATTAAAGTCTTCCGGAAAATTAATTTTTATATAATCAACCATAGCAGCTCTGATAGTATCAAAATCAAAAGCATTGAAGTTAATCTCCGTAAAAGCTTTATGAAAAACTCTCCAATCTTCCCCTGCAAATAATGTTGATTGTCTTACTACTTGTGACATTACTATCTCTCCTGCAAGGTTTTGTCAAAAATAACACTAAGAGAATCTAAAACTTCAAAAGGTTTGAAAAATAAAAAAACTTCTAATTTTAAACCATGTTCAAATGAAGTAACTTGTATATCTTGCAATTCTACCCTAGGTTCTTGATTTATAATATTTTTAGTATCTTCTTCTACTAAATTCACGACATTATTATCAAACGGTTCAAATAGTAAATCCCAAGCAATAGAACCAAAATCACTTAGCATAACCCTTTCGCCTTTTCTAGTCATAAAATGATTTAATAAATCTCTTTTTACTAATTCTATATCATGTATGGTTTCATTCCCTATAAATGAACCTACAGTGCTAAACCCAGTAAAAAGATTTATTCGATTAATATTTTTCATTTTTTATCTAGTTATTAAATATACATATAAGTATATTTATCAATCAAAAATATAATAACATATTATATTTGACTTATATAACTAGGTATCATATACTTGTTAAATACTATTTTAAAGGTAAGCCATGATAACACCATATATCGAAATATTTGCGTCTACTGATGTTGAATCTGATGGACCACATCCTGGTAGAAATTCTATGTTAAGTTTTGCTACCGCAGTAGTAAATATAGACAAAGAATTAATTGCTACTTTTAGTAGAAACCTTAAATGTTTACCAAACGCTAAAATGGATTCTAGAACAGAACAGTTTTGGAAAAGGGAACCAGAAGCATGGAATAATTGTAGAAAAAATACTATTGAACCTAATAAAGCTATGCATGAATATTTTAATTGGGTAATGGAAATCAAAAAAATAGGTAGACCTATTTTTACTGCATTCCCATTAGGATATGATTGGAAAATGATAGATTGGTATTTTCATGAATTTATGGGAAAAAATCCATATGGAATAAGTGGTTTAGACATTAAATCATATGCAGCGGCCGCTTTAAAATTAGGAAAATTTAGTAATAGTAGGAAAAGAAAATTTCCAAAAAGATGGTCTAATGATTTACCTCATACACATATCGCAATGGATGATGCCATTGAGCAAGGAGCTCTTATTATCGATATGATAAGAGAAGTAAGAAATATGCCGCCCATTGATAATTTAAAAAATCTTATTGATTAAAGAATGAATAATTTTTTCTATTTGATATTATCTATTTCTAATCTTCATATCAAAACACCAATACGTAGCAATTTCCTTTACTTCGTGTTTTAATTTATTGGAATTACAGTGTTTTCTAGTTAAATTATTTAAATCATATAATTTAGTAGTGATTAATTTCTTATTTTCCTTATAAAAACTAACCCCAATGTAATTTGGATTTAAATCTATTCCTAAATATCTTCCTTTTATAGTAGGCTTTGGTTTTAAA
>Ga0114931_10001136_pt1 | contig 33931 bp, 32 predicted proteins | sample 2SBtaG_FD_89579 | JGI IMG/M metagenome (GOLD analysis project Ga0114931, IMG submission 89579) | Deep subsurface microbial communities from Kolumbo volcano to uncover new lineages of life (NeLLi) - 2SBTROV14_V59a metaG | ecosystem: Environmental > Aquatic > Marine > Volcanic | place: Kolumbo...
GCTAGTCCCGCGTTTCCATCGAAGCGATGGCTGCTTCGCACGCGCGGCTGCGCCGCGCAACGCGGGACTAGCACCCTTTGTTTGGGGCGCAGCAGCGCCCCCTCGGCTTCGCCGAGCCTCCCCCTCGACCGCTCCGCGCTCGTCTAGCCCCTCGATTCAAGAGAATCGAGGTACTAGCCGAAAGGCGACGGCGGCAGCTCGGGCTTGATGGCGTCGGCCTCACGCACATACAGCGGCTCGGCGGGCGCCAGAGCGGGATCCAGCCCGGCCCCGACCCTGGCCGTGGACGCAGCGTGGGGCAGATCGCTTTCCGCCGACCGCAGGGCGTCGGCGATCCCCAGCGCTTCCGTCACCTCTCCGATCAACACGCGCGCGCCGGGCGCCCGCTCCAGCAGCTGGGCGAGCGCTGTGTCGCGCGCCAGGACCAGCGGCGCCACGAGCTCCTGACCGGTTTCGTCGTAGACGGCCGCGAACAGCTCGCTGCGCCGGGCGTCCAGCAGCGGCACGCGGAGGCCGTGGCGGTCGGCGGGCACCGCAGCCGCCATCGCCCGCAACGAGCCCACGCCGACCACGGGAATGCCGAGGCCGAGCGCGATGCCCTGTGCCAGCGCCATCCCGACGCGAAGCCCTGTGAAGGAGCCGGGACCGATGCCAACCGCCACGCGATCGAGGCTGCTCCGCGTCCAGCCGGTCTCGGCCAGAACCTGCTCGACCAGGGGCAGGGTCTTCTCCGCGTGGGTGTTCGGCTCGGTGTGGCTCGCCTCGCGGACGAGCCTACCCGCCTCCACCAGTGCCACGCTGCCGCGGTGGGCTGCCGAGGTCTCGATGCCGAGCACGCGCATGCTGGCGCCGCGTGTATCACGAATCCGCGCGCTCGGCTCGCGGGGCGGCTACGCTAGGCGGCGTGACGAGCATTGTCCCGCGCTTCGACTTCCGGGTCGGGTTCTCCGTCTGCGAGGACATCGGGCGCGCGCGCTCGACCCACGAGGACGTCGCGCTGCTCGAGCCGGGGCTGGCCCTGTTCGCCGTGGCCGACGGCATGGGCGGACATCCGGCGGGCGAGGTCGCAGCGCGGCTGGCGGTCGACGAGGTGAAAGCGGCGATCGCGGACGAGACCTCGCAGCGGATCAGCGATCAGTACTGCGCGCGGCCGGACCTCGCCACTCGCCGCAACATGCTGGCGCGACTCAAGCGCGTGATGGAGCGCGCCAACGAGAAGGTGCGACGCGAAGCCGAGCGCGACCCCGCGCGCCGGGGCATGGGCACCACGCTCGACGTGGTCTGGCTCGCGCGCGAACACGCCTTCGTCGCGCACGCGGGCGACAGCCGCGTGTACCTGGCGCGCTCGAACGCGGTGCTACAGCTCACGCAGGATCACGCGCAGCTCGAGTCGCTGAAGGCGGACGGCAAGCTGGGCCCTCGACGCCGCGCGCTGGGACACGATCGGCTGCTCAATGCCATCGGGATCGCCGACGTGATCGCCGCCGACGCGCTGTTCGTCGATCTCGCCCGCGGCGATCGGCTGCTGCTGTGTTCCGACGGCGTGCACGACCAGCTCGACGGCGAGAGCGAGCTGGCGCACCTGCTCCGGCTGGGCTCGACCGAGGACGCCGCGCACGCTCTGGTCGGTCGCGCCGGACAGAAAGGGCGCGACAACGCCACGGCGATCGTGATCGAGATCGGCGATCGCTTCGTCAAGCGGCCGGACGAGGATCGCGGACTAGGTGCGGCGGACCTGCAGCGCGCGGGGCAGAGCCCGATGCTCAGCGATCTTCCCCAGCCGCTGATGCTCGAAGCGCTGGCCGCGGCAGTCGAGATCGAGCTGGAAGCGGGCGCGACCGTGCCGCGCGTCGTCGCGAGCGATCTGGTCGCGTACATCGTGCTCGACGGCATCCTGAGCGACGTCGGCAGCAAAGGACGGCAAGTGGGAACCGGCGCGCTGGTCTTCCCCGAGTCGCTGGTGGGCGTGTGGGGCGAGGGTGCGCTGCCGACGGTGAGCCGGACCGCGCGGCTCCTGCGCGTGCGGGCCGACGATTTCGAGGAAGTGTGCGACGCCGATCCGGCACTGGCCGCCGAACTCTACCGCCGGCTCGCCCGGCACATCGCGCGGGTGTCCAGGCGGACCGACGCCGCGTCCGATCCGCCGCCAGCGGCCGAGCCGGACCAGCAGGAAGCCGCCCCGCAAAGCCCCAAAACCCGCAGCTGACCCCACCGCCGCACAAAGCCCGACGGCAGGCTTGCATTCGCGGTCTGTTCGACTACGTTCCGCTCACCCTCGACGACCCGCCCGGTCGCCGTGGGCGGTCGGGGCGTAGCGCAGTTTGGTTAGCGCACTTGACTGGGGGTCAAGGGGTCGGTGGTTCGAATCCACTCGCCCCGACCATATTTGACTAAAGGCTGAAGGAAAGCGACGACTTGCCGGATCACGGTTGGCGCTGTTACCAGCTAGTTAGTCACGCGTGCGCAGGGTAGCGGCCATCGCGCCGGGGGCGCCGAGAGCAGCGAGAAGCGGCTGGAGTCCGGTCAATTCTTGCCTACGAGCGTCTGCGCGAAGTCCGGCGCGTACTTGGGATAGTCAGGCGAGAAAATCATCACGGTGGTGCTGCCAGTGGGCGCGGTGAAATGTTGGATCAGGTAGTTCCAGCGTTTTCCGCCGCAGACTTGACCCCGCCACCGGAGTTTCAGCCATGCGGCGTCGAAATGCCGGATTTCTGGCCGCTGGAGTCCGGAGCAGTCGAGACCCAGCGCATAGCTGGATGTGTAGGTTGCGAGCGTTTCGTTCGGATGCGCCTTGATCCAGTCCAGCTTGTAGGAGTCCTTGCCGTTGGGCAGGATGTAGATGCCGGTGCACTGGCCGAACAGCTCACCGTCCTTCTTGTCATAGCAGTCGCGCTGCTTCTTCGGGAGTGTGGCGAGCAGGTCGTCCGCGTACTTGCGATGCCAGTCGATGAAGGCTTGCAGCTTGGCGGACTCGCGTTGCGCCGCGGGTGATAGCTGCGGCGCAACCGGTGCCACACTGGTGTAGGGTTGCGGAGCTGGTTCCGTCTTCTGGCTCTTGCATCCGCTCAGCGCGAGAGCAACGCCAGCCCAGAAGGCCAAGCTGGGAGGCATGGAAGCGAGATAGGCGAGACTCCCGCCATGTGTATAGCTGCGCCCCGCGCCTCCGGCTCGCGCGCACCCTACCCTTGGTGCTCGCCCGCGAGGAGCCGCTGCATTTCCGCCCACCACGCGCGCTCGCCCGGCTCGCCGTCGCCGCGCACGGCGTCAGCCAGCTCGCGGCGCGTCATGTTTGCGGTGTCGCTCTTGGCGTAGGCCATCACGGGGACCCACTCGTCGTCTCCACAGTGGGCCAGGATGATCCGGAAACCGCCGCTGCGCCCCCGCTGCATGTCGCGCGAGCGGGCGCGGACCTTGATCAGGGTATGCGGCGCCTGACCCGGGATGAGCGCCATTCCGGGAAGGTCCGGAACCGGGCGCCCAAGGCATCCAAGGAGCGCCTGGACGATGTCCTCGTGCGCATGCTTGTAGCGGCGCACGAGACGATCGAGCAAAGGGGCCGGCGGCTCTTGGCGGGCGGATCGTGCCTACTTGCACGCTTCCTCGACCAGGGGGCGCAGCGCGTCGGCTTCCTGGCCCCAGGCGAGCGTGTCATCGAGGTCTTCGGCCTGCTCCCGCAGCTCGCTGATTCGCGCCCGGCTCGCGCGCGACAGAGCGATGGTTCCCGCGGCCTCGACAGCTTCCAGGAAATCGAGGCCGGCGATCACCGAGCGGATCGACACGCGGAACGCGTGGCACATGGCTGGGGACGCGTTCTGCATGGCCTCGCTGTTCGTCGTCGCTTCGATGATCCCCAGCTGCCGGGCGCCCATCCGAAGAAGGCTTTCGGGTGTACCGTTCGCCAGCTCGTCGGCCGTGAACATGCACATTTCCCGCATCAGGTCGTCGAGAACCGGCTGCGCCATTACCGGATTATTGGGCCGAGCGCCGGCACGTGCATCGGATGCTGGCTGGCGGCGTTTCCACGCTGTTGCCACAAGTTCCGTCGCTTCCCGTCTCCTCACGTCGTCTCCGGTCGGGACGAGCGGGCCACATCTCCAGGAAATTGTTGATGTCACGCGGGAACGGCTGCGGCTCTGGGGAGGGGTGCCACTTTGCATCCCCATGGGCAGGAGGGGTGGTTCGAATCCACTGGCCCCGACCACTTTTGTCTTTCTCCCAGTATTTTCAGGAATCCAGGAACCGTTCGCCAAGTACGTATCGTTCGTGATCCCGGAAGAACCCGGCGGACGGAGTACTGCAGCTGGTTTGCCCTCGTGCCTGATGACAGCGCCGACGCCCTGATGAGACGTCTGTGTGATATCGGCATGAACACGAGCGGCGTCTCGCAGACGCTACACGAGACGGCCATCGCGACCGGGTCGAAGGGCGCAGCGCGCTCGGCTGCGGAGCTCGCAGACGTCGTCGGCGGCGTGCTCGGGCAGGACGCGACGCCGGCGTTCCTAGTAGCTACAGGGCGGCGCGTCCGCGAGCTCGCCCCGGGCGTCTAGCTCCCGCACGGTCGGCACGTCGGACTTGTCGTTGGCATCCCACTCCGACCAGATATGCTGGCCAGCCCAGCTTGGATGATGGACGGCGGCGCTGCCCTTCGTCAGCTCGTACCACTCGCCGTTTCCCTCGGCGATGGCGGAAAAGTGCAACGCGGCCAGGTTGCGCGTCGTCTTGGCGTTGCCGTTGTCGTACTTGTTCCAGTTCTCGTTGGTGACGTAGGCGAGCCAATTTCCGCAGGGCGACCAGGTCGGGTCGTCTTCGTCGGCGTGTGGCTCCTCGAATAGCTGCCCCGGGTCGAGTGGCTTCTTGTCGAGATCGACGCTGAAGAGCGTGCTGCGGCCGCCGACATCGTGGATGTACGCGATCACGTTGCTCTTCGGATTCCAGGCCGGGCTCCGACCTGCCACGAGCGGCTGTGGCGTGCCCCCGCCGAGCGGCACCAGCACAAGCTGCCAGTGTCCGCCGAGCTTGGCGCCGACGATCACGCGATCGCCGGCGGGCGACGCGCTCGGGTGGGAGAGCGCTGGCGCGCGGTAGATGATCCGCCCCGGACCCCCGGTGATCGGAGCGAAGTGCAGCGCCTGCCCCGACCTGTCGCGGGCGATCACGACGTAGCTCTTCTTGTCGACCCACGCGGGCGAGGCCAGTCCCGGCGCGCTCCACAGCTTGACGAGCGCGCTGCCGCCGGTGGTCCCATTCTGGTACTTGTAGCGGCGCATGACCGTCGGGTTCCCTTGCGCCGGTCGCTTGATCACGAGCACGTCGTCGATTCGCGCGGCAGGCTCGGTCATGGCGGCGTCGTCGGCGGTGATGAAGTCCTGGTTGCTCACCAGCGATCCGGCCACCTTGGTGAACAGCACCGTCCGCACGCCGTTCTGGTACAGGAGGCCGGCCTTCGCGAACAGTGGCACCGCGAGCACGAGACCGCCCACGCCGTAGAGCGCGCGCGAAGTGCGCCGCGTCTGGAGCACGCGCTCGATGCTCACCGCTTCGCCCGTCTCCCGCCAGGCGAGATCGCGCAGGTCGATCCCGGTGACCGAGTCCGCTTCGCAGAACACACAGTGCACGATGACCTTGTTTTCCGCGTCGGGCAGCGCGGCGCCGCACTGGTGGCAGAGCAGCGTGCCACCGGGGCCGCGCCGCGCGCCGTTGCCGAGCGTCAAGAGGCCCAGCGCAAAGCGATCGACCAGGCTCGCGCGCAGCAGCAGAAACACCCCACCGGCAAACGCCAGGGGGAACAACCAGATGCTCCAGACCGAGCTGAAGGTCAGCGCGCCGGTGTGGATGTGCTGGTAGATCTGCAACGCGGTGCCCAACAGGGTTACTGCGACGATCGCGCCGCCGGCGATCGAGAGCCGGATCCGCGCGCGCCTGGCGCCCGGCTGTCTGAGCAACGCGCGCACCTTGGCTTCGAGGGGGTCGTGCACTGTGCGGACCGTGCGGGCTGCGCGGATACGCTCGCGGAGCTCCTCGGGAACGGCGCACACCGTGCTGCAGTACGCGCATTCGACCTCGTCCGCGTCGTCGGGGCGGAGCGGCGCACCGCACTGATGACACGCGAACGTGCGGGCGCCCTCCGCCGGCTTGGGGTCCGCGTCGTAGCGCGACTCCTTCAGCGTCTGTACCAGCGCCGCGAGCGATTGCTGCTCCGTGCTGAAGCGCGCCCGGGCCAGTATGCGCTCTTGTCCACCAACCGTACGCAGCTCGAGGAAGTTGTTCTGGATCCGCGTGCCCTCCCGATCGAGCTCCGACCAGGGCACGAACCAACCATTGTGTGGACCGCCCTCCACGGTCACGCCTTCGGGCGTGAACAACAGATCGCTCGGCCGCTCGGTCCAGGCTTCCTCGACGCACGCCATCGCCCACAGAACGCCTACCCCCGCGATTGCCAGGAGGACACCTGCCACCAGGAAAAACCCCGCGTTCCAGCCGCCCCCGTCCGCGAGCCAGTGGTGACCGAAATAGTACAGATTGTCTCCGGCCCACTCGACCGGCACCACGGAGAGGGTTGCCGTGAGGAGTTGCCGGGCTGCGCCCGCCCCAACCGAGAGGGGCATCCTGGGTGTTCCGCTCCGCTGTTCCATCCCCGCCAAGCCTCGCACGATTCTGCCGCCGGGTGGCGATGCCGCCGCGCAGCCCGCCCGTGGAGCTCGATCTGCGAAGTCGGTCCGGGGCCATGCTGATCACAGCGCCTTGCCCCACGCGCCCCGCGCGTCGAGCCAGCGGCGGTGTTTGGGCACGAGCCACTCGACGCGATCCACCGGCCGATGCAGGCTCCCCACATGAACCCAGCCACCGAAGTCCGCGAGACGGCCGACCGAGTCCATTGCGCACGACGCGGCGCGGGCGCACGCGCGACCGGGCGACGCTGCATAGGCAGGCCGTGGCGCAGCACGGCCGCCCTGTGCGCGCTGGCCGCCGCGGCCTGCGCGGCGACTCCGCCGCGATGCGCATCGGTCTCCCGTTGACCGCGGCGCCAGACCTAGACGACCTGGGCGTCGCGCGCTCCTTCGAGGGGACCGATCGCGAACCACGATGGTCCCGGCGTTCACGGCCGGTATTGATCCCGGCGGCGATCGCGGATCGCGGCCCGGATGGCGTCGAGCGCTTCGTCGTCGAGCTCGGTGCGGAGCGCAGGAAAGATGTGCTCTTCCTCGGCCTCGAGGTGCCGCTCGAAGAGTTCCTGGAGCTCGCGCGCCTCCGGCAGAAGCACGGCTGCGCGCGCGGCGAGCCCGCCCGGCACCTCGGCCAGCGCCTGCCATGCCTCGACCTGGGGCGCCAGCAGCGCGACGATGCGCTCATGCTCGGCGTGCATCGTCTCGAGTCGCGCGTCCAGCTCGGCGCTGCGACCCCGCAGGCGCGGTAGCAAGCTCAGTTCCTCGTCTTCCGTATGCAGCGGCAGCGCCAGCGTGAAGTAGCGCACGAGCTGCCGCGCCGCCTCGGCCACCTCATGGGCCGGCGCTCCGTGCGAGCCGGCCAGCGTGACGGCCATGCTGCTGAAATGGCGGATGTGGGCGTGACAGCCGCGGAGCAGTGACAGCGCGTCGGAGGGCTCGACTTCGCGTGAACGGAGTGACGGATACAACACGGATGCCTCGAAAGAGTGCGTTGCCAGCTTGCCGGGCGGCGATGACTTCCGTCATCGCCATAGTATGTAGCAGAGCCCCACGCTCCGCGCCGGAGCATGCGCGTTCTGTATCTCGTCTCCGTCTGGCTGCACATCCTGGCCGCAGCCGTGTGGGTGGGCGGCATGGCGTTTTTCATGCTGGTGCTGGTGCCTCTCATGAGGTCGAAGACGGTGGGGGCCAACGCCGGCGTGCTCATCCACTGGATCGGCGTGCGCTTCCGCAGTGTGGGCTGGGCGAGCCTCGGCGTGCTGGTGGCGACCGGCAGCTTCAACCTGTGCGCGCGCGGCGTCCGCTGGACGGATCTCCACAGCGGAGACTTCTGGCACAGCAACTTCGGCGAAACGCTCGCGGTGAAGCTGGCCGTCGTGGCGACGATCCTCGTCATCAGCGCGGTGCACGACTTCAAGGTCGGCCACTGGCGACGCGCCTGCTACGCGAACAGCCGGACTCCGCCAAGGCCCAGCGCTACCGCAACCTGGCGCGCACCATCGGCCGGATCAACGTGGTACTGGCTCTCGCGGCCGTCGCGCTGGGCGTCATGCTGGTGCGCGGGCTGCCGTGAGCACGGGGGCCGCCGCTGCGCCCAGGGCTCGGACATCCCAGGCAGCGACGCGTTGGGAGAGTACGTGTCGTAGACGCGCTCGCCGCCGATGGTCGGGATGGCTGACATGACCCGCAGGTCACACGGCGGAGGCAAGCGGCAGACAGCTTGAAGTGGGTCCTGGGGAGGCGCTAGCATACCCGCCCATGCCGATCTGCAAGCAATGCGGTGAAGAGGTGGACGAGCTCGAGACGGTGCGCATCGCGGGGAAGAACCGGCGACTCTGCGAGGACTGCGCCGACGAGGCGCGGGAACAGGAAGAGATCGCCGAGGCAAGCGAGTCCGTCGTGCAGGACATGATGGGGTTCAAGGGGCGGCGCTAGTCGCGTCACCGCGCTGCGGCATGGCGTGACGGGCGCGTGAAAACACGCAGGCCCCAGGGCGTTGCAGGTGCGGCGCGACGCGCTTTCCGGCTATGCTGTTGGCCGTGAAATCGCTCTGGATGCTTCCGCTCGTCGCCGCTGCCGCCCTGCCCCCTCTTGCCTGCTCGTCCCCCGATCAGGGCTCGAGCGCAAAGCCGCCGCTGTGCGACCCGGCGCAGAGCCAGACGGCGGCGACGGACCGCAGCTCCTGCAAGTTCGCAGCGGGCGCGCTGCCGGAAGCTACGGTCGGCTGCACAGGCAGACAGATCCCGATCGATCACGTCGTGTTGATCATGCAGGAAAACCGCTCCTTCGATCACTACTTGCAGAAGCTGCCGGAGTACGGGCAGCCGGACGTGGACGTGGCGCCGGCGGGCGTGACCAACCCGGCGCCGGACAGCACGCCGATCCCGTTCGTGCACAAGACCGAGTACTGCTTCGACGACACCGATCACTCGTGGACGGCCAGCCACACCGAGTGGGACAACGGCAAGAACGACGGCTTCGCCATCGCCAACGCGAGGACCTCGGATCCGACCGGCGCCCGGGCGATGGGCTACTACGACCAGACCGACATCCCGTTCTACTACAAGCTCGCCAACACCTTCGCCATCGGCGACAACTACCACTGCTCGCTGCTCGGGCCGACCTGGCCGAACCGCATGTACTTCTACGCGGCGACCAGCTTCGGCCTGGTGTCGAACAAGCCGCCGCCCGCGGAGGGCAACAACATCTTCAAGGTGTTGAACGCCGCGAAGGTCACCTGGAAGATCTACAAGTCGAACACTCCCGCGGAGGCGATGTTCATCTCGACGTTCCTGGCAAATAGGGATCACGTCGTCGACATCAGCGAGTTCGCCAAGGACGCCGCCGCCGGCACGCTGCCCGCGGTCTCTTTCGTCGAATCGATTTTCAACGAGGGCGGTGCCGGCCGCAGCAGCGAACACCCACCAGGGGACATGCAGCTCGGGCAGACGTTCGCACACGACCAGGTCACGTCGCTCATGCAGAGCCCGCTCTGGTCGCGGTCGGCGATGTTCATCACGTACGACGAGAACGGCGGGCTGTACGACCACGTGCCGCCGCCCAAGGCCTGCGCGCCGGACAGCACGCCGCCCAGGGAACATGCCGACCTCGGCGGCTTCGACCGGTACGGCTTCCGCGTGCCGGTGTTCGTGATCTCGCCGTATGTGAAGAAGCACTACGTGTCGCACATCCTGCACGACCACACGTCGATCCTCAGGTTCGTCGAGGCGCGGTTCAATCTGCCCGCGCTCACCGCGCGCGACGCCAACGCCGACGCGATGCTGGACATGTTCGACTTCAAGAACCCGCCGTTCATGACGCCGCCCAGCTTCGACCCGCCGCCCGTCGACCAGAAGCAGCTGGATGCATGCCTGGCGAAGTACCCGAAGTAACCCGCGCTACAGATCGATCTTCGCCTTGAGCGCCTTGTTCTCGCAAGCGACGCGCTTGAAGCCGAGGGCGCGGGCGCGGTCGCCCAAGTCGTTCATGAAGTTCGACAGCAGGAAGCGGTTGCAGGGCGGGCCCTTGACCTCGAGTGTCGTGCCGTCCTCTCCCGACGCGGCAACGCTGTCGGGCTTTTTACCCTTGTCGACCAGCTCCTTCTCGTACTGCCGGGCGAACACGGGACGGGCCGCGGCCTTCAGCGAGGCCTGCTCCGCGCCGCTCGCGGCCGCGAACAGCGCCTTGGTCTCGAGCGCCTTGCACTCGCTCGAGACGTAGCAGCCGTTCTTCGCGGCCTCGGTCCGCTCGGCGGCGCTCATCGCCTTGTACTTCTTGATCAGCTCCGGCAGCTCGGCGGAGGCGGTGGCCGGAACGCCCTGTGCTCCGGGGCCGGGCCGCGGCGCCGGCTTCTTCTTGCAGGCGCCGAGCGGCAGGACGAGCAGGGCGAAGAGCGGAAGCGCGAGAGGAAACCTCATGGGGCGCCAGCATAGGACGGTCCGGCCCCGCCTGCAGCGCCACAAAACGGGACCGCCGGTGCTACGCTCCGCGTCCCGGTAGGAGCGCTTTGGGAAGCAGGCGATTCGTCAACCTCGATGGCAGCGGGCTGCAGCCGTTCTCCAACGTGCTCAAATGGGGCGTCGTCGACCGGCTGGCAGGGCGCAGGCGGCGCTCGCCCGCGCGCGCTCTCGTGCCGCGGGTGGAGGCCGACCGCCGGGTTCTGGCATCGCCGCCGGCCCAGGCCGAGCCCGCACGCCTGACCTGGCTCGGGCACGCCAGCTTCCTGGTGCAAATCGACGGGGTCAACCTGCTGACCGACGCGGTCCTGTTCGACCGCATCGCCGGCGGCATCCGGCGCAACGTGCCGCCCGCACTGGGCGTAAACGAGCTGCCGCCCATCGCCGCGTCGCTGGTCAGCCACAACCACTACGACCATCTCGACCTGCCGACACTGGCGGCGGTCGGCGCGCCGGTCATCGGCGGGCTCGGGCTCGCGCGCTATCTGGAGCGCGCCGGGCTCGAATGCACGGAGCTCGGCTGGTGGGAGCGGACGCGCGTGGCAGGCGTCGACGTGAGCTTCGTGCCGTCGCAGCACTGGAGCCGGCGGGGGCTCGCCGACGCCAACCAGTCCTTGTGGGGCGGCTTCGTCATCGAGGGGCGCTCGGCGCGCGTCTACCACGCCGGCGACACGGCCTACTTCGACGGCTTCCGCGAGATCGGCCGGCGCTTTCCCGGACTCGACGCGGCGATGCTGCCGATCGGCGCCTACGACCCGGCGTGGTTCATGGAGCAGCAGCACATGAACCCCGAGCAGGCGACGCAGGGCTTCGTCGATCTGGGCGCGCGGCGCTTCGTCGCCATGCACTGGGGAACCTTCAAGCTGGCCGACGAGCCGCTCGACGAGCCCCCCGAGCGGCTGCGTGCCGAATGGAAACGCCGCGGGCTGGACGAAACGCGCCTGGGCCTGGTCGCCGTGGGCGAAAGCCTGCATACGGGGGGCCTATGAGCCTAGAGCGGCAAAAGCCGGGCGGCCGGGCCGGGAAGCTGGTAATTTCCCGGGGTCGTCGCCGATGAACGGAGCCATGCACCAACCCAGGCTGTTCACACTGCTCGCCCTGCTCGCCCTGTCCGCCGGCTACTGCCGCAGGAAGCCCGCGGCGCCGCCGGCCGCAGCGCCGGCCGCAGCGCCGCCCGCGCCCACCGAGTCGGCCTCGGCTTCGGTCGAGGCCCCACCCTCACCTCCACCGAGCTGCAAGTCGCTCGACGACAAGTGCGAGGCGAAGGCCGACACCGAGCTCGGGATCGGCGACGGCGCGGCGACGTTCCATCCGCCGCCCGGCTGGACGTACGCCGAGGAAAGCGCGGCGTCCGTCGCGACCGCCCCGGGCTCGGTCGCCGTGCTCGCCTTCAGCACGTCGCAGACGCCTTGGTCGACCAACACCGCCAAGGCGATCGACAAGCTGCTGGACCGGCTCGAGATCACCAAGGTCGCGCGCAAGGCGCTGGAGACTCGCCTGGCCCACGCGCAGACCAAGCTCGACGCGGACGGCGGAATGAAGATCGAGCTGTGGGAGGTGAACAAGCAGCGACAGTTCGGCCAGTCGCCACGGCTGTCGAACAAGCCGGGGTCGGTGCTGGTCATCGTGACGAAGCTCGAAGACAACCGGGCGATCGTCGGGGCCGCCGCCGTGCTCAAGCCCGGCGGCGAGGACAAGGTGCCGGCGATCCTGCAGGCGGTGAAGAGTCTGCGGAGCGGCAAGTGAACGCAGCCGCGCTCGCGCCGGGAACCAGCGTGGGCGGCCGCTGGCAGGTGGCGGCGTTCATCGGCCGCGGGGAGCTCGGCGAGGTGTACGCGGTGCGCGACCCGCTGAGCGGCCAGCCCGGAGCTCTGAAGCGCTTCGCGCCCGCGCTGCTCGACCACGCCGACGCCTGGGCAGCGTTCGACAAGACCGCACAGGCGGTCGCGGCGCTGCCGTTCGACGGATTCGCAAAGCGCATCGATTCAGGGAAGGACACGGCGCCCTGGGTCGTCACCGATCGCGTGGTGTGGCCCTCGCTGGCGGACCAGATCCGCGCGGGCGGCACGTTGCCGATCGGACGGCTGGCGTCGATGCTCGAAGCGCTCGCTCCCGGGCTCGACGCGGCGCATGCGGCTGGGCTGGTGCACCGCGACCTGAAGCCGGGCAACGTGTTCCTCGAACCCGCCGAGAAGCCGACCGTGCACATCACCGACTTCGGTGCGTGGCGCCTCAGGGTCGCGCTCGGGCTCCCACCAGGCTGGGCGGCGACGCCGGGCTGGCTGGGTCCGGACGCTGCGGACCCGGCGGAAGCGAGCACGCCGAGGATGGATGTGTTCGCGCTGGGGCTCGTTGTGTTCCACGCACTGACCGGTCACAGCCGTTTCCGGGCCGTCGAACGCCAGCCGCTGGACACGTCGGAGCTGTGGACGCAGATGCTCGAGCCGGTCGGCTCCGCGTCGGCGCTCGCCCGGGAGCTCGGCGCGCCGCTCGACGCCGCGCTCGACGACTGGTTCAGCCAGGCGCTGGCACCGAGGCCCGAGCAGCGCTTCGAGTCGGTCGGCACGATGGCCGGAAGCTTCCGCGCCGCGGTCCGGTCGATCGGCAGCGCGTCCTCGAAACCGCTGGCGCGCCCCGGCCCCGCTCTCGAGCGCCAGCCGGTACCCTCGGTGGCCCCGCCATCGGGAACGAAACCCGCGCGCGAACCGCCGCCGCCCTCGAGTGATCCGCAACACGAGCCGGTTGCGATGGTCAGCGCGCAGCCGCTGGCGTACTTGCGCGTCCCGACGCGACCCCCGCCGGCCGGAGCCGACGCCGCACCGGTTGCCTTCAATCCCCCGACCCCCGCCGCGCGCCTGTCGGTCCCCGCACTGTCCACGCTCCGGGCACCCGACCCGATCGCAGCGCCGCCGCCCGCAACTGCGCCGCCACCTGCAACTGCACCTACGCCCCCATCCGCCAGCTTATCAGCGCCCCCACCCGCACCCGCCCCGGTCGCCGAAGCGGCTCCGGTCGACGTGGCACCGGCTGCATACGGCCTGCCGAAGAAGCGGGGGCTCGCCGTGCCGCTAGCGATCGCGGGCGGCGTCCTCACGCTCGGCGGACTGGGACTGCTCATCGCGCACCTGGTCGGTTCCCCGGCACCCGCCGACAACGCGAAGGCCGCCGGGAGCGCGCCCGCCACGCCCTCGGCCCTTGCCGCGACCTCGAATCCGGCACCGCCCGCCAGAAGCGCGGCGACGCCCGAGGCGAGCGCGTCCGCCGCCGAACCCACGCCACCCAAGCAGGCCGTGGTGAGCTTCGACTGCGAGCCCGCCTGCGACCGCGTCGAATGCGACGGCCGCCAGGTGGAGCTCGACGCCGGCAGCGCGGCGCTCGATCCAGGCCCGCACCGCTGCACCGCGACACGACGCGGCTATCTGCCGGCCAGCGACCGCTTCAAGCTGGGTCCCGGACAGGACGCTACGCGCCACCTGAAGCTCACCAAGCTCCGACCACCGCGTCCCGCCGCGCCCCGGCGTGCCCCGGCGAAGAAGAAGCCCTGCGGGACGTTCATCAACCCCTGCAAGTGAGCTGCGTGGCCGGAATCGTGCCGTAGCAGCCGGAAAACAGCAGGAAATTCGCGGTCTGGCGGGGGCCGCGCTACAGCCGGCTAGTGGCCGAGGAAAGCCCCAGCGCCGCCGAGCCGAGCGACGCCCAGAGCCATGGCGAGTCCGAGCGCCGCCGGATCGCCGGCCGCGCCGGCATCACGGCCGCCGGCACGCTGCTGAGCCGCATCCTCGGCCTGGGCCGGGAGCAGGTGCTGGCGGCCATGTTCAGCCGCGGCGCCACCGACGCCTTCTTCGTCGCCTGGGTGATCCCCAACGTGCTCCGCCAACTGCTGGCCGAGGGCGCCGTGCAGAGCGCGGTGCTGCCCGTGCTGTCGCAGATCCGCGAACGCGACGGTGACGAAGAAGCGCAGAAGTTCTTCCGCGCGATGCGCGGGCTGTCGCTCCTGATCCTGGCGGTGGTGGCCGTGGCCGGCGTGCTCGCCGCGCCGCAGCTCGTCGATCTATTCGCCGCTGGGTACAAGAACCAACCGGGCCAGTTCGAGCGCACCGTCACGCTCACGCGCTGGGTGTTCCCGTACATCTTCTTCATGGGCACGGCGGCGCTCGGCGTCGCGGCGCTCAACACGCACCAGCGCTTCGTCGTCACGGCGTTCGCGCCCGGCCTGCTCAACGTCGCGTTCATCGTCTTCGCGCTGCTCTTGCCGGGCTGGCTCGGGGCGCACGGCTACGAGCGCATCCTGGCGATGGCCTTCGGCGCTCTGGTCGGAGGCGCACTGCAGGTCGTGGCGCAATGGCCCAGCCTGAAGAAGATCCGCTACTTCGAGAGGCCGCGCCTCGACTTCAAGCACTCCGGCGTACGCGAAGCGCTACGCCGCATGGCGCCGATGTTGGCGGGCATCGGCATCTACTACATCGACGTGGTGCTGGCGCGGCGCTTCCTGTCCGAGCTGCCGCGCGGTTCGCAGAGCTACTTCGGCTTCGCTCTCAGGCTGTGCGATTTCCCCCAGGGCATCTTCGTGATGGCGCTGCAGACGGCGACGCTGCCGAGCCTTTCGCTGCTCGCCGCTCGCGGCCATCACGACGAGGTCAGCCGCACGTTCGCGTTCGGCATGCGGCTCGCGTTGTTCGTCGGCATCGCCGCGACTGCGCTGTTCGTCGGGCTCGCCCAGCCGCTGGTCGTCCTGATCTTCGAGCGAGGAGCGTTCGGGCCCGTCGCGGCGCACCAGACGGCGCTCGCGTTGATGGCGCTCGGCTCCGGGATCTGGATCGTCGCAGCGGTGCGGCAGCTCGTCGCCGTGTACTACGCGCTCGGCGACACGCGCACGCCGGTGATCGTGTTGGGCATCGACCTGTGCGCGTTCATCGGCCTGGCGCTCTGGCTGCGCGGGCCGCTCGGGCACGTCGGCGTCAGCGTGGCCGTCACGGGCTCGGCCTTCGTGCAGATGCTGCTGCTCTGGGTGCTGCTCCGGCGCCGGCTCGCCGACACGCGCTTTCTCGAGATCGCGGGCGCTGCAGGGCGCACGCTGCTCTGCGTCGCGCCGGCGCTGGCCGCCGGCATCTGGAGCGCGCGCTGGCTCGGCGCCCGCGTGGGGCATGGACCCTGGGCGCGGATGCTTCCGGGCCTGGTCGCCGCGGCGCTGTTCGGCGTCGCGTTCCTGGGCGCGGCGCGGCTCTTCGGGAGCGAGGAGCTGTCGACGATCCTCGGTGCCGTGAAGCGGCGGCGGGCCTAGCCCGGCGCGCAGTTGACGGTCGGCCCGAAGCTGCCGCTGAAGCTGCAGCTCAGGCTCGACCCGGTGCTGGTCGAGTGCCAGCCGCTCGGGCACGTGTAGCCGCACATGGTGAACGTTCCGGAGTTGACCCGGCAGTTGACCTGGTTGCCGAAACTGCCGCTGAAACTGCAACCGAGCGACGTGCTTTCGCTGGAGATGTGGTAACCGGACGGGCAGCTTGAGCCGCAAGCCGAGAACTGGGTCCCGCACGTGTACGCGCAGTTGACCTGGTTGCCGAACCCGCCCGAGCCGCAGCTGAGTGACGTGCTCTCGCTGGTAATGTGATATCCGGAGCTGCACGAGCTGCCGCACTGGCTCACGTTCGGATGCGTCGTGTGGTGGACCCCGGTCGACGGATCGCAGCTGTCGACTGTGCAGGTGTTATTGTCGTCCGTGTTGACCGGCGTGTGGACGGGCTGGCCGTTCACGCAGGCGTCGGTCGTGCACTTGTTGTTGTCGTCGACGTTGATGGGCGTGTGCGTCACCTTGCTGGTCGACGAGTTGCAGTTGTCGATGGTGCAGGGGTCGCCGTCGTTGATGACCGGCGGTGCTCCCTGGACGCAGTTGCCGTTGCCGTCGCACTTGTCGAGGCCGCTGCAGAAATCGCCGCCGCACTGCGTGCCGTTGCCGACGAAGCTGTGATTGCACTTGCTGCCGGCGCAGCTGTCGTTGGTGCAGACGTTGCCGTCGGCGCAGCCAGCGTTGTTGGTGCACTCCGGTTTGCCGCCGCTGCCGCCGCCGCCACCGCTGGAGCCCCCGGTACCCGAGCCGCCCGTGCCCGAGCCACCCGTGCTGGTGCCACCGCTGCCCGAGCCACCCGTGCTGGTGCCACCGCTGCCCGAGCCGCCCGTGCCTGAACCACCGGTGCCGGTCGAACCTCCCGTGGCCCCCGATCCGGACGAGCCGCCGGACGATGAAGCCGCCGAACCGCCCGTGCCCGTGCCGGCTGAACCGCCGAACGGCCACCCCGCGGAACCCGCGATGCCTCCGCCGTCGGCGCCGGACCCTCCGGCACCGACGCCGCCGTCCTTCTCGTTCAGCAGATCCTGGGCGCCGCTGAACGCGGTACAACCGGAGGCCCACGCGAGCGTGGCGCCCACAGTCAACACCAGGACCGGTCGAAGCGAAGACATCAGGGCTAGTCTACCGCGGGGCGACGGGGCCCCGCCAGGCTGCACTGGCCGCCGGGCCCGAGTCAGGCAACACTGCCGCCCGTGACCTCCCCGAAAACGCTGTCCAAGGCCCGGATCGTCGAGGCGGAGTTCGTCGCCGGCGCCAAGACGCCAGGCGAGCTGCCTCCACCAGTCGGCGTCGAAATCGCGTTCGCCGGGCGCTCCAACGTGGGCAAGAGCAGCCTGCTCAACTGCCTCATGGAGCGCAGGAATCTGGTCCGCACCAGCTCCACCCCGGGCTGCACGCGGCAGATCTCGCTCTATCGCACGCGAGCCGCCGACGGCGTCGTGCTCACGCTAGCGGACCTGCCGGGCTACGGCTACGCGAAGCGCTCCAGGACCGAGAAACGGCACTGGGCCGATCTGATCGAGGGCTACCTGCTCGAGCGACCGACGTTGCGCGCCGTAGTCGTGCTCGTCGACGTGCGGCGCGGCATAGAGTCCGACGACCGCGACCTGCTCGAGATGCTCGGCAGCCCAGCCCGGACCTCGCGACCGCCGCTCGGTACCCTGGTGGTCGCCACCAAGCTGGACAGGCTCGCGTCCTCGGCACGGAAGCCGGCGCTGTCGAAGCTCATGCGCGCGAGCGGCATCCGCGCACTCGGCTTCTCGGCACACACCGCTACCGGACGCGCGGAGCTCCTCGGCTGGGTGCGCCACGCGGCCCAGGTCGGCGCGGAGAACGCGCCCTCCGGGACTCCGCCGCCCAGCTGACGCTCAAGGGAAGATGGTCGTCGCTTCGGCGCCCTCGAGCTCGCGCCCGCAATCCCCGTAGAGGCTGAAGCGGTAGGGCGTCCCCGGCAGGTCGAACCTCCACGCGGGGCCGGCGTGCGCGCGGTAGTACTCGATGCGCGCGTGATGATCCTTCGGCGCTCCCTTCGCGATCGCATGCTGCCAGACGTCCTTCATGCCGCAGCGCGGCTCGGGCAGCTCGTCGTAGTGCTGCGGCGAGCACGGATAACCCGGCACATCCGGATCGTCGTAGAGCCCCTTCGCGCGCAGGTGCACCGTCTGCTTGCCGCAGTACGGGCGGCTGGGCAGCGTCCCCGGCGGCCGCTTGGGCTGCGGCCCCGCACCCGGCGAGCTCTGGAAGACGTAGCGGATGCGCCCGGACTTGCTGGCAACGTCCACGGTGCCGTCGCTCGACACGCCTTCAGCGGTGATACCGCGCAGGATCGAGCGCTCCGTGATCTTCCGCGCCGCAGGCAGCGACTTGACCGGATCCACGGCCTTCGGGAAACCGATGATGCCAGCGGTGGTGGGCGGCGCCGGCAGCTTGCTCAGCTCGGGTCGCGAAGCGCGGCGCGCCCACCACGAGACCCCGAGCGCGATCGCGAACGTCACGCTGATGATCACAAGACCGATCGCGCGGTCACGCCGGCGGCGGGCCTCCCGCTGCTCCGGTCCAGGTTCAGTCATGGGGTCGCCCCTATAACACCACGGCCGCCGTCGCGGCAGCCGGCTGACCCGGCCCGACGCCCGGCGAGGTCGCCCCCCTGGCGGCGGAGGTCGATTGCGGAGCCGCGCAGGCCGCGCTATGTAGCGCGGCCGTTGCCTCCCGGGGCAAGCTGGCAGGCCACCCCGGTGGCCCCGCCGGGCGCATAACTCAGCGGTAGAGTGCGTCCTTCACACGGACGAAGTCGCAGGTTCGATCCCTGCTGCGCCCACTGGAAAACAGCTCGATTCCGATCGCGCCCTCCGATAACCGTGCACGGATCATGCACGGTTCCGGACCCCTGCTCGACGCGGCGCTCGCCGATCGCATGCTGGCCATGGCGCTCCGGGGCCTCGCGGCTCGCGTGGCGCTCTCGTTGAAGCCGGGCGAGCAGAATGGTCAGCCGGTGAGCATGTACGTCCGGGTTCCCGGGGAACGCCCGCTTCTGTGCATGCCGTTTGGCGGTCCGGAGGTGCGCATTGGCTATCGGCGGCGCGCGGCACCACGTCAATGATTGACCACCAGCAGGTGGCATCCTTCGCCGGGCCGACTTGCTTTGGGCGGACAGTGGAACTGTGCTAGTCGTCCTCGTGGGTGGCTTTGGGTGGCCGGCCCAGCGCGATCGTCAACGCGATGCGTGACTTCGAGGCGGAACCGCGCGCAGTTTGGCGAACCAGACGCTCGCTTCCTTCCCTCTGGCTCTCGTCGACATCGGAGAAACTCATGACTCTGCGTCTCTTGCTCGCAATGCTTGCCGTGACCTCCACCTGCGGGCTCGCCTGCAGCTCTAGCAGCAGCTCTGGCGGCGGCGGCGGCTGTGTCAAGGGCTCGACGAGCACCGACCCTGCGTGCAACTCGTGCATCGAGAGCAAGTGCAACGCGGCGCTCTCCGACGCGTTCGGCTCGGGGTACGCCTCGGGGGATCTCGCAGGTGGGCAGTGTGCGACGTATGGCTCCTGCATCGAGAAGTGCGGCTGTGGCGACACCAGCTGCCTCACGGGCTGCCCGGCACCCGACGCAGCCTGTACGGCCGCAATCAACGCGATCAGCACGTGTGAGACGCAGAGCTGCGCGAGCGCTTGCTCGTCCACCGGCACGGGCGGCAGCGGCGGCGGCGGCGGCAGCGGCGGCGGCGCCGGCACGCAGAGCGTTTCGTGTAGCCAGCCGAACACGAACCAGTGCGCGATCTTCACTCTACTGGCGAGCGGTGCCTCGGCAATCAAGCAGCAATGCACCAAGGAAGGCGGGACGGTCGTCGATGCCTGTCCCTCGGCGAACCTCGATGGCTGCTGCACCATAGGCTCTCTGGAGTACTGCTACTACAACGGCGCCGGGGCGCAGGCGCAACCGCAGTGCGAGCCCAGCGGCGGCACATGGTCGGCCACAATCTGACCGCAGCCGACGGGGGATGAGTTTCCCATGGCGCGCGGGCGAGTGCGCGCTCCGACAAGCCTGCGTAGCCGGCGAAGACCCGGACGACTTCGCGGCAGTAGCGCACCGCCGCTTCCGCTCCGCCCGCTCTTCTGGCTATGCTCCGCGCCGCGATGGCATATGTCCCCGAGCAGCTGCTGCGGTCGGAGATGCTCAGGTTCGGTCACCTCTGCTACGAGCGTGGGCTGCTCGTGGGGATGGACGGCAACCTCTCGGTGCGCCTGGGCCGAGGGCTGGTCCTGTGCACGCAGGCGGGCTGCCACAAGGGGCTGCTGGCGGACGAGCACCTGGTGGTCGTCGACATGGACGGGAAAAAGGTGCGCGGCCGGGGCGAGCCGACCTCCGAGATGGCGATGCACCTCGAGGCCTACCGGGCCCGGGAAGACGTCCAGGCGGTTGTCCACGCCCACCCGCCGATGGCGGTGGCGTTTACCGTCGCCGGCTTGACGCTCGCCCGCTGTGCGCTGCCGGAGGTGGTACTGACGCTGGGGACGGTGCCGACGCTCTCCTACGAGACCACTGGGACCGATCGGTTGGCCACGGCCGTCGGCGAGGCGGTGGCGCGCCACGACGGCGTGATGATGGACCACCACGGGGCGGTGTGCGTGGGCGCGACGCTCCTCGAAGCCTTCTGCAAGCTCGAGACCATCGAGCACATGGCGACGATCATGAAGGCCGCCCGCGACCTGGGCGGCATCCTGGACCTGCAGGCCGACGAAAGCGTCCGCTTGCGGAGGATGGGCCTCAAGCGCTACGGCGGCCCGCCCGACGCGGTGGCCCGCGCCGACGAGCCCCTCGCCGACCTGCCGCCCGCCTGCGTCGAGTGCTCGGGCTGCGGCAAGCCGCGCAAGGACGGGCTGGCCCCGCGCGCTGGCTTCTCCGTCGCGCGCATCACGGCGCCCGAGGGGATGCCGACCTGCGGGCGGGACATCTCGAAGCGGGCCTGACCGCTCGATCCAAGGGGCTCGAACGGGGCGGTTTACGTCGCGTTTCCGGGGCGGTACGGAACTTCCCTGCTCGAAGGGGGTCGGTAGAACCGATGAAGATCGTCGATTGGGGCATTTTGGCGGCGCTTGTTCTGCCGGTGGCGGCGTGTGGCCAGCACGAGCGGAAGCTCGCGCCGAAGAGCAAGACCTGGGCGGAGCTCTGCGTGGTGCGGCAGGGGGTGCACGTGACGCAGCCGGGCGGAAAGGAGCGCGCGCCGTACCTGCATGAGCGACTCGTGGACGGGGAGGCGGTGCGGCTCGACGAGAGCGGGCTTGCGTGGCTCCGGCGCGACGGCGGGGCGACGCTGCTCGTGCGCGGCCCGGCGAAGCTGAAGCTGTATTCCGGGTCCGTTGAGCTCGACAGCGGGCGCGTGTTCGTGGATGCGCCGCGCAAGACGGAACTGGTGACGCCGGCCGGGCCGCTGCACCTGTCGAAGGTGCGCTCGAGCATCGACGTGGCGAACGGCGGCGCGACGAACGCGTACGTGCTCGCCGGAGAGGTGCACGCGAGCGACGAGACGCGGGCTCGTGCCGGCGAGCTCTTGACCCTGACCAAGGGTGCGAAGACGAAGGTCGCACCGGAGCTGGTGGGGAGGACTGGACGGGCGGACTCGCGACCACCGATCGCGTGGCGGAACCAGCGCCCTTCGGCGTAGGTACCGTCGGTGGGCGCGAGCCGGGCAGCACCGGCAAGGCGCGCTTCCCCTTGGCAATCCAGCACCTCGACGTGCACGTGAAGATCGATGGCGAGTTCGCGCTGACGGAGGTCGACGAGCGCTTCTTCAACTCCAGCTCGAAGAAGATCGAGGGCATCTACCGCTTCCGCACACCATTATCTGCCAGCCTGTCGCGATTTGGCGTGGATCGCGACGGAAAGCTGGTGTGGGGGCGCGTGAAGGAAAAGCACGCCGCGGCGGCGCAGTACCGGTCGAACGTGTACCAGGGGTCGACGGAGGATCCCGCGCTGCTCGAGTGGCAGGGACCTGGCGAGTACGCGGCGCGGCTGTATCCCATCGGGCCCGGCGAGTCGCGTCGCGTCGTGGTGCGCTACCCAGTGGCTCGGGCGTACGGGGCCGAACGGCAAGCGGCGCGAGTACGTGTACCCGATGGCGGCCGAGGGCCCGGAAGCGTCGCTGCCGCACATCGAGGAGCTGACGGCGACGATCGACGTGGGGCGCACCCGCGCCAGCGAGATCCGCGTGGGCATGGACGGCGTGCGCGAGGGCAACACGATCGTCGTCAAGAAGCAGGACTTCGTGCCGCGCGCCGATCTGGCCGTCGAGCTGTTCGACAACGGCAAGAAGAACCTGACCGCGTATCGCGCCAGGCACCAGCCCGACCTGGACGTGCTGCCGCCGGATCAGCGCGCCGACGCGGCGTCGAAGGCGCTGGGCGAGCCGGACTACGTGCTCGTCCCGGTGCGCGCGCGCGACGTGCCGCTGCCCCGCGGCGGGCTCGATCTGGCCATCGTGGTGGACGCGTCGGCGGCGAACGAGCCGGCGTCGATGGCGCTGGCGCGCGCGGCCACGGGCTCCTTGTTGGCCCATCTGTCCAAAGACGACCGGGCGGTTGTCTGGGCCGGCGCGGAACAGCTGCGGCCCGTCGTGCCGGGCATGAACAAGCTGGCTTCCCTGGACGCCCCAGCCAAGCGTCGCGTGCTGGCATCGCTGGCCACGCTCGATCGCGGCGGCGCGACGGATCTCGGCACGATGCTCACCGAAGCCGCGGCGTCGCTCGATCCGAAGCGCCGCAGCGCCGTGATCTACGTCGGCGACGGTCACGCTACCGTCGGCGAGCTGTCGCTGGAGGCGTTGAAGAAGCGGCTGGCGAAGCTCCCGCACCCGGTGCGGCTGTTCGCGCTGGGCGTGGGCGCGAGCCCGGACATGCGCGTGCTGTCGGGGCTCGCTGCCGGCGGTTTCGCGCGACGCGTGGACAGCGGCTATGCCGCAGCGCGCGCGTCGCTGTCCGTGTTCGAGCGAGCCGAGCGCCCGGCGCTGCTCGGCACGGCCGTCGACCTCGGGCAGAACGTGGAGCGCGTGTATCCGCGTGATCCCGACGCGCTGGTCGCCGACGAGAGCGTGCTGGTCGTGGGACGCGTGAAAGGGAGCTCGCCGAACCACCTGGTGCTGCAAGGGCCGGCCGGGAAGAAGACCGTAGAGCTCGAGCATGCCGATCTCGACGACCATGGCGATCTGCGCCGGCGCTGGGCAGGCGCGCGGCTCGGTGAGCTTCTGCGCAGCGGCGCCGGGCGCGCGGCGATGGTCGACCTCGGCACGCGCTACGGCATCATCACGCCGGTCACGTCGCTGTACGTGCCGACGCGCCGCGAGCTCGAGCAGGAGGACGCGACGCGGCGTCGCGCCCGGGAAGAGGAGCCCGAAGAGGTGGGCGTCGCGTCCGCCGGGGACAAGCAGGGCGGTACCGGCACGCGCGCGAAGGGCGAGGAAGGCTCCATGGGCAGCGCCCTGAAGAAGAGCGCGACCCATCGCTACGCCGTGCGGGGTCCGAAAGACAATTCGCGCGGCGCGGCGCTGCACGAAGCGCAGCAGTTCGGGATGATCGGCAAGTTGGACAGCACTGCGACCGACGAGCCAAGCGTAGCGGACAACGATGTCACGATCCCAAAAGCCCAGGCGCTGGCTGCGCCCACTTCGGAGCCGACGACGGCGACCGGCAACATGTGGGGCCACGACATCGGCGATGCGTTCGGTGCCGGCGGCCTCGGGCTGTCCGGCACCGGCCAGGCTGGGGGCGGTCGCGGCCAGGGCATCGGGCTCGGAAACATCGGCACGCTGGGCCATGGCGCCAGCACCGGCACGGGCCAGGGCTTCGGCAGTGGGCACGGACGCGTGGCTGGCGCCGGAAAGACGCAGCCGCCGCACGTGCGCATGGGCGCAACCTCGGTGAGCGGCAAGCTCCCGGCCGAGGTGGTCCAGCGCATCGTCCGTCAGAACTACGGCCGCTTCCGCATGTGCTACGAGCAGGGGCTGGCGAAGAACCCGAACCTCGAGGGGCGCGTGACTGCGCAGTTCGTGATCGGGCGCGACGGTAGCGTATCGAACGTCGCCAACGCCGGCTCCAACATGCCGGATTCCGGCGTGGTCGGCTGCGTAGTGCGTGCCTACAACGGCTTGAGCTTTCCACCACCGCCGCGCGGTATCGTCACGGTCGTCTATCCGATCCACTTTTCGCCGGGCGACGAACTCGTCACGCACGACAAGCCGGCCCCCGCCAAGCCGAGCCCGCTGGTCCGCATCGACGTGCTACCCCGCTGGGTCCAGCGCTGCGGTCCGGGGGCGAACATTCCACTGGTCGAGCGCATCGCGCTGTGGCGCGAGCGCCTGCGCGCGCGGGAGGTAATCCCGCGGTCGTGGAGAACGTCTACCGCCACGCTCTTGGCGCGTGCGAGGCGCCGACGTGGGCGGAGCGCCGGCGCCTCTTGTCGCTCATGCTCGACGCTTTGCCCAGCACCAGCAAGCGCGTGGCGCTGTGGCGCTCGATGTTCGACGATCGCGCCGAAGCGGACACGCTGTATCGCGGCCTGGTAGCGCGCGTGAAGACACCCGCCCAGATGCGCGAGCTGCACCAGGCGCTGGGCCTGAAATCGCTCGACCCACAGCTGCTCGCCAAGTACCTGCGCGACGCGAAGACGCCACGAGCCCGCATCGCGAAGATGCGCGCTCTCGTCAAGGAGTGGCCCGACGACTTCGACGTCGCCCTGGCGCTGCTCGACGCGCTCGAGGACGGGGGCGATCGCGGCGGAGCTCGCGATCTCGCCGAACGCCTGCGCGCGCGGCCGGACATCGACGCCCACGTGCACACGGCGATCGGTGAGCTCTATCTGCGGCTCTCGACGACGGACAAGTCGCCCGCCGACAAGAAGTCGGATCTCGCTGCCGGGCGCCGCGCGTTCGGCGAGATCGTGGAGTTTTCACCGGAGGATCCGGTGGCGCGCCGGCGGCTCGGGGATCTGCTCCGCGCCCACGGCTGGTACGTCGAGGCCCAGCGCCAGTACGAGACGCTCGCCGAGCTCGCGCCGGACGACGCGTCGGTGCCGCTGCTGTTGGCCGCCGCTGCACAGGGACAGGGGCAGCTGGAAGCGGCGGTGCGCTGGCTGGAGAAGGCCGAGGGGGGCGGCGCCCCGGCGGCCGGGCCCGATCGCGGGCCGGCGGGCGTGGCGCGTGCGCTGGCCGCGACGTACCTCGCCTGGGGGCGGCTCGCGGCACGGCAGGCCAAGAACGACAAGGAGCTCGCTGCACTCGTCGCTCGCGCGACGCGCGTGCTCTCCGACCAACGCACGAAGCGTAGCGCCCACACGAGCGTGCGCGCGTCGCTGACATGGGCGCATCCGGAGCTGCACCCGACGCTGTGGAGCGACGCGCTTGGCTCGGAGATGCCCGCGCCGGAAGGCGACGTGGCGCAGGGCATCGCGCAGGTCCGGCTTCCGCGCCGGGCCGGCATCCATGTACAAGTCAAGATCGAGCCGGACGAGCTCGCGCGCACGGCGCGCCTGGGCGCGCAAGCGGTGCTCACGGTCGTGTTCGACGAGCTGGGCAAGGGCGAGAAGATCGTCAAGCTCCCGGTGAAGTTCGAAAGCGAGGGGCCGTCGACGTTGACGTTCGACATCGGCGACGGGGAGGTGACCCGTGGCTAGGGCGTGGAAGCAGCTGCTGCTGATCCTGGCGCTCACGCTGCTGTTCGCGGCCGGCGTGTGGAAGTTCGTGCAGCGCCCGGTGCGCACGCTTCCGCCCACGGTTGCCGATCTGGAGACCGTGCACAGCGGCGTCGCGGTGAAGGGCGAGGCACGCGTCGGCGTCACGCGGCTGTCCGTCGGTGACGCCATCGAAACAGACGGCGAAGGGCGCGCGCGCGTGCGCCTGGACGACGGCACCAGCGCCGTGATCGACCAGAAAACCAAGCTGAGCGTGACGGAGCACGGGCTGTCGCTCGACAGCGGCCGCATCTTCGTGCTCGGCGCGACCAACGCCCACACCAGGATCCAGCTCGGAAAGGCGACGGCCATAGTCAGTGCCGCCAACGCCGGGCTCGAGAAGACGGGCAACACCGCGACGCTGTACTCGGCCAACGCCGAGATCCCGATCAGTGCCGGCGGCAAGGACAAAAAGGCGCGCTCGGGCGAGCAGGCGAACATCGACGGCACCAGGGTTGCCATCACCCCGGCGAAGACCTTCGATGACTGGACCGGCGGGCTCGCTCAGCCGTGGGGCGCCAACGGGCCGCCGCGGCGTGCGGTGGGCGAACTGTGGGGCCGGAACCAGGATGCAGCGCTCGGCGATCCCGGCTCGCCGCTCACGATCCGCTCTCACGACGTCTCGGCTACCATCACGGGCGAGGCCGCGGAGACCCGCGTGCGCACCGTGTACTTCAACGGCGGCAGCAACAGCGTTGTCGGCGATTTTCGCATGGCAATCCCGCCGGGCGCCATCGTGTCGCGCTTCCGCTGGGGCCAGGGCGGCGAACTGCAGGACGGCAGGATCGCGCTGGCCGATCGCGAGAAGAGCGACACGCGCCCGAGCCGCGTCATGCTGGAGTGGGCCGGCGACGGCTGGCTGCGAGGCAATCTCGGCTCGATCTCGAGCGGCAGAGCGATCACGGTCGAGATCGACTACGTCGAGTGGCTGCATCCGGAACACGCGAAGTCCGGTGACCTCGTCGTGCAGTATCGCTATCCGCTTGCTGCGGCAGCCGAGCCGCCGTTGATCGGCGAGTTCTCGGCGAAGGTGGACGTCGGTCCGTCGCGGCCCACGGCCATCGCGGCCGGCTTCGGCGCGCATGTCAACGGCAGCGTCGTGACCGTACGCAAACCCGACTTCCTGCCCACGGCGGATCTGGTGGTGGACGTCCATCTGCCGGCGTTCGAGAGCGCGGCGCGCGTGTACGTGGCCGGTCCCGGCAAGGACGAGCAGCTGAAGACGGTGCTGGTGCGCACGGAGGTGCCGCCTGCGAAGCCCGACGCGGGCGCGACGCTGGTGGTCGTCGTCGACACCAGCGGCAGCGCGGAGCCGGCACTGCTTGCGGTCGCCCGTAGCTTCGTTACCGCCGTGCTCGACGCGCTCGGCCCACGTGATCGCGTGCTGGTACTCGCCGCCGACCATACAGCGCGTCCCGTGGGCCCCGACAAGATCGGCGCCGCGGATACCAAGCGCAAGCAAGCGATCGAAACGGCGCTGGCCAAGCTCGTGCCGGGCGGCGCGAGCGATCCCGGACGCGCCCTGGAGGCGGCTGCGGATGCGCTGCCGGCGGACGCGCCGGCCGGCATCGTGGTGTACGTCGGCGATGGCTGGCCCAGCATGGGCGATCCGACGGTGGATGCGATCCAGGCGCGTCTCGCCCGGCGTGCCGGCGGCGTGCCACGATTGGGCGCGGTCGCCGTCGGGCCGATGGCAAACCGTCTTGCGCTGGCGGCGCTGGTCCGCGGCTCGGGACCGCTGCTGGAGATGGCGGACTCGAGCGACGCGGGCAGCGCTGCATCGCGCCTCGTGGCGAGCGCCCTGCAGCCCACCTATTCCGACGTCGAGCTCGAGCTCGGTCCGGAGGCGGAACAGATCTACCCGCGACGCGCGCGCGCGGTCGTTGCCGGCGACACGCTGAGCGTGGTCGCGCGCGTACGTCGCGCGGCGCCCAACGCAGTCGTGCTGCGCTGGCGCGACGCCAAGGGCATGCACCAGGATCGGCGCCTGCTGTCGCTGCGCCACGCGCCGGATCCCGGCGACGTGCGCAGGCGCTGGGCCGCGGCGCGCATCGACGACGTCATGCTGACCGGCAAGGGGCGCGAGGCGGCGGCCGACGTCGCGCTGCGCGCCGGCTTGATCACGCCCTGGACCGCGCTCGGCAGCGCCACACAGTCCTACACTCCGACCCCATCGGCCACGCGGCTGCTGGATCTCTCCGGCGGCTCTAGTCTGGCGGCGTTCGCCTCGCCGGGCTGGCAGCCGAGCGCGCTGTCCAACGCATCGGTGGCGATCCCGGCGAGCGACAGCGACGCAGTCAGCCTCGGCGATGCGCTCGGCAACGCCGATGCGCGCGTGCTTCAAGGCGCGCGCGACAGCGTGCGCGCCTGCCGCGACTCACGCGCGGCGCTGCGCCCGGACCTGTCCGGCAAGCTGCGCGTCAGGTTCCAGGTCGACGGCGACGGTCACGCCGGCAACGTCAGCGTGCGCGGCGCGACACCGGAATCCGAGGACGCTGCGCTCGATCGCTGCATCCAGGTCGTGGTCCAGGGCCTCCGCTACCCCGACGGCGGCGTGACCGTGAAGGTCGAGCAGGTGATCGTGCTGCCGCCGCCGCGGTCAGGCATTCGCAAGGTCAAGTGCTCTTCGACGTCGAGGCTGCGGCTACCGCTCAGGCGCGGCGTCTGGCGCGAGCGTCTGATCAACGGCAAACCCGCGAATGTGTTCCTGGCGGCGCGCCGCGCCTGCGAGCTCGGCAGCTGGTCGGCGCAGCGCATGCTGCTCGAGCTGATCCTCGGCATGCGGTCGAACGGCGTGCGCATCGTCGAGCTGGCGCGCACTCTCGACGACAACGGCCAGCCGGACGCCGCTCGGTTCCTGCGGCGCGAGGCCGTGCGACGCGCCTCTTCGCCGGAGGACCTCGGCGCAGTGCGAATGGCGTTGCTGGGCGACGAACGCTATCCGGTCAAGACGTTCAAGAAGCGCTACCAGGCGGCGCGCGACGACGCCGCACGGCTCGCTGTCGTGCGCAGGTTCCTCGCCGTCGCGCCGCACGATCCGGGGTTGCGTCGCCGCATGCTCGTGCTGCTCGAGGCGCTGGGCGAAAAGCAGCAGCTCGGCGACGAGATCCGGCGCATCCGCGTCGACCCCTTCGCCAACGCCGGGCTGCTCGCCGACGCGGCGTCCGCTTTGCGTCGAATCGGGCAGGAAGCTGTGGCGCGGCGCACCTTCGGCGAGCTCGCCGAGCGCGCGCCCAGCGACCCATGGGCGCGCGCGTTTCTCGGCGATCGTCTGCGCAACGAAGGCTGGTTCGACGACGCCAGCGCCGCCTACGCCGCGCTCGACCAGATCATGCCCGACGACGCGGGCGTGTTGATCCGCCTCGCGCTGGCCAATGCCGGCGCCGGTCGTGTGGACATCGCGCGCCGCATGCTCGCGCGCGTGGCCCAGACCGGCGGTCGCGACGGCAACGCGAAGCTCGCCGACCTCGCCGGCCGCGTGGCGTCGATGGTATTGGCCAATGCGCGCACCGCCAAGGGCGTCAGCAAGGACGACGCGGCCAAGCTGGTCGCCGCTTCACTGGAGATCGCGCGGCCCACCCGGGGCGTTTCGCTGCTCGTGCTCGCGCCCGCCGCCACCTGGCCCATCACCGCGACGGTGCTGCGCGGAGAGGGCAAGGAGCGCGAGGAAAAGCCGGCCGACATCGAGGCGCCGGCCATCGGCGCGTACGCGCTCTCGTTCAACCCAGAAGGCGTGGACGAGGTGCGCATCCGCTTGAAGCGGCCGGAGGATCTGCCGCCCAGTCGTCCCACGCGCGTCCGCCTGCGCGCTGTCGTCGGCTCCGGCTCGCCGCTGCTGGCGCCGGCACTCGCGTCTCTCGACGTCGACGTACCCGCCACCGGCAAGCCGATCGAGATCGTGTATAAGGACGGCAAGCTGGGTCTGCCGTAGGAGCGGTACGGGCCATGCCGACTGCGCCCGATCGGCCGCTGGCGGCCTACCCGCGCGGCTCTTCGAATTTCTTCACTTCGAAGCGGCGCAACATCACGGGCTCGCCTGGTTCGATGCCGGCCTTGCGGCGCGCGATTTCGACCTGCGTCGCCGCGTCGTCAACGCCTGGAACGTCGGGCAGCAGCAGGCCCTGCCGGCCGAATCCGTCGCGCACCACGACACCGTAGCGCGCCGGGTCCAGCTCGGAGATGCCCGAAACGGGCTCCTCCGGCATGAGCACGCTCACCTCGATGTGCAGGCCGGGCAGTTCCTCGGCGGTGACAGCGGGGAAGCGCGGATCCCGCGTGGCCGCCAGGACGGCGCTACGCGCGCTTTCCCGGGCGACGTCGCGCTCGGCAGCGACCAGCGAGCCGATGCAGCCGCGCAGGCTCCCGTCCGGGTTACGCAAGGTGACGAACACCGGCGCCGCGGGAGCCTCCTGCCGGGGGACCACCAGCCGCTGACCGCTGGAAAGCTGCGTCTGGATCGCCTCCCGCGCGATCCGCGGCAGCGCGGGACCCAGATCGTCGAGGCCGCTCATGCCCTGGATCTACGCCTCTCGACGCCGGATGTCACAGCTTCGCTCGTGCGCCATGACGGCCGTGATATGACGGACCCGGGCTCATGTCCGATCCGAGCGCGCATCGCCGTCCACGATCCGCGCGGCACCGCGGCCGCCTGCTCCTTGGTGCGCTCGCTCTGGCCCTGCTCCCGGCCTGCCACGCCACGTTCCGCGATCCCAAGGTGCCGGCTGGCAAGGAGCACGCGGTATGGTCGAAGTTCTATCTCGTCGGACTGGTGGGCCACGCCCGCATCGACATCCGTGACTATTGCCCGTCCGGGCGCGTTCACGAGGTGGAGACTGCCGAAGATTTCAAGACAGCCCTGCTCACCGTCTTGACCGTCGGCATCTACGCACCCCGCGAGGTCTACATCACCTGCGGCCCGGAGAAGCCCCGATGAGGCGGCTGGCGCTGGCACTCCTGCTGGGGCTCGCCACGAGCGGATGCTTCCGCACCAGCGTCTACGCCGGCATGCCGCCCGGCCGTGCCGTGGTCGAGAACCACTGGCACAGCGGCTTCCTCGGCGGGCTGATCGAGACCAGCGGACCCTACGACCTGCCGAAGACCTGTCCAGACGGCTGGGCGGAGCTGTACGTCAAGACCGGCTTCGGCCGCGTGCTGGTCCAGTACCTCACCGCGGAGATCTACACTCCACAGAACGTCAGCATCGTGTGCTCGGCGCCGGGAATGCGCGAACCGGCGCCGGCCAGCGGCTTCCCCATACCCGCTCCCGCGCCCGCTTCCTCGGCCTATCCGCCGCCCGCCTCCTCGAGCGCAATACCGCCCCCCGAGCCGGTGCCGCTGCACCACAAAAAGCGCTGAAGAGCGGCAGCGCCGGCACCAGGGTAGAGTCCCCGCATGCAGAGCCCACCGATTCGAGTCGAAGTCGGCCGCATTGCGCGCATCGTGCTGGCGCGGCCCGACAAGCATAACGCGATGACGGTCGAGATGGGCGACCTCATCGCGGAGGCCGTCGAGCGCATCAATGCGTCGCGCGAACCCCGCGTGGTGCTCGTCGAGGGCGAAGGCCGCGCGTTCTGTGCCGGCGGCGACTTCGACGTGATCGAACAGAACGCCGGTCGCCCGCCGGAAGACAACCGCGTCGGTATGCTGCGCTTCTACCGCCGCTTCCTCTCCGTACTATCGCTCCGGGCGCCGAGCATTGCCGTCGTCCACGGCGCCGCCGTCGGCGCCGGCCTGTGTCTAGCGATGGCCTGCGACGTGCGCCTCGCCGCGACCGAAGCGAAGCTGGGCGCGAATTTCGTCCGCGTCGGACTGCATCCCGGCATGGGCTGCACGGTGCTCTTGCCGCGGCTGGTCGGCCCGGCGAAAGCCGCGGAGCTGATCCTCACCGGCAAGCTTATCCGCGGCGACGAGGCCGAACACATCGGCCTGGTCAACCAGGCCGTTCCCCGCAGCGAGCTGCCGGCACTGGTCGACACGACGCTGGAGCAGATCGCGAGCGCAGCGCCCATCGCAGTGGCGCAGGCCAAGGCAACACTCTCGGCCAGCCTGCTCGGGGAAGTCGACGACGCGCTGCACCGGGAGGCCGGCGCGCAGGCGATCGATTTTACGACGGGCGATCTGCGTCGCGCCATCGCGGCATTCCGCACCGGCACAACGCCGGACTTCCTGGGCGAGTAGGCCCGATGGAAAGCTTCTCCATCGCCGGCGCTGCCGGCTACTGGGGCGACCGCAACGACGCGCTCTCCGACCAGGTCCGCGCCGGACCCGTCGATGCCGTAATGCTCGACTACCTGGCGGAAGTGACGATGTCGATCCTGCGGCGCAAGCTCGAGCGCGATCCGGGGCAGGGCTACGCCACCGACTTCATCACGGCGCTCGAGCCTGCGCTCGACACGATCGCGCCGTTCGCCAGCATCCGCGATCGCGTGCTCAGCGCGAACGCGTATCTGGGCGCTGCGCCGCTCGTCCAGGCGCTCTGCGCTGGAGCGCAGATCGTGATCACCGGCCGCTGCACGGACTCGGCGCTCGCGCTCGCACCCCTGATCGCGCGCTTCGGCTGGGAGGCGGACGACTTCGACCGCCTCGCCGCGGGGACCGTCGCCGGCCACCTGCTGGAGTACGGCAGCGGAGGTGCTGCTATCGCGCTGCCGGCACCTCGGCCTGTCGATCGACGAACACCGCGTCGAGCTGGTCGGGGTGTCATCGGCGCACGCGCACATGGCGCCGCCCCCCGCGGCCGAACCGAACGAGGTGCTGCTGCGCGTGGCCATCCGCACGCGCGACCGCCAGAGCGCGCGGCGTTTCGGTCACGAAATCGCCCCGCTCATCATGTCCGGCCTGCCCGGCGCCTGCGGCGCACCGGGGCTCGCAGGCCGCCCCGACCCGGCTCCGATCATCAACTTCTGGCCGGCGCTGGTGCCGCGCGACGCGGTAACGCCGCGCGCGTCGCTTCGTGGTTAGGTTCCTTCTACCGGGGTCCGGTGGAGCGCTTCGAGCTGCCGAACCTGCACGCTGAACTTCGTACTGCACGGTGCGTTCGACGGAGGCGGCTTGCGCTCGCTGCGCATCGACCGGCAAGGCAACACCTACGGCTATGCGCTGTTGCGCATGCCCATCGAGGTCCCCGACGGGCTCGACGTCGAGGATCTAGCCGCCGACCTGTAAGCTGCCGCGGGCCTGTGCGTTCTCCAGGGCAGACGCCCGGACGGTGCACCGGGTGCGGAGGTCTGCCCATGTCATCCCGACGTTGCGTCGCACTGTTCGCCTTGCTCCTGGTCCTCGTCGGCGGCTGCTCGAAGAGCGCGGCGCCGGCCGTCGGCGTCGGGGCCTCGGCACAAGCGCCGGCCCAGAAGGCAGCAACGACCCTGCCGCCTACGTCCGCAACGTCCAGCAAGACCGCTGGGCGCCGCATCATCCGCAATGCCTCGCTGTCGATGACAGTGGCGGAGCCCGCCGCCGCGCAGCGCAAGGCGTCGGCCATCGTGAAGAAGTCCGGCGGCTACGTCGCCAACGCGGCCAGCCGCCGCCTCGGCACCAGCCGCGACGCCCCCCTGCACATCACGCTGGAGCTGCGCGTGCCCGCCAACCACCTCGACCGCGCGCTCGACAAGCTCGAGGCTCTCGCCACCGGAATCGACGGCGAGCAGATCGAAAGCCGCGACGTGACCGACGAGTACATCGATCTCGACGCCCGGCTCCACACCCAGAAGGCGCTCGAACTGCAGTACCTCGACATCCTGAAGAACGCCGCCAAGGTCTCCGACGCGCTCGAGGTGCAGAAGCAGCTCGCCAGCGTGCGCGGGGAGATCGAGAAGCTCGAGGGGCGGAAGCGCGTGCTCGAAAGCCAGATCACGATGAGCACCATCAAGCTCGATATCGAGCAGCAGCGGCCGCTCGTGAGCGCCTCGATCGGCGACTTGTCGCACAGCATCAAGAACGCCGGCGCCGACGCCGTCAACGTCGGCGCGACACTGGTCAACGGCTCGATCCGACTGCTCGGCGTGCTCCTGCCCGTCTTCCTGCTGCTCGGCCTCCCCGCTGTGTTGATGTTCCGGTTCCTTCTGCGCCGCGCTCGCCGCCGGCGCGAAGCGTTCAGCGCGGGCTAGAACGCGGGCGCCGTCGAGGCGCTAGTCCCGCGTTTCCATCGAAGCGATGGCTGCTTCGCACGCGCGGCTGCGCCGCGCAACGCGGGACTAGCAACGTTTGTTCGGGGCGCAGCAGCGCCCCCTCGGCTTCGCCGAGCCTCCCCCTCGACC
>Ga0114931_10001137_pt1 | contig 33919 bp, 31 predicted proteins | sample 2SBtaG_FD_89579 | JGI IMG/M metagenome (GOLD analysis project Ga0114931, IMG submission 89579) | Deep subsurface microbial communities from Kolumbo volcano to uncover new lineages of life (NeLLi) - 2SBTROV14_V59a metaG | ecosystem: Environmental > Aquatic > Marine > Volcanic | place: Kolumbo...
ATCCCGCGCGCGCGGGCGGCCGGCATCGTCACCATGGTCCAGGTCGGATCGCTCGGCGAGGCCCTCGAGGCGGCCCGCGCCGGCGCCGACGTGATCATCGTCCAGGGGATCGAGGCCGGCGGCCATGTGCGCGGCGCGGTCGGGCTGATGGCGCTCTTGCCGGCGATCGTCGAGGCGGTCGCGCCCCGCCCGGTGCTGGCGGCGGGCGGGATCGACGAGCGGCGCGCGGTCCGCGCCGCCTTCGCCGCCGGCGCGGCCGGGGTCTGGATCGGCACCCGCTTCGTTGCGACGGCTGAATCGCTCGCCCACGACGTCTACAAGCAACGCCTGGTCGACGCCGGCACCGACGATACCGTCCACGGCCGGGGCTATTCCCATGGCTGGGGGGTGGGCGCGCCGCATCGCGCGCTGCGCGCCGCCCGGCGCCTCGACCCCCTGGGCCTGGTCGCCGGCGGCGCCCGGCGCGGCGACAAGGCGTCCCACGCCCGGCGCATCCGCCTCTACGCCGGCCAGGGCGTGGGTGCGATCCGCGACGTCCCGCCGGCGGCCGAGGTCGTCGAGGCGCTTGGCCGCGCGGCACCCGTTCTCTGACACCGTTCCGCCCGACGACAAATCTCGTATCTCGTCTATTCGCGGCGTATCGGGAGGGTGTCCCTTGCGCGGGTCGCGGTCGCCGGTCTTCGCCTTAAGTGCTTGTCGAGCGAAGGGTAACTGACGCAATTAAGGTGAACCATGGTCGTTCCCACGGAGGGAACAATCTCCCGAGACGTCTCGCCTGGACCCCCAGCGTCTTGGCCCCCCAGCGTCTTGGCCTCGCTCGGGCGGGCGTGATATGGTCGCGGCGACATTTCAGGCTTGAATTGGCATCACGCTGGTGACCGAGGCTTCGCCGCAGCGGCCGGCTCATCATTCGACCCGCGCCCTCGTCTTGCGTCTGCTGCGTGACGAGGTGCGTCCGCACGCCCGCCGCCTGGCGCTGGCGGCGCTGTGCATGAGCGTGGTCGCGGCCAGCACGGCGGCCTATGCCTGGATGATGGAGCCGGTGCTGAACGATGTCTTCGCCCAGAAGAACCGGACCATGCTCTATCTGATGCCGGCGCTGGTAATGGCCATTTTCATGATCAAGGGCGTCGCCAGCTATGGCCAGACGATGCTGCTGAACGGGGTCGGCCAGCGCATCATCGCCGATCTCCAGACGCGGCTGTTCGCCCATCTCATGCGCGCCGATCTGGCCTTCTATCACGACACCGCCACCGGCACCCTGATCTCGCGCCTGACCAACGACGTCAATCTGTTGCGGGCGGCGGTCTCGACCGCGCTGACCGGGATCGTCAGGGATTCGCTGACGGTGATCTTCCTGGTGGGCGTGATGCTCTATCAGGACTGGCCGCTGGCCCTGGCCGCCTCGCTGGTGTTTCCGATCGCCATCCTGCCGGTGGTGCGGCTCGGGCGGCGGATGCGCAAGGTGTCGAGCAATACCCAGGCGGCGATGGCCCGCTTCACCGCCCTTCTCGACGAGACCTTCCAGGGCGCCCGCCACGTCCGCGCCTATGGCATGGAGGATTACGAGACCGGGCGCGCGCGGCGCGTGGTCGACGAGCTTCGCGGGCTGATCACCAAGGCCTTCCGCGTTCGCGCCCTGTCGGCGCCGATCATGGAGAACCTGGGCGGCGTGGCGATCGCGGTGGTCATCCTCTATGGCGGCGCGCGGGTGATCGACAGCGAGACCACCACCGGCGCCTTCTTCTCCTTCATCACCGCGCTCTTGCTCGCCTATCAGCCGATGCGGACCCTGGCCACTCTCAACGCCAATCTTCAGGAAGGGCTGGCCGCCGCGCAACGGGTCTTCGCACTGATCGACACCGAACCCAAAATTCGCGACCGGCCCGACGCCCGGCCGCTGGTGGTGCGCGGCGGGGCGATCGCTTTCGAGGATGTCGATTTCAGCTACGGCAAGGGCGTGCCGGCGTTGAACGGGGTTTCGCTGACCGTGCCGGCGGGGCGGACGGTGGCGCTGGTGGGACCGTCGGGGGCGGGCAAATCGACCATCCTCAACCTGATCCCGCGCTTTTACGACGTCGACCGGGGGGCGGTTTCCATCGACGGCGCCGACGTACGCGATGTCACGCTCGCCAGCCTGCGCGGCGTCATCGCCCTGGTCAGCCAGGAGGTGGCGCTGTTCAACGACACGGTCAGGGCCAACATCGCTTATGGCCGCCTCGACGCCGATGATGCGGCGATCCGCGCCGCCGCCCGTGACGCAGCCGCCGCCGACTTCATCGACGCCCTGCCGCAAGGCTACGACACCGTGGTCGGCGAGCAGGGGATCAAGCTCTCGGGTGGCCAGCGCCAGCGCATCGCCATCGCCCGGGCGATGCTCAAGGATGCCCCCATCTTGCTGCTCGACGAGGCGACATCGGCGCTCGATACCGAATCCGAGCGCCTGGTCCAGGAGGCGCTGGGCCGCCTAATGCGCGGCCGCACCACCCTGGTCATCGCCCATCGCCTATCGACCGTGGTCGATGCCGACGTGATCTACGTCGTCGCCGGCGGCCGGGTGGTCGAACGCGGCGGCCACGCCGAGCTGCTCGCCCGGGGCGGCGTCTATGCCCGCCTGCACGCGCTCCAGTTCGCCGCCGAGGCGCCGGCGGTGGCGGTGGCCGGGGCGCTCTCGTGAGCATCGTCAAGACTCTCCCGCGCCGGCCTTGGCTGCGTGACGGTCTGTGCGCGCTGGCGGCGTTCTACATCCGCCTGGTCCAGGCTAGCGGCCGCTGGCGAGTCGAGGGCGCGGCGGCGCCGGAGGCGTTGTGGCGCCAAGGCCAGCCCTTCATCCTCGCCTTCTGGCACGGCCGGCTGATGATGATGCCCGGCTGCTGGCCGCGCGCGATGCCCATGCACATGCTGATTTCCCGCCATCCCGATGGCCTGTTCATCGCCCGCACGATCCGCCATTTCGGCCTCGGCGCGATCGCCGGCTCGACCCGGCGCGGCGGCTCGTCGGCGCTCAGGGAATTATTACGGGCGCTGAAGGCGGGCGAGAGCATCGGCATCACCCCCGACGGCCCGCGCGGCCCGCGCATGCGGGCATCCTCGGGGGCGGTCGATATCGCCCGCATCGCCGGCGTGCCGATTATCCCGGCGGCCTTCGCCACCTCGCGCCGGCGGGTCTTGGGAAGCTGGGACCGCTTCGTCGTCGCGCTGCCCTTCGCGCGCGGCGTGTTCGTTTGGGGCGAGCCCATCGCGATCGCCAAGAACGCCGACGCCGCCGCCCGCGAGGCCACCCGGCGGCGGCTCGAGGAAGGGCTCAACGCGGTCACCCGCGCGGCCGATCGCCTGGTCGGCCAGCGCGCCATCGAGCCGGCGCCGCGCACCGACCCGGCCGCGACCTGACCCGCCCGTGACCGCGTCTTCGCTCTATCGCGGCCTGACCACGGTGGCGGGACCGCTGATCGGCCTCTATCTGCGCCGTCGCCTGGCCGCCGGCAAGGAGGACCCGGCCCGGTTCGCCGAACGGTTCGGCCATGCCGGCGCCGCCCGCCCGCCCGGGCCGCTGGTCTGGCTGCACGGCGCCAGCGTCGGCGAGGCGGTCTCGGCGCTGCCGCTGATCGAACGTTTAACCGGAAAGCCGGGCGTCGAGGTGTTGCTCACCACCGGCACCGTCACCTCGGCGCGGCTGATGGCCGAACGCTTGCCGCCGCGCGCCCGCCACCAATACGCGCCGGTCGACCGGCCCGACGCGGTGGCCCGCTTTCTCGACCATTGGCGGCCCGATCTCGGGTTGTGGATCGAATCCGAATTCTGGCCCAACCTGCTCGCAGCTTCCCGGGCGCGGGGCACGCCCTGCGTGCTGGTCAACGCCCGCATCTCGGCCCGTTCCTTCGCCCGATGGCGGCGGCTGCCGGGGCTGATCGGGCCGTTACTCCGGGGCTTCTCGCTGTGTCTGGCGCCCGATTCCCGCCAAGCCGAGTGCCTGCGCGCGCTCGGCGCGGACGCGGTGCGGGTGGTCGGCAATCTCAAATCGGCGGCGGCGACGCTGCCGGCCGACGATCAGGCCCTGGCCGTGCTTCGCGCCGAAATCGGTGACCGCCCGCTGTGGCTCGCGGCCAGCACCCATCCCGGCGAGGAGGCGATCGCGGCCGGAGTACACCGGGCGCTGGCGGCGACGCGCCCCGATCTTCTCACCGTCATCGTCCCGCGCCATCCCGAGCGCGGCGCGGAAATCAAGGCCCTCCTCGACGAGCGCGGCCTGACCAGCGCCCGGCGCTCGCGGGGCGCGCCGATCGACCCCGCCATCCAGGTCTATATCGCCGATACCATGGGCGAGCTCGGCGTGTTCTATCGTCTGGCGCCGGTGACCTTCGTCGGCGGCTCGCTGGTTGCCCACGGCGGCCAGAATCCGCTCGAGCCGGCGCGGCTCGGAAGCGCCGTGGTGGTCGGCCCGCGCACCCATAATTTCGCCGACTTCATCGCCGCCTTCGCCGCCGCCGATGCGCTCCGCGAGGTCGCCGACGAGACGCATTTGGCGGCAACGGTGGCCGGGCTTCTCGACGATCCCGCCGCCGCCCGCCGGCTCGGCGCGGCGGGGCGCGCCGTGGCCTTGGCCGAGGCCCGCGTGCTCGACCGCGTCGAGGCCGAACTCGCGCCTTTTATCGACCCACTCGTTACCGCCGAGGCCAGCCGTGCGCGCGCCTGAGTTCTGGCGCCACGATGGGCCGCTGGCGACGGCCTTGGCGCCGCTCGCGCTCGCCTTCGATGGCGTCGGTCGCGTGCGCCGCGCCTTGATCCGACCGTGGCGGGCGCCGCTGGTGGTGATCTGCGTCGGCAACCTGGTCGCCGGTGGCGCCGGCAAGACCCCGGTGGCGCTGGCCATCGGCGTCCGGCTGGCGGCGCGCGGTGTCGCCGTCCATTTTCTCACCAGGGGCCATGGCGGGCGGACGCGGGGTCCGCTGGCGGTCGACCCCGCCCGCCACGACGCCGCCCTGGTCGGCGACGAAGCGCTGCTGCTGGCCGCCGTCGCGCCGACCTGGGTGGCGCGCGACCGTCCGGCCGGAGCGGCCCGGGCGGCGGCCGCCGGCGCCGAGGCGGTGGTGATGGACGACGGCTACCAGAACCCGAGCCTGGTCAAGGACCTGGCCATCGTCGTCGTCGACGGCGACTACGGCTTCGGCAACCGCCGGGTGATGCCGGCCGGCCCCTTGCGCGAGGCCCCGGGTCCGGGCCTCGTCCGCGCCGACGCGGTGGTGCTGATCGGCGAGGGTCAAGTTCCGGTCGGGCTCTACGACGGCCGGCCTCTGCTGCGCGCGACGCTCGCGCCAACCCCAGCCGCGCGCGCGCTGGCCAAGCGCCGGGTGGTCGCCTTCGCCGGCATCGGCCGACCCGAGAAGTTCTTCGCCACCTTGAAAGAGATGAGCTGCGAGATCGTCGCCGCCCATGCCTTCGCCGACCACCACCGCTACGATGCCGACGAGATCATGCGCCTGGTCGAGGCGGCGGCGGCGCTCGACGCCACCCCGGTGACCACCGCCAAGGACTTCGTCCGCCTGCCGGCCGAGGCCAGGCCGATGGTCGAGCCGGTGCCGGTGACCCTTGCCTGGCGCCGACCCGAGGCCCTCGATCGCCTGCTCGACGGCCTCGATATTGGAGTTGTGGCGCGATGACGGCTTTTCCCCCGCGCCCGACCGCGACCCAGGTCTTGCGCGCGTTGATCGCGCGGCTGGTGGTGGGGATGCTCGGCGCGCTCCCTCTCGACCGGGCCTCGGCGCTGGGCGGCTGGCTGGGACGGACCGTGGGACCACGCCTGGCCGTTACCCGCATCGCCCGGCGCAACCTGGCCCGCGCCTTTCCTGAGCGAACGCCGGCCGAGATCGAGGCCATCGTCCGGGGCATGTGGGACCATCTCGGCCGGGTGGTGGGGGAATATCCGCATCTCGGCGAGTTCGATCTTTACGCCAACGACGGCCGGGTGGAAGTGATCGGGGCCGAGCTCATCGACCAGGTCCGCGACGACGGCGTCGGCGGCATCTTGTTCTCGGCTCATCTCGGCAACTGGGAGATCCTGTCCCTGGTCGCGACCCAGAACGGGGTGCCGCTGGTCCACATCTACCGGGCGCCCAACAACCCGCTGATCGAGGACCTGATCCGGCGCTTGCGCGCGCCCATCGGCGGGGTTCACCACGGCAAGGGACGCGGCGGCGCCAAGGAGCTCATCAAGGCGCTCAAGCGCGGCGAACACTTGGCCATGCTGGTCGATCAGAAGCTCAACGACGGCATCCCGGTGCCGTTCTTCGGCCGCGACGCGATGACCGCCCCGGCACTGGCCAAACTGGCGCTCAAGTTCCGCTGTCCGGTGCTGCCGTTTTGGATCGAGCGGCTGGAGGGCGCCCATTTTCGGCTCACCGTCCTGCCGCCGATGACGCTGCCCGATACGGGCGATCGGCACGCCGACACGCAGAGCCTGATGGGCGATGTCAACGCCCTGATCGAGGGTTGGATTCGGGCCCGGCCCGAGCAATGGCTGTGGGTCCACCGCCGCTGGCCCGATTGAGCCGCCGGCGAATACCGTCGGCCGCCTGACCGAGGGCGAAGAAGAGCGCCGCCGCGACCACGATCGACGGTCCCGAGGGGGTGTCCCAGGCGAAGGACGCGTAGAGCCCGCCGATCGCCGCCAGCGCGCCGATGCCAGCGGCGGCGACGGCCATGCCCTCGGGCGTCGCCACCAGGCGGCGCGCGGTGGCCGCCGGAATGATCAACAGCGCGGTGATCAGCAGTACGCCGACGATCTTCATCGCCATCGCCACCAAGAGCGCGATCAAGAGGACGAAGACCAGGTTGACGGCGGTCACCGGCAATCCCTCGGTGCGGGCCATGTCCTCGTGGATGGTGGCCGCCAGAAGCGGTTGCCAGATCACCGCCAGCAGCGCCAGCGCCAGCGCCCCGCCGCCGAAAATCCAGGCCAGATCGGCGAGCCCCACGCCGAGCACGTCGCCGAACAGATTGGCCACCAGGTCGATCCGAGCGCCGGCGACGAAGCCGAGCGCGACCAGCGCCAAGGCCAGCCCGGCATGGGCCATGATGCCGAGCGCGGTGTCGCTCGGCAGCCGCCGCTGGCGTTGCAGCACGACCAGGATCAGGGCGAAAGCCACGGCGGCGATGGCGATGCCGACCTCGGGCGCGGTGCCGAGCGCCAGCCCCAGGGCGACGCCGAGCAGCGCGCCGTGGGCCAGGCTGTCGCCGAAATAGGCCATCCGCCGCCAGACCACGAAGCAGCCCAGCGGCCCGGCCACCACCGCCACGCCGACGGCGGCGGCCAGCGCGCGCCAAAAGAAATCCTCCATCATCCGCCGCCCTCGCGCCGCGCCGGGTCCCCGGCCACGACGGCGCCGGAGAGATCGTGTCTGTGGTCGTGCTCGTGGGTATAGAACGCCAGGCCGCGCGCCGCCATCGGTCCGAACAGGGCCAGGTATTCGGGGTGGCGGCCGACCGCCTCGGGCTCGCCCGAGCAACAGACGTGGTGGTTGAGGCAGACCACCCGATCGGTCCCGGCCATCACCAGGTGAAGGTCGTGGGAGACCATCAGGATGCCGCAGCCGCGCCGGTCGCGGGTCCGGCGGATCAGTTGGAACAACGCGATCTGGCCAGCAAAATCGACCCCTTGCAAGGGCTCGTCGAGGACCAGGACATCGGGTTCGCGGAGCAGCGCCCGGGCCAGCATCAGGCGCTGGAACTCGCCGCCCGACAGGTCCTGGACCGGGCGTTCGAGAAGATCGCCGACGCCGACCTCGTCGAGGGATGCACGCAAGATAGCCAGATCGTGGCGCCGGGGCAGGTCGAGCAGACGCCGCGCGGTCAGCGGCAGCGCCGGGTCGATCGCCAGCCGTTGGGGCAGATAGCCGACCCGCAGCCCGGGGCGGTGGACGACACGCCCGCGATCGGGCTTGAGCAGCCCAAGCGCGATCCGCACCAGGGTCGACTTGCCGGCGCCGTTGGGACCGATCAGGGTCACGATCTCGCCATCCGCGACGGCGAGGTCGATCCCCGACAGGACGGTCTTGCCGTCGTGAGCGAAGTCGACCCCGGCCAGCGCGATCAAGGGCGATGGCGTTTCGGTGGGGGTCATCGCCGTTCCAGACAGGCGGGGCAGCGGCCGCGAACCTCGACCACCGTTTCCTCGGCCACGAAGCCGACCTTGCCGGCGCCCCGGGCGATGGCCCGGCCGATGGCCGGATCGTGAAGCTCGGCCACCGCGCCGCAATCGCTGCACATCAGGAACTGGCTAGCGTGGGCATCGCCCGGTCGGGCGCAGCCGACGAAGGCGTTGGCGCTTTCGAGGCGATGGACCAGCCCTTGCGCGAGCAGGAAATCGAGCGCCCGATAGACCGTCGCCGGGGTGGCGCCGGGATGCTCGCGGGCGAGGGACTTGAGGATATCGTAGGCCCCGGCCGGGGCGTGGTTGCGCCACAGCAGTTCCAGTACCCGCCGCCGCAGCGGTGTCAGCCGGACGCCGCGTCGCGCGCACAAGTTCAGCGCCTGGTCGATGGCCGTGGCGACGCAGCCGCGATGGTCGTGCCGGCGGGCGGGAAAGGGTGTGTCGTCCGGCGCCGGCGCTGGCGCTCCGCGTGATGTTCGCGCCTTGGGGTGGCGGGTCATCGCCGCTTCTCCCCGAGGCCCAGGCCCAATCCCCGGACGCGACCCTCTCGCAGCACCCGTCGCCGAACCGGTTCCCGATGTCGTTCCACCCCCCGCGCAAGGCCACGAGACCGCGCCCGATGCCGATCCAGCCAAGCATCGGCGTCCCAGAGAGAATGATGGGCATGCCTCATGAAAGATATGCTATATCATGTCGTTTTATTCGTAAACGAATATCCCATCTTGGTATGCTGGGATGGGGCTCTGAGGTCGAGCGCTGGGTCCGGGGACGCCGGTGATCTTGCGCTATGCACGCGGGCAGCGACTATGCTGTTCTTGGAATGAGGCGGCGTAGATGAAGCCGGCGATCATACCCGTTGCCGACCTCGCCAGGCGCCGCCGTCGTCTCAACCGGGCGACACCACCGTTCCGCCTCCAGGCGCGACCACGAGGCTGCGCCCGATGCCGTCCCAGCCAGGTGCCGCCGTCGTCCCCGAGAGGACAATAGGCGTGACACAAGAAAGATATGCTATATCATGTCATTCAAATGATAAACAATATGATCGACTTGAACAGAATCATATTCGGATACGGGGCCGTGATCGTGTCGCGTCGCGACCGCGCGCCGGAGGCCGAGGAGGAGTGGCGACGGTATCGGGATGGTGATCATGGCGCGTGCGGTGTCGGGAGCGAAGGGAAGGCATGACGGGAGCGGCGATGGCGAAGGGTGGCGCACCGCGCGTTCTGTGCGCTCTGGCGGTGATCGCGGGGTTGTTCCTAGGCGCGCCGGGTGCCGCCATCGCCGAGCCGCGCGTGGTGGCGAGCGTGATGCCGATCCATTCCCTGGTCGCGGCCGTCATGGATGGCGTCGGGACGCCCGTTCTTTTGCTGCGCGGCAACATGTCGCCGCATGGCTACAGCTTGCGGCCGTCGGACGCGCGCGCCCTGGCGCGGGCCGACGCGGTGGTCTGGGTCGGGGCCGGGTTCGAGGTCTTTCTCGCCAACGCGCTTGACGGGCTGGCGGCCGAGGCGCGCGTTCTCGAACTCGCCAAGGCGCCGGGGGTGGCGCTGTTGCCGGCGGCGGCGGATGGTGACGCGGCCGACGCCTACGATCCCCATCTCTGGCTCGACCCCGCCAACGGCATGGCGATAGCCTCGGCGATCGTCGCGCTGCTAACCGAGATCGATCCCGCCAACGCCCCGCGCTACCGCGCCAACGCCGCCGCCTTGCGGGTGCGCCTCCGGGCGCTCGACCAGAAGATCGCGGCCCGGCTGGCGCCGCTAGCGGGGCGCGCCTTCGTGGTCTATCACGACGCCTATCGTTATTTCGAACGGCGCTACGGGCTCACGCCCCTGGGCGCAATCACGCCCAACCCCGAGCGGCCGCCCGGCGCCCGCCATATCGCCAACCTGCGCGCGGCGATGCGCGAGGCGGCTCGGGCGGAGGGCACGGTCTGTCTGTTCGTCGAGCCGCAGTTCACGCCACGCCTGGCCGAGACCTTGGCCGCCGATACGGGCGCCCGGATCGCCGTGCTCGATCCCCTCGGCGCGGACCTGGCGCCGGGACCCGACGCCTATCCGGCGCTGCTCGAAGGGCTCGCCGAGTCACTGGCCGGATGCCTGGGCGGTGGCGACTAGACCATTTTCCGGTCACCTTTACGCGCTAAAGGCGCCCTGCGTTCAATCGCCACGCGGGCTCCCGCCGCGGGGGCGGCGGCCCGCGCTTGCTGGCTGGCGCAATCCGGGTGGTTCCACCTATTCGGATTGCGCTCTAGCGTTACGGCGCCAGGCCGAGCAGCAGGCCGGGGTCGAGACGGGTCTTGTACAGGTTCACCCGCCAGTCGAGATGGGGGCCGGTGACCCGCCCGGTGGCGCCGACCCGGCCGATCGGATCGCCCTGGCGGACATGGGTTCCGACCGTCACGGTGACCGCGCTCATATGCGAATAGACCGACGTCAGACCATAGCCGTGGTCGATCATCACCGTGCCGCCGGTGTAGTAGAGATCGTCCTCGGCCAGGGCGACGACGCCGTCGGTCGGAGCGCGCACCACCGCGCCCGCGGGGGCGGCGATATCGAGGCCGAAATGGGGCCGCTTGGGCTCGCCGTTGAGAACCCGCCGGCTGCCGTAGACGCCCGAGATCGGCCCCTTGACGGGCCAGGTGAAGCCGCTTTCGAACCAGGTCTCGCGGGTGTCGCGCGCCCGCACCTCGGCGATCATCGCGCCCTCGCGATGGATGCGTTCCAGCACCTCGGGGGCGGGGGTGACCATCTTCGGCGGTAGGCCGTTGATGCGCTGTATACGGTAGTCGCGACGCTTGACCTCGAGCACCCGCTTGTCGGTCGCGCCGTCGGGGTGGTGGACGACCAGGGTCACCGGCCCCGTGTCGTCGCGGCCGAAGCCGAACAGAAACACGCCGTCGGGGGTCAGCTCCAGCGGCCGGCCGTCGAGGGTGACGCGCGCCCCGGGCTCGGTATGTCCCTCGACCAGGCCACCTTGGATCAGGGGACCGTCGAGCGCCAGCTTGCCGGCCGTCGCCGGCGGCGCCAGGATTATCATCGAGACCGCGATCGTCGCCGCGAGGAGGCGTGCTCTCATAATAGTGTCCTTGATTGGCCGGCGGCGGTGGCGCGGCGCGGCGCGGGCGCGGCGCGCGGTCGAGGGTGGCGTGGCGCTCGCCGTCGTGGAAGGTCAGGGCCACGCCCTTACCGGGTGTCGCCGCCTTGGCCGAGACCAGCGGCCGGCCGTCGTCGTCGCGAACCAGCACAAATCCTCGCGCCAGCACCTGCTGGTAGCCGTAGCCGTCGAGCAGGCGGGCGCGTGCCTCCAGCCGCGCGCCGGCGTCGTCGAGCGCGCGCCGGGCGCCGTGACCGAGGCGCCGGCCGAGATCGGCGAGCACCCCGCGCTGGCGCCCGACCTCGGACCGCGCGGTCGCCGGGCGCAGGCCGCCGGCGGCGCTATCGAAGCGGCCGCGACGGTCGGCCAGCAGCGCCGCGATGCCGTGATCGAGAGCGAGAGCGGTGCGGTCGAGCCGATTGCGGGTCTCGGCGACGATCTCGCGCGGCGTGCGCAGGCGCTGGCCGATGGCTTCGACGCGCTTCTCGCGCCGGTCGAGGTCGATGCGCAGCGCGCCCTCCAGCCGCTCGGCGGCGGTGTCGAACCGTTGCGCCGGCAGCTCCAACAGGCGGCCGGGCTCGGGCAGGGCGCGGGCGAGACCGCGCAGCTCGGCCCGGCGGCGGTCGAGATCGCGCGCCATCGCCGCCCCCAGCCGGCGTTCGAGATCGAGCACCCGGGCGACCAGCTCGGCCCGCACCGGCACCGCCATCTCGGCCGCCGCGCTCGGCGTCGGCGCGCGCACATCGGCGGCGAAGTCGATCAGGGTGACGTCGGTCTCGTGGCCGACCGCCGAGATCAGGGGGATCGCCGAGGCCGCCGCCGCCCGGACGACGATTTCCTCGTTGAAGGCCCACAGGTCCTCCAGGCTGCCGCCGCCGCGGGCGACGATCAGCACGTCGGGGCGCGGCAACGGGCCGCCCGAGGGCAGCGCGTTGAAGCCGGCGATGGCGGCGGCGATCTCCTCGGCCGCACCCTCGCCCTGGACCCGCGCCGGCCAGATCAGCACCCGGCGCGGGAAGCGGTCGGCGAGGCGGTGCAGGATATCGCGGATGACGGCGCCGGTGGGCGAGGTGACGACGCCGATGACCTCGGGCAGATAGGGGATCGGCTGCTTGCGCGCCGGGTCGAACAGGCCCTCGGCGGCGAGCGCCTTCTTGCGCTCCTCCAGGAGTTTGAGCAGCGCGCCCTCGCCGGCCGGCTCGATCGCCTCGACGACGAGCTGGTATTGCGAGCGCCCGGGATAGGTGGTCAGCCGGCCGCTACAGATGACTTCGAGCCCGTCCTCGGGCGGATGGCGCAACCGCGCCGCCACGCCGCGCCAGCAGACCGCGTTGAGTACCGCGTTCTCGTCCTTGAGCACGAAATAGACATGGCCCGAGCCGGGCCGGCGCAGGCTCGATATCTCGCCGCGCACGCGGACCCGTTGGAAGGCCCCCTCGACGACGCGCTTGAGCGCGACCGACAACTCGCCGACCGTGTATTCGGGGATATTGTCGGCGTGACTGTTGTCGGCGTGACTGTTGTCGGCGTGGTTTGGGGGGGGCTCGCTCATGGTCGCCTACCGGCCGTGGGGCGGTCATGCTACAAGAACCGGGCCGGATTGGGAAAGCGGTCAATGGGGGCGGGGGACGCGAGGGGGCGCGATGCGGGTACTGGTGATCGGATCGGGGGGGCGCGAGCACGCGCTCTACTGGGCGTTGTCGGCCTCGCCCCTGGCCGAGGCGCTTTTTTGCGCGCCGGGCAACGCCGGCATCGCCGAGGTCGCCGATTGCCTGAATATCGCGATCGACGACCTCGATGGCATCCTCGCCGCCTGTCGCGAGCACGCCATCGACTTCGTCGTCGTCGGCCCCGAGGCGCCGCTGGTCGCCGGCCTGGTCGACCGTTTGGAGGCCGCCGGCATCGCCGCCTTCGGGCCGAGCGCCGAGGCCGCGCTGCTCGAGGGCTCGAAGGCGTTCACCAAGGACCTGTGCGCCAAATACGGCATTCCCACCGCCGCCCATGCCCATTGCGACACACCCGAGGCGGCGCGTGACCATATTCGCGGCCGCGCCGCGCCGATGGTCGTCAAGGTCGACGGACTGGCGGCCGGCAAGGGGGTGGTGGTGGCCGCCACCGGCGACGAGGCGCTGGCGGCGGTCGACGCCCTGGCCGCCGACCTCGGCGCCCGCGACTTCGTGATCGAGGACCTGCTGGTCGGCGATGAGGCGAGCTTTTTCGCCCTGGTCGACGGCGTTCACGCCCTGCCCCTGGCGGCGGCCCAGGACCACAAGCGGGTCGGCGACGGCGATCAAGGCCCCAACACCGGCGGCATGGGCGCCTATTCACCGACGCCGCTGATCGATCACGCCCTCGCCGAGCGGATCATGGCCGAGATCCTGCGCCCGACGGTGGCGGCGATGGCGGCCGAGGGGCGACCCTTCAAGGGGGTGCTCTACTGCGGGCTGATGCTGACCGAGGACGGCCCGCGACTGCTGGAATACAACGTCCGCTTCGGCGATCCCGAGGCCCAGGTGCTGCTGGTCAGGCTGATGTCGGACCTGCTGCCGGCGCTGGTCGCGACCCGCGACGGCGATCTCGATCGCGTTGATCTTCGCTGGCACGACGATGCCGCCGTCTGCGTGGTGATGGCCGCGCGCGGCTATCCCGGCGCCTACGAGAAGGGCTCGGAAATCCGTGGCCTGGCGGCGGCCGGGGCGCTGCCCGGGGTGACCGTTTTTCACGCCGGGACCCGGGCCGAGGACGGGCGCATCGTCGCCGTCGGCGGCCGCGTGCTCGGCGTCACCGCCACTGGCGCCACCATCGCCGAGGCCCAGGCCCGCGCCTACGCCGCCGTCGCCGCGATCGACTGGCCGCTTGGCTTCTGCCGCCACGACATCGCCGCCCGAGCCATCGATTAGAGGGGCGATCGACTAACCCCGGTCCGGCGTGTCCTCGCCGAGCGCGCGGCGGAGCGCGATTTGTTCGGGTTCGGCCATCAGGCCGCTGGCAAGGGCCTCGGCCGGGTCCTTGAAGAAGATCTCGACCGGCTCGCCGGCCGGCACCTTGGGCTCTCCCTCCGCCGCGATGGCATGGAACACGGGCGTGTAGTCGACGTGGCTCCAGGGGCTGAGCAGGGTTCCCGGCGCGTGCAGGAGCCGGCCGATGACGATCTCGAGCCCGGTCTCCTCGCGCCATTCGCGCCGCAGCGCCTCATCGACGCTCTCGCCCGCCTCGACCCCGCCGCCGGGAAACTTCCAGCAGAACACTTGGCCCACATACTCGGCCGCGATCAGCACCCGGTCATCGCGCAACAGAACGCCGTAGACGCGGAGGTTCTTGGGTTGGGAAGGCGTGGATACGACCAAACTCGAAAGGTACCTGTCAGGGCTGGACATGTCGTGTCGAGACGATACAGACGCTAGACATGTCAGCGCAGTATTTGGGCCAACCCGTGATTGGTGATCTGATTCACGATCACGAGCGAAGAACCTCCGTATTTTTCCACAAGTACATCTATTTCATCGATATCGATAGGTGTCGACGAAAAATCCCACTTCAGTCCGTCCGCCAGCGCCAAAACGAAAGTGTTTCTCAGCAGCTTGTTGGGCCGATCGCTTGCCGGAACAGAAAAACCGCCGCACAACCCGCGGAACCCTGACCAATTGGAATTGTTCGCAGAAACGTTGGGACACTGGTGGGTCTGTCCCCTATTGATCCTCTGTTAAGTCTCGCCGCCGAGTAACGCGTCTTCCGGCGCCAGGGATGACCCGGCGCCGATTTTTCACGCGGCTCGGATTTATATTGAACGACCAATTTATAACCGCTAGATTGCCGCCGCTACGATGATGGGTTGATCTCGGCGGATTGATGCCGGCCGATTGATGGCGGCCGATTGATGGCACTTTCGGTGCGTCGCCGTCCGTCCGTCGCCCTTGGGGGAGCGCGCGCCGATGCCGAAGCTGGGGATGGAGCCGATCAGGCGGCGACAGCTCATTGTCGCCACCCTGGCCGCGATCCACGAGGACGGGCTGGGCGAGACGACGCTGGCGCGGGTCAGCGCCCGGGCCGGGCTCTCGACCGGGCTGGTCAATCACTATTTCAACGGCAAGGCCGACTTGTTGGAGGCGTCGTTGCGCTGGCTGGCGGCCGGGCTGCGCGGCGAGGTGGTCACCCGCCTGGCCGCCGCGCGCGCGCCTCATGACCGGGTGCTGGCGGTGATCGACGGCAATCTATCGCCGCGCCAGTTCACCCCCGAGGCGGTCGCCGCCTGGCTCGCCTTCTGGGCCGAGGTACGCGCCCATCCCAGGTTCGCGCGCATCCAACGGATCATCGCCCGGCGTCTCGAAAGCAATCTTCTTCACGGACTGCGCCGGCTGCTGCCGGCCGCCGCGGCGCGCCATGCCGCGAGCGGTCTCGGCGCCTTGATCGACGGGCTGTGGCTGCGCTGCGCGCTGACCGAGGGCGGCGTCCCACCGGCGGCGGCGCGGGCGCTGTGCCGCGATTATCTCGCTTGTCAAATTGCCAAGGCCGGCGGCGCGCCGGCGCGATCGAAAGACGCTTTCCACACCGAGACCCACACCATGGAGGACGAAAATGAGCGATAAATTTCTCAAGGGCCGCGCGGCGATGGTCACCGGCGGCGCCTCGGGCATGGGCCGGGCGATGGCCCTGGCCTTCGCCGAGGCCGGCGCCGACGTGGCCATCGGCTCGCTGCTCGCCGGCGGCGCCAAGGTCACGGGCGAGCTCGTCAACATGCCCGGCGCCGAGGAGCTCGACGAGACCCGGGCGGCGATCGAGGCCAAGGGCGCGCGCGTCATCGCTTGCGCCCTCGACGTCACCGACAACGCCTCCGTTCAGGCCTTTCACGATGCCACCGTCGCCGCCTTCGGCAAGGTCGACATCCTCGCCAACGCCGCCGGGATCACCGCCGAGCAGACGATCGTCGATCACCCGGACAAGCTCTGGGACAAGGTCATCGACGTCAACCTCAACGGCACCTACCGGGCGATCAAGCGCTGCCTGCCGGGGATGATCGAGCGTAAATGGGGGCGGATCATCAATATCGCCTCGACCGCCGCCGCGGTCGGCGCCGTCACCTCGGGCGCCTATTGCGCCTCCAAGGCGGGCGTCGTCGGTCTGACCCGCTGCGTCGCCCTCGAGGGCGCGCCCCACGGCGTCACCTGCAACGCGATCAGCCCGACCTGGGTCGAGACCACCTTCGGCACCGAGTGGATGTCGAACATCGCCGAGGAGCAGGAAGGCCGCTCGGGCGAGGCCTATATCGCCGACGTCAAGGCGTCCAACCCCCAGGGCCGGCTGGTGCAGCCGCGCGAGATCGGCGCGCTGGCCGCCTTCCTCTGCCGCGACGAGGCACTCGGCATCACCATGCAGGACCTCACCGTCTCCGCCGGCTCGCTCTGGTAGGCGCTGTCGTCGAGCTTGCGGCGCCGGCGTTAAGGCCGGATAGTCCGGTCCCGTGATGGAACGGGACCGGACGCTGGCGGCGCTGCTGGCCGAGGCGCGCGCCTGCCGGGTCTGCGCGGCCGAATTGCCGCTCGGCCCGCGCCCGGTGCTGCGCGCCGCCGCCGGCGCCCGATTGCTGATCATCGGTCAGGCGCCGGGCACTCGGGTCCACGCCAGCGGCATCCCCTGGGACGATCCCTCGGGCGAGCGTCTGCGCGACTGGATGGCGATCGAGCGCGAGACCTTTTACGACGAGACCCGGGTCGCCATCGTGCCGATGGGCTTCTGCTATCCCGGCCGCGACGCCGCCGGCGGCGACCGGCCGCCGCGTCCCGAATGCGCCCCCTTATGGCACCCGCGCCTGGTTGGCCATCTACCCGAAATCAAGCTGACCCTGCTGGTCGGTGGCCATGCCCAGCGCCACTATCTCGACCGCAAACGCTCGGTGACCGAGACCGTGCGGGCCTGGCGCGAGAGCCTGCCGCGCTATTGGCCGCTGCCGCATCCGTCGTGGCGGACCCGGGCCTGGGCGCGGCGCAACCCGTGGTTCGAGGCCGAGGTGATCCCGGCGTTGCGGGCGGCGCTCGGCGATCTGTTTCCGTGAGCGGGGTCCTGCCCGACCTGCTGCGGCCCGGCCTGGGGCTGGTGATCTGCGGCTCGGCCGCGAGCTCGGCGTCGGCTCGGGCCGGCGCCTATTACGCCCATCCCCGCAACCGCTTCTGGGAAACCCTCCACGCCGTCGGCCTGACCCCCCGGCGGCTGCGCCCGGACGAATTCCCACGCCTGCTCGACTTCGATATCGGCCTGACCGACCTGGCCAAGGACGAAGCGGGGCGCGATGACCAGCTCTCGGCCGCCGCCTACGACGCCGCCGCGCTGCGCCGCCGCATCCTCGCCAACCGGCCGCGCGTCCTGGCCTTCAACGGCAAGGCCCCGGCCAGCGCCTTCCTCGGCCACGCCCGGCCGGCCCATGGCCGCCAGGACGAGCGCCTGGGGACGACCGCGATCTTCGTCCTCCCCTCGACCTCGCCCGCCGCCGTCCGCTGGTGGGACCCCGGCCCCTGGCGCGCCCTGGCCGAGCAGGTCGGCAAGCCTGATCCGAGTTAGCCTGGAGTCCCGACCTATTGTCTCCGCCGAGCCATCCGTTCGCCAAGCGATTAAGGCGAAGGCCGACGAAAGCGACCAACCTTCCGCGACTTCACGGCTACCCCAGCAGCCGCCGGTAGACCGCCAGGCAGGTGTTTTCGGAGGCGCGGTCGCGGTCGAGGTCCGGGTTCCACGACGAGAGCGAGGCGGCGACCACCCGACCGGTCGCGGCGAGGCGCTCGAAGACCGCGCCCAGCAGTTCAGCCGAGGGGCCGTCGGCGACCGGATAGTTCTGCGCCGGCACCTCGTCGGCGGTGAGGATGTCGGTATCGAAATGAACGTAGAGCGGCCCCTCGGGCGGGACCATGTCGCGCAGCCGGGCGACGTCGGCCACATGGACCACCGATGATCGTTCGAGCGCTTTGCGCTCGCCGGGGTCGAGATCGCGGGCGTCGCTCAGGATCACGCGGTCCTCGGACTGGGGCCGGAGACCGACCGCGCGCGGCATGGCCTGCGCGCCGCGCCCGACCAGCATCGCCAGCGGCATGCCGCCCAGGAAGCCGCTCGGCGAGGTCTCCCGGGTGTTGAAGTCGCCGTGAGCGTCGAACCAGATCAGGGTCGGGTCGAGCCCCGCCCGTTGCAATCCGGCCAGGACGCCGATCGTCGCGCAGCAATCGCCGCACAGGCTGACCGGGCGCCGGCCCCGGGCGACCGTCTCGGCGACGATTTCGGCGAGCGAGCGGTGAAGACACGACATCCGCGCCTGGGTCTCGTCGCCGCCCCGACCGCCGAGGGCGAGGGCCGGGCGATTGACGATCCAGTTGTCACCCCAGTCGTCATCGGCCAGCGCCGCCAGGCGTGGCACCGGCCGGTCGAGAAAGAAGGGCGTGACGACGATCCGATCGCTCGCGGCCCGGTCGTTCATTGGCGCGTCTTGGCGCTCACGACCCCTCCGTGACCGTTTCCTCGTGGCTGGCGATGTCGCCGTCGCTGAACAGATACTCCTTGAGCTCGCGGTCGAAATCCTCGCTGTTGCGCCGCAGCCATTCGAGGATCATCGAGGCGTGTTCGATCTCCTCGCGCATGTTGTGAAGGAGGATCGCCTTCAGCGCCGGGTCGTCGCAATCGTCGGCCCGCTGGCGATACCAGTCGGTCGCCTCCAACTCCTCCATCAGGGAGACGATCGCCTGATGCTTGGCCAGGGTTTCCTTGCTCAGTCGGTCTCGCGGCGCGTGCAGTCCATCACTCGACATTTTATGCTCCCGTTCATGCATTGTCGTGAAATGCGACCCTCGTGGCTCCGGCGTCGAGGGTGGCACCATTGTAGTCGGGCCGGGCGCCAGAACAAAGCCCGTCCGGGAGCGCGGCGATCGGGCTTGATTTGGCGCGGTGGAATACTATTTTTAATATTAACGTTAACGTCGAAAGGTTAAATTTAATAACATGACGGTTGCCCATGACTAGGAACGGTTTCTCCAAGCAAACCGATTAGCCCGTGGCGCGGGCGGGGGGTTTGTGGTATCGTTGGCCAACGTAAACAGCGGGAAAAGTGGTAAACGGTCGGCTTGACGCGCCTGGGCCAGGAGGGGCACGGGACGTGGATGGGCGACCCGACCGAAGTGTGGATGAAGAACAAGTTTGGACGGCGCGGCGGCGCCGACGGTATCGACAAGAAGACGCGCGCCGCCCCGGCGCGGCGCAAGAGTTTTGCCCAGCGCGAGAGGCGCGCCGGCGGCGACCGTCGGGTCGTGCAACGACGCCAGACCAGCATTCCCGTGACCATCGAGCGCCGGCTCGGCGCCGAACGCCGCCAGGGCGACCGCCGCCTGAGGGGCGATCAGGCCGTCGCCGACACGCCCGACAACGTGGTCGAAATCAGGCCCTTCATCGACCAGGACGAGGAAATCCCGGTCTATACGTCGGACACCAAGTATTCGCCCTCGCCCGAGCTGCGGCGGATCAAGGACCGTGTCCATCGCAGCGTGCTCGAGGTGATGGATATCGCCGATACCCAGAACCTCTCCGCCGAGGCGGCGCGCGAATCGGTCGCCTCGGTGATCGTCAGCGTGCTGGAAAACCAGCGGGTGGCGATCTCGAGCAGCGAACAGGCCGAGCTGACCGAGCTTTTGGTCAACGACGTGCTCGGCTTCGGGCCGCTGGAGCCGCTGCTCGCCGACGACACCATTTCCGACATCCTGGTCAACGGTCCCGACAAGGTTTGGATCGAGCGTTTCGGCCGCATCGAGCTCACCGACGTCACCTTCACCAGCACCGAGCACCTGATGAACGTGATCACGCGCATCGTCTCGCTGGCCAATCGCCGCGTCGACCAGGCCTCGCCGATGGTCGACGCCCGGCTCCCCGACGGCAGCCGCATCAACGTCATCATTCCGCCGCTGGCGGTCCACTTCCCGACCGTCTCGATCCGCAAGTTCACCGAAAAGCGGATCACCTTCGAGGACATGGTCGAGAAGGGCTCGATCTCGCGCGAGATGGGGGTGATGATGAAGATGATGGCCAAATACGGCCTCAACATCATGATCTCGGGCGGCACCGGCACCGGCAAGACGACCCTGCTCGGCGCCATGTCGCGCTATATCAACCCGCGCGAGCGGATCGTCACCATCGAGGACACGGCCGAGTTGCAACTTCCGCAGCCCAACGTGGTGGCGCTCGAATCGCGGCCCGCCAACGTCGAGGGCCAAGGGCTGGTGACGATCGGCGATCTGCTGGTCAACGCGCTGCGCATGCGGCCCGATCGCATCCTGGTCGGCGAGGTGCGCGGCGGCGAGGCGTCGGACATGCTCCAGGCCATGAACACCGGCCATGACGGCTCGATCGGCACGATTCACGCCAACACCCCGCGCGACGCGCTGATGCGTTTCGAGACCATGGTCTGCATGGATGCCCGCCACAAGCCCGGGCACGTGACCCGGCAACAGATCGCCAGCGCCCTCGACGTGGTGGTCCAGATGAGCCGCATGCACGACGGCGTCCGCCGGCTGGTGTCGATCACCGAGATCCTCGACCTCGACGGCGACGCCATCGCCACCCACGACCTCTATCGCTTCAAGGCCACCGCCGAGACCGCCGACGGCAAGATCCTCGGCCAGTTCACGCGCACCGGCGTGGTTCCGGACTTCTTCGAGAAGATAAAATACTTCAAGCTCAGCGACGAGGAACGCCGGCTGATGGAAAGTTTCGGCATGTTCTCGGGCCCGGGCAAGAAGGACGACGACGAGGACGGCGCCGCCGCGCGGCAAGGCGCCTGAGGCTCTCGTCATTTCGGAGGTAGCGGCGTCGGCGGGTCGTCACACAGACGTGAAGGCGCGGCACTTGTGGCGCCGCCGCACGCGGCGTTATTCTTTATCGTAATGTTTCACGTTTATCCCCTCGGCGTCGGCGCCATGGCGAGGGCGTGGCGCCAATCATAGGGTCCCGACATAGGATCCAAACAGGTAAGGAGGAGGCTCATGACGTTCAGACAACTCGCGCTTTCCCTGCTGGTCGTCGGCTGGATCGCGCCGGCCCTGGCGGCGGGCTCGTCGAGTTCCTCGAGCTCGAGCACCCAGTCGAGCAGTTCGACCGATTTCGACCGGGCCGTTACGGCGGTCAACAACGGCAACTTCACCACCGCGCTGACGCTCTTGAACAAGGTCGTGTCGAAGGACCCCGGGAATGCCGACGCCTGGAACTACATCGGCTTCAGTCGCCGCAACCTGAAGCAGTTCGACCAGGCCCTGGCCGCTTATGACAAGGCGCTTTCGATTGACCCCAACCATCGCGGCGCCAACGAGTATCTGGGCGAGCTCTATCTCAAGACCGGGAAGCTGGACAAGGCCAAGGAGCGTCTCGCCAAGCTCGACAAGCTCTGTCTCCTGGGCTGCGACGAATACGACGATCTCGCCAAGGCGATCAAGGCGTTCGAGACCACCGGCAACTCGGGTTGAGGCGGGCTCTCAACCGGATCGTTGAGCGACGGCGCGATCATCGACGGGGCCATCGCCGCGCGTGACCGGATCGGCCGGTGGCCTCGGCGCTGATCATCCTGGCCGAGAGCTACGGCCCGTCGCTGGCCGCCTTCGCGCTGTTCGCGCTCTTGCATTCGCTCGGCGCCCGCGAGCCGTGCAAGCGAGTGCTGGCGCGGGTATTTTCGCCGTTCTTCGTCGATCATTTCTGGCGGCTGGTCTATTGCGGGCTGAGCTTCGCCGCCCTTTACGGCGCGGTGACGATGCTGCATTGGGCGCGCAACCCCGAATTCGACGTCTGGCTCGCGCGCTATCCGCCCTGGCTGTGGGCGATCGTCACCGCCCTGCATCTGTTTTCGGTCGCGGTGGTCTACGTCGCCTTTCTGCAAAGCGACTATCTCGAATTTCTCGGCCTGACCCAGGCGTGGCGGGGCTTGGCCGCGTTGGCCGGCCGCCCGGCGCCGCCCCAGCCCCTGTTCGGCAGCCAACGGCTGGTGACGAGCGGCATCTACGCCTGGCTGCGCCATCCCATGCTGGCCGGCGGGCTGTGGTTCCTGCTGACCAGCGGGCCGTCGCTCAACAACATCGTCTATACCCTGATGTACACGGTCTACATGCTGATCGGCGGCCACTACGAGGAGCGCCGCCTGATCCGCGTCTTCGGCGATGATTATCTGCGCTATCGCGCGCGGGTCGGCGGCTACTTTCCCCGCTGGCGTCGGCCCGCGCGCCAACCGACGGCCTGAGCCGTGGCGACGTTCGAGGCGCTCGCCAACCTGTTCTACGACCCCTATGTGTTCTGGGGCGTGCCCCTGGCACTGGCCGTCGCCTGGACCGCGATCGCGCGCTGGCGCGGCCGGGGGTGAGACCGGCCGCGAAGCCGTGATCGGGGTGAACGACCGGGGGCTTGACCCAGGTCATCCCCGAGACGTGGGCGACGGATAAGCTGGCGGTCGCCGACACTACCATGGGACGCGACGATGCGCGGTTGGCGCTGGACCCGAGACGCCGACATGCTTGCGCCGGCCACGCGCGCGGCGCCGGCGTGGCGGGCGATGCCGGCGACGGCGGTACTGGCGGCGCTGGGCGCGCGCGAGGACGGTCTCGACGAGGGCGAGGTCGCCGCGCGCCGCGCCCGCCATGGCCCCAACCGCCTGCCTCGGCCACCGCGCAAGAGGCTGGGGCGGATCTATCTCGGCCAGTTCGCGAGCCCGCTGATCTATCTCCTACTCGCCGCCGCCGCCGTGTCGCTGTTCATCGGCGCCATCAGCGACGCGATCTTCATCTTCGCCGTCTTGCAGATTAACGCCGCGATCGGCACCTTCCAGGAGTGGAAGGCCGAGACCGGCATGGCCGCGCTCGAGGCCCTGGCTCCGCGCTGGGCGGTGGTTCGTCGGGCCGCCGCGCGGCGGCGGATCGCGGCCGAGGCGCTGGTGCCCGGCGATATCGTCCTCCTGGGCCCGGGCGATCGCGTCGCCGCCGATCTGCGCCTGCTCTCGGCCCACGGGCTGGCGGTCGACGAATCGCTTCTGACCGGCGAATCGGCGCCGGTGAGCAAGGCCGCCGCGGCCAGCGTCGCCGAGGACGCCGGACTCGGCGACCGGCCGACCATGCTTCACGCCGGCACCTCCGTCTTGACCGGGCGCGCGGTCGGGGTGGTGGTCGCGATCGGCGTCGAGACCGCGATCGGCCACGTTGCCCAGGCGTTGACCCGGCCCGGCGCCGGCGAGCCGCCGCTGCTGCTGCGAATGGCGCGGTTCTCGCGGGTGATCGGCATCGTCATGGTGGCGCTGATCGGCTTGATGGCGGTCGCGTTGGCGCTGCGCGGCATGCCCGCGGCCGAGGTCCTGCTGGTGGCCGTCGCCCTGGCGGTGGCGGCGATCCCCGAGGGCCTGCCGGTGGCGACCGCGGTGGCGCTGGCGGTCGGCGTCAACCGCATGGCGCGCCACGCCGTCGTCGTCCGCCGCCTGCCGGCGGTCGAGGGGCTCGGCGCCTGCACCCTGATCGCCAGCGACAAGACCGGCACCCTGACCCGCAACGAGCTGACCGTGCGCCGGCTGCTGCTGCCCGGGATCGGCGAGATCGAGATCGCCGGCGGCGCCGGGATGCTCGACGGCGATGCGTCTCGTGACGGAGAACCGCTCGCCGGCGACGCCCTCGCCGCCGCCCGGTCGCTGGCGCTCGCCGGGGTGCTGTGTAACAAGGCCAGCCTGCGGGTGGTCGCCGACGGCGTCGATCACTTCGGCTATACGGTCGACGTCGCCTTCCTGGCCTTGGCCCACAAGCTCGGCCTCGACCCCGAGGCGGCGCGCCGCGATCATCCCCAGGTGGCGGCGATCCCCTATGAATCGCATCGCCGCTTCGCCGCCGCCCACCGCCGCCACGGCGACCGGATCGCGATCTACGTCAAGGGCGCGGTCGAGATCGTGGCGCCGATGTGCGATGGCCGCGACGCGCGCGCCGTCCTCGCCGAGGCCGAGCGCCTGGCCGCCGCCGGCCATCGAGTGATCGCGGTCGCCGCCGGTACTACCGAGGCGCCGCCGCCGGGCGCCGAGCCGCCGCCACCGCGCGGTCTGGCGCTGCTCGGCCTGGTCGCCATCATCGACCCGCCGCGCGAGGAGGTGCCGGCGGCGGTGCGGGCCTGCCGCGAGGCCGGCATCACGGTCTGCATGATCACCGGCGACCACCCGGCCACGGCCCTGGCCATCGCCCGAGACCTGGGCATCGTCCAGCGCGCCGACGAGGTCGTCACCGGCGACCAGTTGGCGGCCCGGGCCGGGGATCGCGCCGCCTTCGACGACCTGGTGGCCCGGCGCCGGGTGTTCGCCCGGGTCGAGCCGCGCCAGAAGCTCGACATCGTCGAGGCCTTCCAGCGGGTCGGCCATTTCGTCGCCGTCACTGGCGACGGGGTCAACGACGCGCCCGCCCTGCGCGCCGCCAATATCGGCGTCGCCATGGGGCGTGGCGGCACCGACATCGCCCGCGACGCCGCCGACCTGGTCCTCACCGACGACAATTTCGCCGCCGTCGTCCACGGGGTCGCGGAAGGGCGCATCGCCTATGACAACGTGCGCAAGGTGATCCTGTTGCTGCTCGCCGCCGGCGTCGGCGAGATCGTCCTCTTCGTCCTCGCCATGGCGGCCGACCTGCCGGTGCCGCTCTATCCGGTGCAACTGATCTGGCTCAACCTGATCGCCAATGGCATCCAGGACGTGACGCTGGCGCTGGAGAAGGGCGAGCCCGGGGTCCTGCGCCGCCCGCCTCGCCCGCCCGACGAGCCGATCTTCGATGCCCGCATGATCGAACAGACCCTGGTCTACGGGGTCTTGATCGGCGGCGCCGCGTTCCTCTATTTCGCCTGGGCCTTGGAGAGCGGCATGAGCGACTTCGCGGCCCGCAACGGCGTGCTTCTGCTGATGGTCCTGTTCGAGAACGCGCTGGCGCTGATCGCCCGCTCGGAGCGGCGGTCGATCCTGCGCGTGGCCCTCGCCGCCAACCCCTACCTGGTGTTCGGCGTCGTTTTCACCCAGGCCCTGCACCTGCTGGCGATGCGGGTGCCGGGTATCGACCAGGTGCTGGGTGTCGCCCCGGTCGCGCCGCGCGCCTGGGTCGAGGTCGCGCTGCTTGCTACCTCGCTAGTGGTAGTCAGCGAGATTTACAAGTGGCTGCGAATGCGCTACCACCACGCCGACCGATCCGACGCCGGCGGCGGGGTCGCGAATGGGCGCCCGTAATGTGCCCGAAAATTGATCTCGATCAATGTTTCGCGCCCCGCGATTGACGATCTTCGGCAGTCGGGTCCTTGGCGACCGATTTGGGCCATCGCGATCAGTGAGCGACTGGGCGAGGAGAGGGAAATGAGGCAAGCCGGCGCGCCGGGCGGCGCGACCGCGGCGACGGTCCCCTATAACGAGGACATCATCCGCTGGTTCGTGATCGCCACCATGTTCTGGGGGGTGATCGGTTTCCTGGCCGGTGTCTATATCGCTTTCGAGCTCGCCTTTCCGATCCTCAACCTCGATCTGCCCTGGACCACCTTCGGCCGCCTGCGCCCGCTCCATACCTCGGCGGTGATCTTCGCCTTCGGCGGCAACGCCCTGTTCGCGACCTCGCTCTACGTCGTCCAGCGGACCTCGCGGGCGACCCTGTACGGCGGTCCGAAGGTGGCTACCTTCCTGTTCTGGGGCTATCAGCTTTTCATCGTCCTGGCGGCCTCGGGCTATCTGTTCGGCATTACCCAGTCGCGCGAATACGCCGAGCCCGAGTGGTACACGGACATTTGGCTGACGATCGTCTGGGTGGTCTATCTGGTGGTCTTCATGGGGACGCTCGCGCGCCGCCGCGAGCCCCATATCTACGTCGCCAACTGGTTCTTCCTGGCTTTCATCATCACCATCGCGATGCTGCATATCGTCAACAACCTAGCGGTGCCGGTATCGTTCACGGGGACCAAGAGCTATTCGCTGTTCGCCGGGGTTCAGGACGCCCTGACCCAGTGGTGGTACGGCCATAACGCGGTCGGCTTCTTCCTCACCGCCGGTTTCCTGGGGATCATGTATTATTTCATCCCCAAGCAGGCCGAGCGGCCGATCTATTCCTACCGCTTGTCGATCGTTCATTTCTGGTCGCTGATCTTCCTCTATATCTGGGCCGGGCCGCACCATCTGCACTACACCGCCCTGCCCGATTGGGCGCAGACCCTCGGCATGACGTTCTCGGTGATGCTGTGGATGCCGTCATGGGGCGGCATGATCAACGGCCTGATGACCCTCTCGGGCGCCTGGGACAAGCTGCGCACCGACCCGGTGCTGCGCTTCCTGGTCACCTCGGTGGGGTTCTACGGCATGAGCACCTTCGAGGGGCCGGTGATGTCGATCAAGCCGGTTAACGCCCTCAGCCACTATACCGACTGGACCATCGGCCACGTCCATTCCGGGGCGCTCGGCTGGGTCGCCTTCGTCACCTTCGGGGCGGTCTATTTTCTGGTGCCCCGGCTGTGGAAGCGGGCCGGGCTCTACTCGATCAGGCTGGTGTCCTATCACTTCTGGATCGCGACCATCGGCATCGTTCTCTACATCACCTCGATGTGGGTGTCGGGGATCATGCAGGGGCTGATGTGGCGGGCCTATGACGAGTTCGGCTTCCTGCAATATTCCTTCGTCGAGACGGTCGCGGCGATGCATCCGTTCTATGTCATCCGCGCATCGGGTGGGGTGCTGTTCCTGATCGGCGCCCTGATCATGGTCTACAACTTGTGGCGCACCGCCCGCGGCGACAGTCGCGCCGAGGCGGTGGCGCCGCTACCGGCGGCGGCCGAGTAGGGGTGGGGATCATGTTCAGTCACGCGCGCATCGAACGCAATGTCGTCATCCTGGCGATCCTGGTCTTGATCACCGTCTCGATCGGCGGCCTGGTCGAGATCGTGCCGCTCTACACCATCGAGACGACCATCGAGCGGGTCGAGGGCGTTCGTCCCTATTCGCCGCTCGAGCTCGCCGGCCGCGACATCTACATCCGCGAGGGCTGTTATCTCTGCCACAGCCAGATGATCCGTCCCTTCCGCGACGAGGTCGAGCGCTATGGTCCCTACAGCCTGGCCGCCGAGAGCATGTACGACCACCCCTTCCAATGGGGCTCGAAACGCACCGGCCCCGATCTCGCCCGGGTCGGCGGCAAATATTCCAACGCCTGGCATGTCGCTCATTTGACCGATCCGCGCAGCGTGGTGCCCGAATCGGTGATGCCGGGCTATGGCTTCATGGCCAAGACCGACCTCGATTACGCGGATATCGCCGCGCATCTGGAGACCAACCGCACGGTCGGCGTTCCCTATAGCGACGCGATGATCGCCGCCGCCGTCGCGGATCTCGAGGCCCAGGCCGATCCCGACGCCGATACCGAGGACCTGCTGGCCCGCTATCCCAAGGCGGTGGTCGCCGATTTCGACGGCGATCCCACGCGGATCACCGAAATGGACGCGCTGATCGCCTATCTTCAGGTGCTTGGCACGATGGTCGATCGTTTGGCCGTCGACGACGCCGACCTCAGGCAATAGGGAACCGTCGATGAGCCTCGACACGATCGTTTTGCACGCCAAGTCGTTGTGGGTCGTTTGGATGATGGCGCTTTTTATCGGCATCGTCGCCTGGGCCTTCTGGCCGAGCCGCAAGCAGACCTTCGAGGCGCATGGCCATATTCCGCTCGACGACGACGACGACGAGGAGGGTTGAGCCATGCCGACCAAGATTGAAAAGGATTCGGTCACCGGCACCCACACCACCGGCCACGAGTGGGATGGCATCAAGGAACTCGACACGCCGCTGCCGCGTTGGTGGGTCTATGTGTTCTACGCCTGCATCCTGTGGGCGGTCGGCTATTGGGTGCTGTATCCCTCGTGGCCTTATGGCCGGGATTACCTGAGGGGGGCGCTGGGCTGGTCGATGCGGGCCGAGATCACCGAGGACATGGCCGCCGCGCGCGCCGCCCAGGCCGGTATTCGCGGCCGTATCGAGGCCGCCTCGCTCGAACGGATCGTCGCCGATCCCGACCTCCTGACCTTCGCCATCGTCGGTGGCGCCGCCGCCTTCGCCGACAACTGCGCGCCCTGCCACGGTTCGGGCGGCGCCGGCGCCAAGGGCTATCCCAACCTCGCCGACGACGACTGGCTGTGGGGCGGCAGTCTCGACGCGATCGAGACCACCATCCGCTACGGCATCCGATCCAGCCACGAGGAGACGCGCATTTCCGACATGCCGCGCTTCGGCGCCGACGAACTCCTTGAGCCGGACGAGATCGACGCCGTCGCCGAATACGTGCTGTCGTTCACCGGCCGCGCCACCGACGCGGCGGCGGCCAAGCGCGGGGCCGATATTTTCGCCGAGAATTGCGCCGCCTGCCACGGCGACAAGGGCGAAGGCACCCAAGAGCTCGGCGCGCCGCGCCTGAACGATGCCATCTGGCTCTATGGCGGCGACAAGGCCACGATCGTCGAGACCGTGACCAACGCCCGGCGCGGGGTGATGCCGACCTGGGTCGGCCGTCTCGACGAGGCGACCATCAAGATGCTAACGGTCTACGAACATTCGCTCGGCGGCGGCACCTGACGACGCGGCGGCGGATACGCCGCGGATGGAGACGAACACGATCATGAACTCGGTTTCCGAGACGGTTCCCGTCGAGGATGCCGTCTCGACCAAGGCGGGCGGCAAGCAGCCGCTTTACGCGCCCCGCATCCCGGTTTACCCGAAGCGTGTCAGCGGCACCTTCCGGCGGATCAAATGGATCGCGCTGACGGTTCTGCTCGGCATCTACTATCTGCTGCCCTGGCTGCGCTGGGATCGGGGGCCGGGCGCGCCCGATCAGGCGGTGCTTATCGACATGCCCAATCGGCGGGCCTATTTCTTCTTCATCGAGATCTGGCCGCAAGAGGTCTATTACCTGGTCGGCATCTTGATCCTGGCGGCGCTCGGGCTGTTCTTCGCCACCTCGCTGGCCGGGCGCGTGTGGTGCGGCTATGCCTGCCCGCAAACGGTGTGGACCGACCTCTTCATGTGGGTCGAGCGCCGGGTCGAGGGTGACCGCAACGCCCGCATGCGCCTCGACCGCAAGCCCTTCGGCCTGGCCAAGGCCGCTCGCAAGCTCGCCAAGCACGCGATCTGGCTCGTGATCGCCTTTCTCACCGGCGGCGCCTGGATCATGTATTTCGCCGACGCGCCCACGGTGCTGCGCGAGATTTTCACCCTGCAAGCCTCGGAAACGATCTACTTCTTCACCGGATTCTTCACCGTCACCACCTACATCATGGCCGGCTGGGCGCGCGAGCAGGTCTGCACCTATATGTGCCCCTACGCCCGTTTCCAGGGCGCCATGCTCGACGAGGACTCGCTGGTCGTCACCTACCAGCGCTGGCGCGGCGAGCCGCGCGGCAAGCACAAGAAGGGGACCAGTTGGGAAGGACGCGGCCATTGCGTCGATTGCAATCAATGCGTCGCCGTCTGCCCGACGGGCATCGACATCCGCGACGGCCAGCAGCTCGAATGCATCGGCTGCGGCCTCTGTATCGACGCCTGCAACGGAGTGATGGACAAGGTCGGCCTGCCGCGCGGCTTGATCACCTTCGATACCGCCGCCAACCAGCAGGCGCGGGCCGCCGGGAAGCCGACGCGCTATCGCCTGGCCCGGCCCCGGACCATCATCTACGCGCTCTTGATGATCATCATCGCCGGGACCATGCTCTGGGGGCTGACCTTCCGCACCACCCTCGAAGTCAGCGTGCTGCGCGATCGCAGCCCGCTTTTCGTCACCCTGTCCGATGGCGACATTCGCAACGGCTATACCTTCAAGGTCCTCAACATGACCCGCGAAGCGCGGGTCTACACCGTCGCCCTGAGCGGTCTCGACGGCGCCACCCTGACCATCATCGGCGCCACCCCGCGCGACGACACCAGCGCCGAGGTTACGGTCAAGCCCGATTCGGTCGGCACCTACCGTCTCTATGTGCGTTTGCCGCGCGACCGGGTCACGGCGTCATCGCTGCCGCTGAGCTTCGTCGTCACCGATCAGAGCACGGGCACCACGGCGCTTCACCAGACGGTGTTCCGGGGACCATGAGCGATCACGTCGAAACCCGGTCGAGCCGTTGGATTCCGTGGACCTTCGTCGGCCTGTTCGCGGTCATGCTAATCGCCAATGGGGCCTTGGTGTTCTTCGCTTTCGACAGTTGGACCGGACTGTCGACCGAGCACGCCTACCAACGCGGCATCACCTATAACCGCGTGCTCGCCGACGAACGCGCCGAAACCGCGCTCGGCTGGCTGGTGGCGACCACCCTGGTTCCGACCGAGCCCGGCCGGGGCCGCATCGAGGTGCGGATCGAGGATCGCGCCGGCGCGCCCATCGACGATGCCGTGGTCCGCGCCTTGCTGCGCCGTCCCTTGCGCGAGGGCTTCGATAGCAAGGTCGCGTTGGATGGACTGGGCGGCGGTCGCTACGCCGCCGCCGTCGCCGTGCCCCTGCCCGGGCAATGGGAGGTCCGGGTTCTCGCCCGGCGCGGCGCCGACAGCGTCCACGCCAGCGCCCGGGTCACCCTGCCATGACCGTCGCGGCGGCGCCCGACGACACTCCGTTGGATGCCGACCCCTCGGCGATCGATTTCGCCCGCTTCGTCAAGAGCGGCGACGAGGGCGTCTCGTCGCTCACCCTGGTGGTCGACGGGATTCACTGCGGCGCCTGCGTGGCGCGGATCGAGCGCGCGCTCGGGCGGGTCGCCGGGGTCGTCTCGGCCCGGGTCAACCTGACCACCCGGCGGCTCCATCTGGCCTGGCGGGGCGATCCGTCGCGGGCCGCCGAGTTGGCCGCCGTCGTCACCCGCCTAGGCTTCCGCCCGGCGCCTTACGATCCGGGGCGGGTCGACGCCGCCGCCGAGCGTCGCGAGCGCGACCTGCTGCGCGCCTTGGCGGTGGCCGGTTTCGCCGCCGGCAACGTGATGCTGCTGTCGGTCTCGGTCTGGGCCGGGGACGCCTCGGGCATGGGGGTCGCGACCCGCGAGCTGTTGCACTGGGTCTCGGCGCTGATCGCCCTGCCGGCGATCGTCTATGCCGGGCGGCCCTTCTTCCATTCGGCCCTGGCGGCGCTCAAGGGCGGTCACGCCAACATGGACCTGCCGATCTCGCTGGCGGTCACGCTGGCGGCGGGGATGAGCCTCTATCAAACTATCGGCGGCGGCGGCGACACCTATTTCGATTCGGCCATAACCCTCCTCTTTTTCCTGCTGATCGGCCGCTATCTCGACAGTCGCGCGCGCGGCAAGGCGCGGGCCGCGGCCGAGCATCTACTGGCGCTCGGGGCGCGGGCGGTCACCGTGCTCGATGGCGATGGCGTCGCCGTCACCATCGCCCCCGAGGCGGTAATCCCGGGGATGACCGCCCTGGTCACCGTCGGCGAGCGCATCGCCGTCGACGGCCGTGTGGTCGATGGCGTCTCCGACGTCGACGGCGGCCTGATCACCGGCGAGAGCGTACCGGTCGCGGTCGGTCCCGGCGAGCAAGTCTTCGCCGGCACCCTCAACCTCACCGCGCCACTGCGCCTGGAGGTCACCGCCGCCGGCGAGGACACGCTTCTGGCCGAGATCGTCGCCCTGATGGAGGCCGCCGAGCAGGGCCGGGCGCGCTACGTCGATCTCGCCTCGCGCATCGCCCGGCTCTATGTGCCCGTGGTCCACGCGCTCGCCACCGTCACCTTCCTCGGCTGGCTGTTGTTCATGGACGCCTCCTGGCAGGGGGCGCTGATCACCGCCATCGCGGTGCTGATCGTCACCTGTCCCTGCGCGTTGGCGCTGGCGGTGCCGGTGGTCCAGGTGATCGCCGGCGGGCGCCTGTTCCGGGCCGGTATCCTGCTCAAATCGGCGACCGCGCTCGAACGCCTGGCGGCTGTCGATACGGTGGTTTTCGACAAGACCGGCACCCTGACCGAAGGGGTGCCCGCGTTGTTGCCCACGGATACGCTCGATGACGACGCCTTGGCGTTGGCCGCGAGCCTGGCCGCGGCCAGCCGCCATCCCCTGGCCCGGGCGCTGATCCGCGCCGCGCCACCGGTGGCCGCGGCCGAGAGGGTGCGCGAGGAACCCGGGCAAGGGCTCGAATTGGCGACCGGACGCGGCCCGATCCGGCTCGGCAACCGGCGCTGGTGCGGGGTATCGGACCAGGGCGACGACGGCGGCGACGGCCCCGAGCTGTTGCTCGCGCGGCCGGGGCATGACCCGGTTCGTTTCGTCTTTCGCGATCGCCCGCGCGCCGACGCGGCCCTGGTGGTCGCGGCGCTCAAGGCGCGTGGCCTGCGGGTCGGCCTGCTGTCGGGCGACCGGGCCGGAGTGGTGGCGGCGGTGGCGGCGGCGGTCGGCATCGAAAGCTGGCACGCCGAGCACGGACCGGCCGAGAAATGCGCCCGCCTGGCCGAGCTGGCGGCTACGGGGCGGCGGGTGGTGATGATCGACGACGGCCTCAACGACGCTCCGGCGCTGGCCGCCGCCGCCGCCTCGATGTCGCCGGCCGCCGCCGCCGACATCAGCCAGACGGCCGCCGACGTGGTCTTTCAGGGGCGGCGATTGGCGCCGGTGGTCGAGACGCTCGATACCGCCCGGCGCGCCGATCGGCTGGTCAAGCAGAACTTCGGCCTCGCCCTGGTTTATAATGCGATCACCGTGCCGCTGGCGATAGCCGGGCTGGTGACGCCGCTGATCGCCGCCGTCGCCATGTCGGCCTCGTCGCTGGCGGTGACCGGCAACGCGCTGCGCCTCGGACGGAGACGGAGACGGAGCAACGAACGAGTAGTGCACCAATGAGCGGACTTCTGTACCTTATTCCGATCGCGCTGTTCCTCGGCCTGCTGGGGCTCGGCGCGTTTCTCTGGGCGCTAAGAACGGGGCAATACGAAGACCTCGACGGCGCCGCCAGTCGCATCCTGTTCGATGACGACGACGACTGACGATCCGGCGACGAGGGAGGGAGCGATGACGACCGATACGATGGGACACCGACTGGCGCTGCCGGTGCGGGCGATCGATACCGAAGCGCCATGGGCCTGGCTTGCCGCCGGCTGGCGCGATCTGTGGCGGGCGCCCGGCGTCGGGCTGGTCTATGGGACGATCTTCGCCGCCGCCAGCTACGCCATCGCCATTGGCCTGATCAAGCTCGATCTCCTGGCCCTGCTGCTGCCGCTGGCGGCCGGCTTCGCGCTGCTCGCGCCCTTCCTCGCCGTCGGCGTCTACGAGGCCAGCCGCCGCTTCGAGACCGGCGAGCCGGTGGGGTTCTGGGCGACCGCGCTCGCTTGGCGCCGGGCGCCGGGGCAACTACTGCTCGCGGGGGCGCTGCTGATGCTGTTCTTTCTCGTCTGGGTGCGAGTGGCGACGCTGTTGTTCGCGCTGTTCTTCGGCTTTGGCGAGATCGCGCCCGACGCCTTCGCGACGGTCCTTCTGTTCACCCCCAAGGGGCTCGTCTTCCTGATGATCGGGAGCCTGACCGGCGCGCTGCTGGCGCTGGCGGTGTTCGCCATCGCCGCCGTCTCGATCCCGCTGATCCTCGACCGCGACACCTTCGTCGTCGCCGCCATCGCCACCAGCGTCGTCGCCGTCGGCCGCAACTTCGGGCCGATGCTGCTGTGGGGGATGCTGATCTCGCTGTTC
>Ga0114931_10001138_pt1 | contig 33900 bp, 34 predicted proteins | sample 2SBtaG_FD_89579 | JGI IMG/M metagenome (GOLD analysis project Ga0114931, IMG submission 89579) | Deep subsurface microbial communities from Kolumbo volcano to uncover new lineages of life (NeLLi) - 2SBTROV14_V59a metaG | ecosystem: Environmental > Aquatic > Marine > Volcanic | place: Kolumbo...
GTAATATGAAACGCATTAATTTTCAATTATTTATAAAAATAATTAATTGCCAAATAAATTTGGCAAACCCTTTTTGCACTCGACCCAGTCATATAAGACAAATTAAAAAATAACCTACCTTTTCTCACATGCCCACTTTCATAAACAGAAAAAAAGAAATTCGATTCCTAACCGATTGGCTCCATTCCGAACCCAATGCTATTCTTTTTATCTGTGGCCCCAAAAGTTGCGGCAAAAGTACCTTGCTGCGGAAAGTGGTAGAGAATCAGTTGGATTACAACAAGTTTGCCGTCAATTTCCTCGACTTAAGAGGGATGCTCATCGTCAATTTCAAAAGTTTTATCAGCCGCTTTTTCCCAAAATCCCTCAGAGGAAAAGCCAAAGACGTTTTAGGTGGCTTGAGTATGAATGTAGGCTTTTTCGGTTTGAACATCGATGAAGAAACCGCTTTACAGGAAGACCCCTTTCAGGTAATGGAAAGCAAACTTGCCAAAGCAAAGAAAAAAGGAATCCAGCCCGTTATTATCCTGGATGAAATTCAAATGCTCAAAAACATCTATATTAATAGCGAGCGATTTTTATTGGATGAATTGTTCAACCTCTTTGTCCGGCTGACAAAGGTGGTTCATTTAGCTCATATCGTTTTGCTTACTTCCGATAGCTATTTCATTGAAGAAATTTATAAGGAACGGTGAGGTAATAAAGTGTGCTATTTGAATGAATTATATTTTCTGCTGAAAGTGCTTAAAAATTCAAGCATAGCAGGGCTACGGTTTAATTTTTAAGTGCTTTCAGGAGGAAATAGAATCAGTCAAATTGTGCAATTTATTATCTCACCGTTCCTAACAATGCCAAACTTCAAAAAACGACAGAACTGTTTTATGTGGGTCATCTATCGAAAAATGACGTTCGGGAGTGGTTGCGCAAAGAACAATTTTTAGAAAAGGACATTCTTTTTATCTGGGAAAAACTTGGAGGTAGCGCTTGGGAAATCGCCCGCTTATTGACGAAAGTAAAAGAGGGTCAAAGTGTAGAAAATGCTTGTGAATATTTTATCAATGACGAGTATGGGAAGCTATTCGATTACTCTCATAGAGCGTTGACGAAAAAAGAAGCAAACCTGATGCAACAGATACACAAGGACATTGTCAAAAATGGCTTTGCACTTCCTGGCGATTATAAAAGAAATCTTCATGCCCTAATATCCCGGATGGTGGCACAGGATTTTTGGTTTTACCGCACCGATACGCAGCAGATTACGGCGAACTCGAAGAGTATTCGTTGGGCAATGAAAAGAATTTTAGAGCATATTTAAATTTCGTTTTTGGAGATGAAAAAGATGCATTTTTTGTCCTGGCGAAGGGAATTTTGAAGGGCATAGCCTTAGTTACGTCCTGAAAAATTGCCACAGTCAGAACGAAAAAGGCGCTTTTTTAGCCCGAAGGATGAATTTTAAAAATGCTCTTAGGAAACTAAGGCTGTTAGGCAATTTGATCATTTCCCCAAACAATACGAATACATTCTGGTAGATACCCCCCCGGCGGGCTTGGTAGCGGATGCCTTTTTGCTCAACCCCTTCATCACCAGCACCATCTTCGTCACCCGCTTTGGGGAAACCAACAAAAATATGTTGCAGGTTCTCGATGACATCTATCAGCAAAAAAAGATGAAAAAACCGGCTGTGGTATTGAACGGGGTGGGCGCTGCAAGAGGGTATGGGTATTATGAAGATGATAAGAAGAAAAAACGGCGGACCAAAAAAGGAAAAAGTAAATTGACATTTAAATCCTGACTTTGATAAAACAAGCTTTCATAATCGCCGAAATAGGTCAAGCACACGAAGGAAGTTTGGGCATCCTTCACTCTTATATTGATGCCGTTGCTGAAACAGGGGTTGATGCCATCAAGTTTCAAACCCACATCGCGGATGCAGAAAGCAGTATCGATGAGCCGTTCAGGGTGAAGTTCAGCTATGAAGATGATACCCGTTTTGCCTACTGGAGGCGTATGGAATTTACTCCGAATCAGTGGAAAGGCATTAAAACCCATTGTGATGAAGTAAGCTTAGAGTTTATATCTTCCCCTTTTAGCAATGCCGCTGTGGACTTGTTGGAAAGCTTGGAGGTTAAGCGATACAAAATAGGGTCTGGTGAAGTGACCAATTTTTTGATGCTTGAAAAAATTGCTCACACCGGTAAACCGATTATTCTTTCATCTGGTATGAGTTCTTTTGCCGAATTGGATGAAGCGGTTGATTTTATTCGGATATTTGGAAATGACCTTACTGTTATGCAATGTACTACTGCTTATCCTACTCCTCCAGAAAACGTTGGTTTGAACGTCATACGAGAGTTAAAAGCCCGCTATCCTGATGTCACCATTGGTTTGTCCGAACATACAGGGAAAATTTACGCTTGTCTTGCAGCAGTGGCATTAGGAGCCAAAGTACTGGAGTTCCATGCTGTGTTCGACCGCCGGATGTTCGGACCAGATTCCACTTCTTCCCTTGAAATTGATGAAATCAAACAATTGGTGGAGGGCGTTCGTAGTATCGAAGCATCATTAGCAAATCCAATTGATAAAACTGATAATTCGGAGTACAAAGAATTAAAAAACATCTTTGAAAAATCCCTGGCTATCAACAAAAACCTTTTAACAGGACACATTTTGACTTTCAACGATTTAGAAGCCAAAAAACCTGCTAACTACGGTATCTCAGCATCCGATTTCCGAAATGTAATCGGTAAAAAGTTGAGTCGCAGTAAAAACCGGTTCGATTTCCTTACTCAAGAAGATATTATTTAAAATGTCAAAACGCAAAATATGCGTAGTTGTTACAGCTCGCCCGAGTTACAGCCGCATAAAAACAGCTCTGCTAGCAATAAAAAAACATCCAAAACTTGAATTACAATTGGTTATTGCTGCATCTGCTTTACTGGACAGGTATGGCTCTGCCATTGAGGTTGTAGAAGAAGACGGTTTTGCGGTTGATGCAAAAGTCTTCAATGTCCTTGAGGGAGAAAACCTGACCGCAATGGCAAAAACAACGGGTTTAGGTATGTTGGAATTGGCAACGGTTTTTGAACGGCTTAAACCAGACGCCGTTGTTACGGTTGCCGACCGCTATGAGACAATATCCACAGCCATTACCGCCTCCTTTATGAACATCCCGTTAGTACATATTCAAGGAGGAGAAGTTACGGGCAACATTGATGAAAAAGTGCGCCATGCTATTACAAAATTGGCGGACATACACATGGTAGCAACAGAAAAAGCTCGTGTGCGGGTTTTAAAAATGGGCGAAGATGAACGGTTTGTCTTTCTGACAGGTTGCCCTTCCGTTGACATTGCTCAAGAAGTGGCACAAAACAGCTTACTTAATTTCGATCCCTTCAAAAAATATGGAGGGGTCGGTTCCAACGTGGACATGAGTAATGGTTTTTTAGTCGTACTCCAGCATCCCGTCACTACTGAATATGAATTAGCTAGAAACCACGTGGAAGAAACGCTCTATGCCGCCATGGAAAGCAAGCTACCTACACTCTGGTTTTGGCCCAATGTTGATGCTGGTTCAGACGGAACTTCAAAGGGAATTAGGGCTTTTCGGGAACACGTTCGCCCCGACAACATACATTTCTTTAAAAATATGACTCCTTCTGACTTTTTAAAGATGCTGGTAAATAGTAAAGCTATCGTTGGCAACTCGTCCGTCGCTATTCGGGAATGTTCCTATCTAGGTGTTCCGGCGGTGAACATTGGAACCCGGCAAGCCGGCAGGGAAAGGGGACGTAACGTCATAGATGTTGACTACGACCGTCGCCAAATTCTCGATGCAATATTCAAGCATTGCGATAACGGAGGCAGCTATCCATCTGACAAGATTTATGGAGACGGGCATGCGGGAAAGCGTATTGCGGAAGTACTCGCTTCGACTCCGCTAACCATCGAAAAGAGGCTCACTTACTGATTTTGTTATGCTAACTTCTTCCATTCTTGATTTTAATTATTGTCGGGTGCTTACCGAAAATGCCGATACAGCTCTTACCCTACCTCTAAAAAAACAATTTGATTACTCATTTGTGGTAAGCTATGGGGATTTTGATGACCCCGACTTTAAGGTAATGCCCAAATATTCTTGCATGATTGACCTTGAAGGAGGGGTGGATGCCATGCTTAAAAGATGCAACCCTACTTGTCGAAACGAAATTCGCAGAACTTACAGGATGTCTGAATTGAATTTCCATATTGCCGACAAAGAACGAAGCGCAGCTTATCTATTGCATAAAGAAAGTGAGGCGGAAAGGGAGTGGTTGCCTATTCCACCGGATGAATTTCAAAAGAGCATCGTTGCTTTTATTACCTATATGGAAGAACCCATCGCAGGAATGACTTGCTATTATTCAGGCACCCGTATGCGGGTAGGAAGAATTTTTTCCAGGCGAAAATCCAGACTTTGGTCAAATGTACAGAAGGTGGTTTTTAGTGCCAGTACAAGGCGAATTGTACATGAACTGTCCAGGATAGGGATTGAATATGGCTGTAAAGCCCTTGATCTCGGCGGCATTGACCTTGATAATCCTGCCAAAGCCGGTATCGCACAATTCAAACTCTCTTTTGGGGGGGGAATTGTGCCAGTAAAAATTGGAAGGTACGAAAAGCCAAAATTTACTGCCCGCAAAGACGAAATCAAGAAAATGGGATTCGATATTACCTGACGGCTTAACTGGGCATTTTGTGAATGGATAAAATTGTGTTTTTTGGTTTGGGCGAAATTGTGCGTGATGCCGCTGTCTGGTGCATCGATCAGGGGTTCTCCTGTGTAGTTGTTTCCCGACCAGAGGGAGCAAAAAAGGAAGCCGAAGAAGGGGTAACATGGGAACAGTTTTCCAAACGAAAAGGCATCGGCTTTATCCCTTGCAAAAGTCCCGAAGATATCGGACGGAGCGCTTTGGGAAAACGTCCATTGTGCTTTTCTATCGGAGCACCCTGGATATTTAAAGCATCTTTTCTTCAACAACTTGGGCATGACATCTACAACCTGCACGGTACGCACCTACCCAAAAACCGTGGCGGAACATTGTTCTCATGGCTAATCCTAACCGGACAACGCACTGGAATGTGTTTGCTTCACAAACTAACTCCAGGCATAGACGAAGGTCCAATCGTAGCATGGGAGGAATTTTTATACCCCCCAACTTGCCGAAAGCCGGTGGATTTTATTGCCGAATACCATGACCAAAATGTTTCATTCTTGCGCCAATTCATCACCCGCTTCGCTAAGGAAGGAATTTCCGAAAACGCACTTGGACAGCCACCCTATTTGGCGAGTTATTTCCCGCGTTTGTTATCTAGTGTTAATGGATGGATGGATTGGTCCTGGAATGTCGCAGAATTAGAAAGATTCGTTTGTGCCTTTGACGAACCCTATGGAGGTGTAAGAACTTGCTGGAGGGGAAAGATTGTGGTGATAAAAGATACCTGGGCACAAAGCATGGACGGTTACACACACCCATTTCAAGCAGGTTTGGTTTATCGCCACAACAAAAAATGGCTCCACGTTGCCGCCAAGGGCGGCGAACTGCTAATCTGTTCCATCCGGGATGAAGATGGAAATGACCTTCTCTCCCAAATCAAACCGGGCGACCGGCTCTATACTACGCCTCAAGATATCGCGAGCAGCAAAAATCGAGTAATTAAAACGGCACAAGGGTTGACCGTCCAACCTGATATTGATTGATATGGAATTGCTGGTCGTAAATTATCATTATTTTCGAGAAGATATTTACCCATCCGGTATTTATCCGATTAGCCGAAAAATTTTTCTAACGCAGGTTGAACAACTTGCAAAGAGATATATTTTTATTTCACAAACAGAGTTAATTCGTTGTATCAAAAATAACAATTATCCGGATGGAAAATATTGCTTGCTCACTTTCGACGACGGTCTGAAAGAACAAATGGAAGCTTTTCGATTACTTCAAAGCAAAGGTATTCCGGCAGTCTTTTTTATACCTACTGACCCAATCGCCCACGATATGGTTTTGGATGTACATCAACTCCACTTCATTCGTTCGCAAAAAGCCGATACTTATTTGTACGAAATGTTGGATGTTGCCTATCATATCTCTACTTATTCATTCGATATGGACGACTTGAAAATTCAATATCGCTACGACAATGAGTTGGGCAGAAAGGTCAAATATTTTCTCAACTTTGAGTTGGGTAATGTAGAGCGGACAGCTTTCATTCGCCGGGCATTCAACGAATTGGGACAGGAGGAAGCTTCGTTTTCCCGGCAGTTGTACATGGACCAGGATGACTTGATAGAACTGTCAGCAGCGGGGGCTTTGGGTTCTCATGGTTCTAGCCATCGTCCTCTTGCACAAATGTCATATCAGGAAGCCCGGCAGGATATACTTCAATCGATTCACACTTTAGAAAAATGGACAGGGCAACCGGTGCAATCTTTTTCATACCCTTACGGTGGTAAAACGGCTGTGGATGAAAATTTGGGGAGCATCTTAAAAGAAACGCAGGTAGCTTTCGCCCTGACCATGCAACGGGGGGTCAACACTACCGAAAATTTTCAAAATCCATTTTTTCTAAAAAGGATAGACACCAATGATGCTCCGGGCGAAAAATTCAAATCCACGGCATATTGTTGAAAAAGTAAGTTGATGAAAATTTTGATTGCTGAAACTGAAAGCTTTTCCGACGAGGCAACTGCCATCACCCGACAAGCAGGACAGGTGGACAAAATTGACATTTGCGCAGAAGATATCGCATGGGCTTTCGAAAATTATGACGTAATCTGGTTTAGGCTGGGATTTCGCATTTCGGAAAAATTGTTGCGAAGACCGGGGAGCCGTGTTTCTGTCATAGTTTGTCCTGTCACGGGATTAGACCATATTGACACCAAGACCTGCGGAGAACTAGGCATCGAGGTCATTAGTCTGAAAGGAGAGGTGGAGTTTTTAAAATCCGTAAGGGCAACTGCTGAAATGACTATCGGATTGAACCTGGCTCTCCTTCGAAAAATTCCACAGGCTTTCAAGTCGGTCAAAAAAGGCGAATGGGAACGGGATAATTTTAAAGGCTCTGAAATTTTTGGTAAAACAGTAGGTATCATTGGAATGGGGAGGCTTGGGAAAATCGTTGCAGATTATTTTCTTGCCTTTGGGGCGAAAGTTATCGCCTTTGACGTAAAGGATTTTCATTGGGAAGGAGTTAGAAAAGCTACAACCCTTACCGAACTATTAAATTGTTCAGACATAGTAAGCCTGCACGTTAGTTATGATAAAAGCACACATCACCTTATCAACAAAGAAGCTTTTCAAAATTTTAAAAAAGGAAGCATTCTTGTGAACACTGCCAGAGGTTCAATCGTGGACACAGATGGATTAATTGAAGCACTCCAATCGGGACTATTGGGTGGTGCAGCACTCGATGTTATTGAAAACGAGCACGAAGTTCAAAAAAGTAAATTAATTACTTATGCGAACCAATTTGAAAACTTATTAATCACACCTCATCTGGGTGGAAATACAACGGAATCCTTTGCCAAAACCGAGGTATTCATTGCTCAAAAACTAATTAATTTTCTCTCAAAAAAAGTTGTTTGGGAATAAGAAATCAGATACTTTGAAAGTATCTCACAACTTGAATTTCAAAAGTTTATCAATGAAAATAAATTATTTACCCACTTCTCTAATGGCTAAAATCATTGTAATTATTAACAGCACAATTTTATGTTTTGCTTTTAGCCTATCTGCCCAAGTTAAAAAATCGGCATTCCTTGTTCTTGGGCAACCTGATTTCAACTCTGGTTCTGTAAATCAGGGCGGGGCAGTCGGGGCTAATACATTCCAAAAACCTGCACAAATTTTAATTGTGAATGGCAAATTTATTGTTGCAGATGCTGAAAATAATCGGGTTTTGATTTTTAACTCGATTCCCGTATCAAACAACGCATCAGCCGATGTCGTAATTGGGCAGTTTGACTTCACTCACAATATTGTTGATCATGGTGGAGACACGGCGGCTGATGCTTTAGACAGACCTTCCGGACTTGCAACCGATGGCCAGAGACTTTTTGTTTTAGACCGCGATAATTACAGGGTATTGATTTATAATTCCATTCCTACAGAAAACGGCACTTCTGCAGATATGGTCATCGGACAAAAAAATATGACAGATCGTATTCATGGTGGAGAGAGTGTCTTCAATGATACAACAAATTTGGGACCCTACCATCTTTCGACCGGAGCCACAGGGCTTCATTACGACGAGGATAGTGGTAAGCTAATTGTTTATGATAGTGACAATGATCGGGTGATGATATATAACAGAATTCCGGACTCGAATGGCGTTGCGGCTGACGTGGTCATTGGTCAGCCGGACTTCTTTCACAATATGACAAACCAGGGGGGGGAAGTTGGACCTAATACCCTTGATTTGAGTACCTGCGCAGGAGTTGCAACGCATAATGGAAAACTATTTATTGCAGATAGAAGAAATAACCGGGTGTTAATTTACAATTCAATTCCAACGACCAACAATGCACCCGCAGATGTTGTTATTGGGCAAATTGATTTTACCCACAACAGTCCAAATCAAGGGGGGGCAATTTCAGCCAATGGATTCAACAATTCTCGATATACGGCTTTCGACAGCTTTGGCAGACTTTATATTCCCGATCTTAATGCAAGGATTTTAGTCTATAACCAAATTCCTGAAGTAAATGGCGCTGCGGCAGATTATGTAATTGGCCAGCCGGATTTTTCAACGGGAAACCCTTCGACAACGGATTCGACTTTTAGTTTTATTTACCATTTATTAATACATAATGACACATTAATTGTGAGCGACCCCGGCAACCATCGCATTCTTTTCTTTAATATTGAACCCCCTACTATTACCGGAGTAGAAAATCGCCCGAGAGAACCCCTGTACTTATCGTTATATCCAAACCCCGCTGCAACGACTATTAATATCCCGTTTCCAAATACCGAAAAGATTAAAATCATCAGAATTTTTAGTTCTACCGGAAATGTCTTTTACCCTTTACCTGCAAATAAATTTAATAATCAATTAACGATAGATATAAACTCCTTGTCCAGTGGCTATTACTTTTTATCCATTCAGACCCATAATCAAATTTATGTGGCAAAATTTATGAAAATCTAATTCGCTTTTATTTGCGTGACAAAAATTCTAGGCATCATACCAGCGCGGGCAGGGTCTAAAAGAGTTCCTGAAAAAAATTTTCGCCCCTTTGCTGATACCACTCTTATGGATTTGGCTATCTCCCAAGGTTTACAGGCAACTTGCCTGGATGACCTTCTGGTAACATCGGATTCGCCAGAAGTATTAGAAATCGCCAGGAAATACGATGGGGTTATTCCGCTGAACCGCCCAACAGAATTGGCAAGAGACACCTCTCCTGCGATAGATTACCAAAAACATGCGCTTGCCTACATGAAAAAGGAATTTCATAAGGCTTATGACTGGGTAGTCATTATCCAGCCCAGTTCCCCACTACGGTCGGGAAAGGATATAGATGCGACCGTGGAATTATTTCGACAGTACCCCGACGCTGATTCAGCGGTGAGTGTGGTTAAGGTGCAACACATGATTCATCCATTCAAATTGAAAACAATGCATGGTGTTCGCCTTCTCCCTTTTTTTACTGAGGAAAAGGGGAAAACAGCAGCCCATGAGTTGCCTGATGTTTATGTCAGGAATTGCGCCGTATATGTATTTAAGTCATCAAACATTATTGAAAAAGATACCCTTTTAGGAAAAAACAGCGTTGGCTATGTGATGCCTCTCGAAACGTCTGTGGACATCAATGAGGCGCTTGAATTTGAATTCGCAGAGTTTTTATATAAAAGAAGAAAATGAAGTTAAATACAGCTATTGTTGGTCTGGGTCCTCACGGAAAAAGGTTGTTAAAAACAGCCCTTGAAAAAGAAAATTTAAAGGTGGTTGCTTTAGTTGATCAAAATCATGCCACATTCAGTGAACTGGAATTAAATGGCATTTCAACCTACCTAGACACCGCTTCTCTTTTTAGTGATCACAAAGTTGATTTTTACATCATTACCACAAACGGACCCTCGCATTATACTTTAGCAAAAGAAGCCATTAAAAATGGGGTCAAAAGAATAATGGTGTCCAAACCTCTTGCCTGTACTTTACAAGAGGCAAAAGAGATGGTAAAATTGGCTGAGGAAAATAATGTAAGGTTGGCTGTTGACCATGGATTGAGGTATGATAAAACCTATAACTGGCTCAAAGAAAAAATAATGTCAGGAAAATGGGGAGTATTGAGGAGTGTATATGTTATGAGAAATGGCATTGGGCTGGGGTGTCTTGGTATTCATTCCTTTGATTTGGTTAATTTTTTGGCTGACAGCCCGGTTAAAACCGTCGTAGGGTGGGTGGATAAGCCCATTCGCGAAAACCCAAGGGGAAAACAATTCATTGATCCCGGAGGATTAGTCGTCTTGAATTATGAAAACGGGGTTCGGGGCATAATAAGCCAAATAGAAGATGGTGCAGGGCCAATGAGTGTAGAAATAAATTTAACCCGGGGAAGAATTAGGGTTAATGAAAAATTTAGAGAGATTGATATTGTTACAAAAGATCCCGAAAAAACAGGCAAGCCGGGCAAACCAGTCCCTTACGAAAAGATTGAAATACCTAAAGAAATCCAAGTCCGTCATGATATTTTCGAATTGATGAAAGGCATTCTTGATGAGTTGGCTGGCGAAACTTCTCTAAAGTGCGATGCTCGTGATGGGCAGAATTCCCTGGAAATTTTAGTGGCAGCCTATTTGTCGAGTGAACGGGGAAATATTCCAGTTGAATTACCCTTAATTGCAGAAGTGGAATTGAATAAATTTTTACCAATTACATAATTTTTATGAAAAGAGTAGCCATAGTTGGATATGGCAAAATTGCCCGTAAGCACATCGCTGCTTTAAGGAAAGTAGGCTGTAAAATTGTTGCTTCTTGTAATCGCAGTGAAAATGGAAACCTTGCCGCTTCGAGAGAAGAAAAAATCCCTTTCACTTTTTACTCCTTGGATGAAATGATTCGAAAGACAAAACCTGATGGTGTGTTAGTTTCTGTTTCTTTCGACCATATCTATCAAGTTGCAAAAGAACTGATCCCCTATCAAATTCCACTTTTGCTGGAAAAGCCTACGGGAACCTGTTTGGAAGAACATTTGGAATTAGCCGGCTTGGCAAAGCAGTATAAAACTCCGGTTCAAGTGGCACTTAACAGGAGACATTACTCGGTAGTTGAAAAAGCAGTTGCTGATGCAGGTGGACGAGATGCTATTTCCTCTGTCGTGGTGGAATGGTCAGAACGCCCTGAGTATTTGTTCAATGAACGAAACTTTACACCTGAACAAATACGGCAAGTTATCATAGGCAATTCAATTCACGGAATTGACCTCATGCTCTATATTGCCGGAGGTTGCGATGATTGGCAAATGCTTGCGTTGGAAAAAGATAAACCTTTCAGGTGGTTGATGAACGTTTGCGGTATTTCGGAAAGGCAGATTCTATTCAATTTTCATAGTTCATGGGACAGTCCGGTACCATGGCGGTTAGTGCTGCATTCTAAACATAAACGGTATGTCTTTGCCCCTCTTGAAACCTGCTCAGTATTTGAGGAAAATATCAAAGGAACTCGTTCTATTGAACCGGAATGGTTTGACAAAGAAATGAAAGCTGGTTTTTACACACAAAGCAGCCGGTTTTTGGACTTAATGAAGGGTATCCCCAACTCACATAACCTTGACAGTGCTACCTGTTCGGTTCGAATGGCAGACAAACTCACACAAGCTTTCCAATCAATCGATGTCCCAGTTAATTAAAATTGTAGTGATGGGTGATTCCTTAGCCATGCCCCGTTTGGAAAACGAGGAAGTGGTCAGGTGGGAAAAGACATGGCCAGTTTTATTGAAACGAAGCCTGGGTGTTGAAAACCACGAGATTATCAATTTCAGTAAAAGAGCTTATGAAACAACATGGCTCAACGATGATTTCACAGAAGCTATCGAATTTATTCATCCGGATATCTTAATCATCCAAGTTGGCGTGGTAGATGCGTCGCCCAGAATCATCTCCAAAAAGGAGAAAAAGCTGTTTAATCAGGTTTTCTTTCCCAAATGGTTAGCTAAGCTTATAATAGCAGACAGGAAAAAACGGCGGCAGGAAATAACCCAAAGCAATCCGCTTAAAAAAGTCTATACCCCACCAGTGGTATTTAAAAAGTCGAGGAAGTCCTTTTTTGAACGTTGCTTAACCTTCAATCCTAATTTGGAAATCCTTCAGATTCCAATTTTATCCAATCTATCTGTGATGGAAAACAAATCCTCGGGTTATTCTTCCAACATCAGTCGTTATAACGAAATTATCGAATCATTGGATAAAGACTTTTCATTAAAATCGCTGCATAACCTTTTAGATGATTTCAACAACAATTTTGACGAATTTTTTCTATCTGATGGGTATCATATCAATGAATGTGGCCACAAAAAAATATCTGAATATATCACGAAAGCATTGATACGCGTCGAAAGAGTTAACGGAAAGGAGATTCCGGAATCAGAGCCTATAATTCTAAAAAATAAAACCTCCATTTAAAATCCCAATAAAAATGAGTGCAATTGGCGAAAACATACTTTATTTCCTTTCAAAACGTTGGCCCTCACCAGTAAAACAAAAGGTGAAAAAATTAGGCTCCGATCCAACTTCGGAGCAGTATCTGATGAATTACGCCCTCCATTCGCAATATTTAGCAAAACTCAGGACGGGCGTTAAGTTTGATTTCCTGAATAAGGAGGTACTTGAAATCGGATGTGGACATGGGGGAATCACTTGTTTCCTTGCAGTTAACGGCGCCAAGAAGGTAACAGGAATAGACCTAAACACGCGCAATCTTGAAATCTCAAAGAAATTTGCCAGCCAATTCTCTTTCAAGCTCAATGAAAAAGATTCTCCTTCCCTGCCAGTAGCGTTTTACGAAATGAATGTTTACGACTTGAAGTTTCCGGCGGAAAGTTTCGACATTGTATTGGCAGAAAATGTCTTCGAGCATTTTACGGAACCTGAGAAAGCACTATCCGAATCCTATAGAGTTTTAAAACCGGGGGGTAAATTATTGGTACCCATTTTTTCCTCTATCTATAGCAAATACGCCCTGCACCTGAAGCATGGACTGAAAGTACCTTGGGCAAACCTGTTTTTTACCGAAAAAACAATTTGCAAAGTGATGTACAGGCTTGCCGGGGAAAACCCAAAACTAAATGACAGTTATCCTGGGTTGAGAGATAAACCGGACAAAGTACGGGATATTAGAAAATATAAAGATTTGAACGACATAACTTATGGCAAATTCAAAAGAATGGCAACCAAAGAAGGCTATATTTTACAGTCATTTACTACTTTGGCACCTAAAGGCATTCGCCTCATATCAAAAATAATCCGCCACATTCCTATCATCAAACGAAGTATTTTGGCTGACATTTTCTCCACTGGAGCAAGCGCCCTACTTGTCAAACCAAAAAAGTAATCGCTGCCAATGCAAGGATTATCGCATTTCTGGAAAACCGTCCGGGTTGAAATGGTACTTGAAAAACAAAGCTTTTCGCCGAGAAGATGGTTCAGAGAGCTTTACCAAATACCGAATAATTTACGTCCTTTCAATAATTTGCAGGATATGCCAAATCCTCTTCAAGGCAATATTTATATCATCATTTACGACAATCACTTCAAGCATTTTCAACCCATAGCCTCTGAACTGACTCGACGGCAAAAACTATTCTCCGTAATCTATTTAAATAAAGACGTATATGAGCGGCGAAAAGGGAATTTCAGGAACGAGTACCTGATAAACAATTTTTTTACTCGAAAATGTTATGCTGCTGCTATATGGTTTCAATTAATATTGATGGCAGAGGTAATCTTGTTCCAACCAAAAGTAGAGGGAAAAATATATCCGGTAAGCAGATTGCTGCAAGTAGTTAACCGCTTTGTAAAGCGTCAATACATGATACATGATTTTTTTAACCAACTTCTGAAAGACTTCAAACGCAAGTTGATTTTATTCAAGGCAGAGGATTACTTTGCACGCACAATACTTTCCGTTGCCCGGCAATCCTGCGTGAAGACTTTCGCTGTGCAACACGGACTAATCAACGTTCACAGGCAATTCTGTAATTTGGAAGTTGACCAATACTTGGTTTGGTCTGATTTTTTCAAAGAAAGGTTGCGACAAAGCAAGGCAGGATGCAATGCCAAAGCCGTTGGCAATGCTGCGTATGACCAAGTCTTTCACAAACTAATTCCTCGGAATCATTTTGATAAATACGCTCCCGCAATTTTAGCGCTCCCAAACTCTGGCAACTCACACACTAAATTGGAGGACATTTACTGCTTATTGAGAATAGTTGCTAAGTCTGCTTCCGCTCAATCAGGTTTAAAATTTATCATAAAACCGCATCCTGGCGACATCAATGATAATGCAATCAACTATATCAGGAAAAATTTTCCAGACTTGACTAACATTATTGTAATGGACAGACACGTTACTATTCCCTTCGATTCCTGCGACATAGTAGTGATTAACAATTCCGCAGCAGGTATGGAAGCAGCCATTTGGGGAAAACCTCTTATTGTGGTTGCTGAAAAAAGGGAGGATGTAATGGTACCCCAATATATCGAAGCAGGCGCTGCAGTTTTTGCGAATTCAGAAGACTCGTTCAATGAGAAATTGAATCAAATCGTCGAACATTACGAAGAATTCAAGCAAAACTGCCAAAAGTTTACTCAACTATATTTAGCGAACCACGGCAAGGCGGTGGAACGGATTTTAGAAATAGTGGAATGCTAAAAAACATAAGAGCCTTAGCTTCCGACAGCCTGATTTATGGGTCCACAACCATACTCTCCCAATTTATTGGGCTTGTTCTCGTCCCTTTTTATACTAAGGAATTAAGCCCCAAAGAGTATGGCATTATCAGTTTGGTTGCTTTGTTTATCTCTTTCCTCGCCCCATTGGTAACCCTCGGTATGGAAAGCGCACTTTTTCGCTATTTTGCTATAACTGATGACAAGGAAGAACGCATTGGCTATTTTACTACTGCCTCCATTGTCAAAACCATTTTTCTTGTTGGCGTTTTTTTCTTATTACTTCCCTTTTATGATTTTGTTAATAACCAAGTTTTTGGAAATCAACTTCTGTTTACTCATTATCTCCTTTTTTTAGGCACTTTTTTTTTCGACAATATTACTTCTTTGGCTTTCGTCATATTGAGAAGCGACCGGAAAGTGATGCAAGTAGCAGGAATAAATTTGGCAGTGCTGCTCGTAAGTTTGGGTGCCTCTATATACTTGGTTTTAATTATTAAATGGGGCGTAACAGGAGTACTATTGGCTGCATTTATTGCTGCTGTGGTCAGGGCTGTATTGTTTACCCGATATATCGTTTCTAACTTCAAAATCACCTATTTTAACAAAGAGACCCTAAAGAAACTCATGCGTTACGGTTTACCCTTGGTTCCTCATAAAATACAAGCAAGAATCATTGGACTTTTTACTTTATTTATCATAAATCAACAGCTTGGATTAGTAGTTGCGGGGCTTTATGTAGTGTCCAAGAAATTTTCCAAGCCCCTTTTTTTAATCGTATCAACGGTACAACAAGCCTGGTCGCCTTACAAATTCCAAATTCACAAAGAAGAAAAAAAACCGGTACCTGTTTTTAGAAATCTGATATCCTTCTACTGGATACTTTTGATTTTTCTCTGGGCATCATTGTGCATCGCTGTGCCTCCGTTATTCAAAGCATTGATAGACGTTCGCTATTGGGAAGGAATCCCTTATGTTCCTTTTATCACATTCCTGGGTGTCCTGGAAGCCTTTCGATTCACCGTTAGTACCGGATTTGAATTATCTGACCGTCAGAAAATGGCCTCGGTAGCTTCATTTTGGGGATTGGCAGCTTTAGTGGGACTTTCATTTTTAACCCTTAACTTCTTTCCGCCTTATGGTTTTTTCGTCGCACAAGCAGCAGCATATATAGTGATGGGAAGCATTCTTTTCCGCGAAGCCCGCAAAATAATGGTCATTGACTATCCATTCCGGAAAATATTTTACTTCGCCTTGATAAATTTTGTAGCAATTTTTTACTATTATCAATCCACAACTTTATTGGCAAGTATCCTCGTTTCTTTTGTTGTTTTTGCTAACCTATTAATTACAGTGCATTCGATTTTTTCCTTGCAGTTTATTAGGAACGCTTATGCTATAGTTTTCCGGAAATTTTCTCGCAAAGCCCGATAATTTTGAATCTTCTTTATCTTTCCCCCTCCAACACCGTCGGCGGTGCAGAAGTCAGTCTCTTCAGCACTGCAAAATTTATGAAAGACCAGGGACATAAGTTGTTTTTAGCGCTTCCTCCATCGCCTGATAAAAAATATGAAGAATCGCTGAAACCATTTGTGGAGGAATTTTTATATGTTAAAAGCATGGCATGGCATATACCCCGGCAAAAATTAGGATTTTGGAAAAGCATTGTCCAATATTTGTATTCCGCTTATAAAAGCAAAGGTTGGCATGTCACACCCATCATTAAACTTTGGCGGTTTATCCGAAAGCATAAAATTGATTTGGTTCACACCAATACCATCATGTCTATTGACGGGGCTTTTGCCGCCAAACTTGCCAGGGTTCCCCACATCCAACATATCCGGGAAGCTATCGGAATAAACAAACACTCTCTGGCGCAATTTCCTTTAATGACCCGTCCGGTTCTTTTTAAAAAACTGATGAATAATTTGCATACAAGGATTTTAACTAATTCTGAGTTTACTAAAGAAATATGCAAAACCTATTTTCCGGAAGAAAAACTGGTTCGCATTTACAATCCTCTTGGGGTACAATTTTTTTCTTCGAAAAAAAATATTAAAAAAAAATTACTGAGAGAGCCACTCGTCATTGGATTGGTAGCGAATGTGACTTCCCGCTTGAAAAACCATGCGCTATTTGTTGAAATTGCAAATGTTTTTAATGAGTGGAACCCAGACCAGAATGTTCGTTTTAATCTTTATGGAAAATTGCCGCCAAAGACTGATCCTTACTTTTTGAATTTAAAGAAAAAGGTAACAGCAAATCGCCTGGAAAATGTGGTTGAATTCAAAGGACAATATGCCAATGCCACAGAGATTTACAGTGAATTGGATATTTTGATTCATACCTATCCGCACGAGGCCTTCGGAAGAATTTTTATAGAGGCAATGGCTATGGGGGTTCCCGTTATTGCGGCGGAAGGCGGTGGCGCATCCGAATTGATTGAAGATGGGGAAACCGGATTTCTTGTGGATGTCAATGCGCCGGGAGTTTTTGCCGAAAAAATAGAGGCCGTATTAAATGACCCTGATTTAGGCCAATCCATTGTTGAAAAAGGAAGAATCTTCGCCGAACGATTTAAAACCGAAACAATCGGGCGCGCCTTGGAAAAAGTCTATTACGAAGTGCTTCAAAACTAATTTTGTGACCATTTATAATCCCGTCATTTTTGAAAAACCTTCCATAAAAATTGAGGGTCGGTCCGGTTGCAGGCTGGAAATCCTGAAAGAAGACCACCAATACCTGGTAAAAAAATCAAAAATCTGACTGAAAACCATAAGAGATGAAACCGCAACCTTCCGATACGATAATTCTTTGTGGAGGAGATATTAATTTTTTCCATCTCCCTCTTAGCACAAACGTATCCAACGCTATGATACCCGTAAACGGAAAGCCGGTGATCGGGTGGATTTTGGATGACTTATTGAAAAAAGACATTCGTTCCTGTATTATTGTTCTTCGTACCAAAGACAAAACGCTTATCGAATTCCTTGAGCGGGTTTACGCCAAACGCATGAAGCTGAAATTGGTAACACTCGAAAGCTCATCTTCCATTCTATTCTCTTTGAAAAAGGGCTTGGAATTGGCTCAATTTTCCATAGTTCGTTTCCTGTTGGGAGATACTTTGGTGGAGGATGATTTCGATACAGACCAAGATTTCGTTTATGTTCACGCGGTGCCCGACTCCCACCGGTGGTGCCTGGCAAGGATAGATGAACAAGGAATTGTGAAAAGTTACGAGGAAAAAAGATTAAACGCTCCCTTGCCTCACCTGGCTCTATGCGGAGTTTATACTATTTTAGACAGCATGCATTTTGAATCCAAACTGGAAGAATGCCTGAGCGAAGGAAAAACACAACTTAGCGATGTGCTTGCCGCCTATCAGGAAATCTACCCCATTCGGGCCAAGTCGGCATCCCGATGGTTCGATTTTGGCAACATGGACAACTTGTTGGAAGCAAAACAAAAATTACTTCAATCCCGCTTTTTCAACACGCTTTCGGTGGACCCTGTGCTAAATACCATTACTAAAGTCAGCCTTTACGACGAAAAGCTGGAAAATGAATTAAACTGGTACGAATCGTTACCTGAAAAGTTAAAGGTTCTTTCTCCACGAATTATTAGCAAAAGCCGGGTAAATGGGAAGTTGCACCTGGTGTCGGAATACTATGGCTATCCGACCCTGGCAGAACTTTACTTGTACAGCGACCTCCATATTGAATATTGGTCGAGCATTCTGGGACGGTTGCTGCTCCTACAGGAATCATTTAGGAAATTCGAAGGGGACATTCAAGAAGAAGAGGTAGTTAAAATGTACAGGGACAAAACCTTCGAGCGAATTGACCTTTTGTTGCAACAAGATAGCGAATGGAAGGAAATATTTTCTTTTGACCAAATCACTTGCAACGGGCAGCCTCTCGTCAATTTCAACGAATTGAGAGAGTCAATAGCAGAAAAAGCTAAACGCCTAGGTCAAACCTTCCGCCCCTGCATCATGCACGGCGATTTTTGCTTTTCTAACATTCTTTACGACGTTAACAACCACATCATCCGCTTGATAGACCCCAGAGGAAGTTTTGGAAAGAAAGGCACCTACGGCGACCCCCGGTATGACCTCGCTAAACTCCGCCACAGCTTGGGTGGACTTTACGACTTTATCATCGCCGACCTGTTTGAAATAAAAAGAATAGAAAATAGTTTCGAATTGGATGTCTTTTCCAGACCTCAACTCCAGGGTTTAAGTTCCGTTTTTGACAACATGGTACAACAAGCGGGCTTCGATGTCGAAGAAATTCGATTTATTGAGGGATTACTATTCATTTCGATGCTCCCCCTGCACAAGGACAAGCCACTACGGCAACAAGCTATGTTCTTGACAGGGTTAGGCAGGTTAAATGAAGTACTTATATGAGAATTGTCATTGATATTGATGGTACCATCTGCCCAATTAGAAAAGAAGGCGAAGAATACGCCGACCTACCTCTAATTCCTGGCTCCGCCGAAAAGATTCAAGCGTTCAAGAATGCAGGGCACTACATCATTCTGTCAACTGCCCGAAATATGGCTACCCAGGGAGGTAATATGGGAAAAATTATGAAAAACGTGGGCAAGATCACGCTCGATTGGTTGGAGCGAAATAAAATCTCTTACGACGAAATATATTTCGGCAAACCCAATGGTCATATTTATATCGATGACCGCGCTTTCCGCTTTACAGACTGGGAAAGTGTGACAGAAGATAAACTGTTGAATTTAGCAAAGGAAAAGTAGGACAAAAATCGTTCTTTTTATGAAAGTAATAGTTCCAATGGCAGGTAGAGGAAGTCGCTTCGCTGACAAAGGTTTCCAAACTCCCAAACCACTCATCGAAGTCAATGGGCAGCCGATGGTTTTGAGAGCCTTAAAAAGCATCGAGGAAATGGAAGTGTCTGAAATCATTTTTGTCCTGCTTCGAGACCATGAAGAACATTTCCAGGCATCAGAACTAATCCGAAGGCATGTTTGCCATCCATTGTCATTTATTTATTTAGATGAAATAACAGAAGGTCAACTATGCACTGTCATGGCTGCCAAAGAAAAATTTGAAGGCAAAGAAGATCTGCTCATCATAGCCTCCGATACTTATGTGGAGAGTTCCTTAGCAACAGACATTCGACAAAATAGAAGCCATTGCGCCGGTCTTATTTCCGTAATGAATATGCCTGGCGACAGATGGTCGTTTGTAAAGACCGATGCCGGGGGCAAGGCCGTGGAGGTGGCAGAAAAAAATCGAATTTCAGACCTTGCCAGCACGGGTATTTATTACTTCTCAAACGGAAAACAATTTCTTCGTTATGCTTCTGAAATAATTGACAACCATGAAAAAACCCGGGGTGAATATTATGTCATCCCTGTTTACCAAAAGATGATTAACGACGGGTTGACCATCAAGGTGTCCCACGCAACTTCCATGTGGGACATGGGGACGCCGGAGGTAAAAAAGGCATACGAAAATTATTTAAAGGGTATTGGATAATGCAGAAAATCAAATTTTCCATTTGTATTCCGAATTATAACTACGCCCACTATCTGGCAATAACCATTCAAAGCGTGTTGGACCAGAATTACGGAAACTTTGAAATCATTGTTGCCGACAATGCCTCGACCGACAACTCGTTGGAAGTGGTGAAATCTTTTCAGGATGACCGGGTCCATTTGGTGGAGAACAGGTATAATGTTGGTTTCGCTCCCAACCTGGACAAGGCCACAGAACCTTCAACGGGTGATTATATGATTTTACTGTCCTCTGATGATATAATGAAACCAAGTGCATTGGAAGAATATGCCAAAGTAATTGAAAGGTATAACGGTTTAGAAAATTCACTGGTTATTATGTCCGCTTGTGATGTGATTGACAGCGAGGGTCAGGTTATTGGAAGCAAAAAATCACAAACAGGGGATGTCACTACATTCCTTGACAAAACCAACTCAAGGGACATTGAAAACAAGGAAAAAAATATCGAACAATACAACGGACTTCATATTCTAAAAGGATTGCTTTTGGCAAGTTTTCAACCCGCAGGTCAATTTTTGACAACTTGCTATTCAAGGAAACTTTATCAAGTGCTGGAAGGCTACCACAGCATTATGAGTGTACTACCAGATGCACATTTCAGCCACAAATTGCTTTTTGAAAATCCAAAAGTAATATATCTGCACAAATCTCTTTTTGCTTACAGAGTTCATGCAGCGAACAACCTGCACCAAGAAGAAACCATGTCAAACATAAAAAATTTGACAGACAATTACCTCTTTACACAACTTTACAGCAAACAACAATTAGCAAAAACAGGATTATCCGGCATTGACTTAAAAAAAGCTTTTATTAGAACCCACTGCCTTAAGAAAGCCTATTATGGTATGCTTAGAGGAAAATTTAAAAAATGGCAACACCATTATCATTTTGGGCTGGCTTCCTATCCAAAACTAATGTTAAAGGAGCCGATATTCTATTTTGTCTGTTGTGGCAGATTTTTAATTCCCCTTTTTAGGATGCTGTACTGGATGAAAAAGGAATTGGAGAAAAAGAATGTCTAAGAAAATACTCATCACAGGAGGCTGCGGGTTCGTTGGCTCTAATATTGCCATCAAGATGGCAGAGAAATATCCCGACTACACTATTATAGGTTTTGACAATCTGAAACGCCGGGGCTCTGAATTAAACCTGTCCAACCTAATTAAAAATAATGTCGTTTTCATTCATGGGGACATCAGAAATAAAGAAGACCTCCAAGCTGTAGTACCTTTTGACCTTTTAATTGAAGCAGCAGCAGAACCTTCTGTGCTGAGCGGTTCGGACGGTTCGATGGACTACTTAATCAACACCAACCTGAGTGGGACTATTAACTGTATCCAACTCGCTGCCAAATATTCATCAGATTTCATTCTCCTGTCCACCAGTCGAGTTTACCCCATCGGACATTTGAACAATATTCAACTTTTGGAAAACGAAAATCGGTTTGAAGTTGCCAAGGTATGCCAACCACATGGCTTTACTTGGGAGGGTGTTTCAGAAGAATTTCCCTTGGATGGAGCTCGATCCCCCTATGGTGCGACAAAACTCATGTCGGAACTGATGTTGCAAGAATACCACGACTTGTTTGGTTTAAAAACAGTGATCAATCGTTGTGGCGTCATCTCAGGACCCCACCAAATGGGAAAAATAGATCAAGGCGTCATTGTGCTTTGGATGGCCAGACATTTTTGGAAAAGACAATTGTCTTATATCGGTTACGGTGGATTAGGGAAACAGGTAAGGGACGTTTTGCACATACATGACCTCTTTGAATTGATTGACTATCAAATGCACCACATGAACATTGTCAAGGGACAAACCTTCAATGTTGGTGGTGGAAGGACAGCAAACACCTCCCTCAGGGAACTGACGGCTTTATGTCAGGAAGTCACCGGGAACGTCATCCCCATAAATACGATTGAAAAAAACCGCTACGCCGATATCCCTTTCTACTTGACAAATAATACAAAAATTAAATGCGCGACAAGTTGGAAGCCTAAATCTTCTATGCAAAAAATTGTGGAAGACATATTTATTTGGATGCGGAATAATGAGAAAATTTTAAAGCCAATCTTTGATGTAAACAACTAATCCATCTAATACAAATCAACTATGCAAATTGCACTATTAACTGGCTCCGCCGGACTCATTGGCAGCGAATCTGCCAAGTTTTTTTCTCCCAAATTTGACCAGGTAGTTGGAATTGACAACAATATGCGGGCTTATTTTTTTGGAGAAAAAGCTTCTGTGGAATGGAATAAGCGAAGTTTAAGTGAAAACCTGCCAAATTATGAACATTGGGACATTGACATCCGAAATTACAAAGAATTGAGAAAGATATTTCACAACTATGGCAACGATATCAAAATCATCATACATACTGCTGCGCAACCCAGCCATGACTGGGCAGCTAAAGAACCATTAACCGATTTTACCGTCAATGCTATTGGAACCTTGAATATGTTGGAACTTACTCGACTACATTGTCCGGAAGCGGTTTTTATTTTCACATCGACCAACAAAGTATATGGCGACACACCAAACAAACTGCCTTTGGTATAATTGGAAAGCCGGTGGGAAATTGACCAAAGCCACCCTTATTTTCAAAATGGCATCGATGAGTCTATGAGCATTGATAACAGCAAGCATTCTATTTTTGGTGCTTCCAAAGTCAGCGCCGACATTATGGCTCAAGAATACGGCAAGTATTTCGGAATGAAGGTCGGGGTTTTCCGCGGTGGATGTCTAACGGGACCCAATCATTCCGGTACTCAATTGCACGGATTTTTGTCTTACCTGATGAAATGTGCTATCACTGGTGAACAGTATAATATTTTTGGTTATAAAGGAAAACAGGTCAGAGACAACATCCATAGCTGGGATTTAGTAAATATGTTCTGGCACTTTTTCTTGAACCCTCGTTGTGGCGAGGTTTACAATGTTGGAGGGGGACGTTTTTCAAACTGCTCAATACTGGAAGCCATTTCACTCTGCGAAAAAATCACTGGCAAAAAGATGAATATTGCCTATACAAAGGAGAACCGGGTTGGAGATCATATATGGTGGATTAGCGACACGTCCAAATTCAAAAGCCACTTCCCGGAGTGGTCGTGGAAATACAGCCTCGAAGAAACACTTGTGCAAATTCATGATAGCTTGTCAACAAGAACTCCTACAGAATATAATTTGTCTAAAAAATTTGAAAGAAATTAAATGGAAAAATCACGTTTTTATGAAATTAAGTGTGGTTATACCCGCTTTCAATGATGCTAAGTCTATCCCGGAAACCATCCATTCTATTTATGAGGTGTTGGAAAAAATAAAAATCGAGAATGAGATTCTCGTTGTCAACGACAATTCCACGGATGATACCCTGACCGTTTTGGACAAGCTTTCCAAAACCTATGAAACACTGCGATACATAACCAATGAGGGTCCGAACGGGTTTGGGTTTGCAGTAAGAATGGGGCTTGAAAACTTTTCAGGAGACTGCGTTGCCATTATGATGGCTGACCTGTCCGATTCGCCTTATGACCTAGTGAAATTTTACGCTACAATGTTAGAAGGAGACTACGATTGTGTTTTTGGGAGTAGGTTTATTTCCGGTGGCAAAACGATGGACTATCCCTTTGTTAAAAAAATTCTGAATCGGGTCGCCAACAACCTAATTAAAATAGTCTTTGGCATCAAGTACAATGACACCACAAACGCTTTCAAGTTGTATAAAAGAAAGACTATCGAAGGATTAAAACCCTTCCTTTCACCACATTTCAACCTGACCATTGAGCTTTCCCTTAAAGCGATAATCAGAGGCTTCTCTTATGCCGTAGTACCCAATTCCTGGCGAAACCGAAAACATGGCGAGTCGAACTTGAAAATTCGCGAAATGGGTAGCCGGTACTTTTTCATCATGCTTTATTGTCTAATTGAAAAGTATTTCTCTAAAGGGGATTTCAAGAAAAAGTGGTAAGAGAACAGGAAACCATCTGGAATAAGAAACATAACACAACCAAAGATGAATAAATTTTATGCCGCTACCTTGTTTGTCCTTGCTGTCTATATTGGGCTGGCAATAATAAAAATACAGGATCCTAAAATTACCACCAAGGAATTACAAATACTTCTTATTTCCAAAACCCATTCGGAGAAAGGCATTAGTTTCACCAAAGGATTAAACGTTTATCCTGAACGCCCGATTGACTCAATCTTCAATCAAAAGGGAGTAAAAATGGGTGGCGTACCATTTAATATTGGAAGAACGTATAAAGTTTATGTTTCCTGCCCTCCTCTAGTCCCACTAATCACCTCGTTTCTTTTGCCCTTTTTCCAAAACAGTTGGAAAAGTTCTTCTGTGTTTTTCATTCTTTCGGGTGTGTTGCTTTTGTGGTCGTTTTATTTGTTTGCCAAGAAATTCCTGGATGCAAAAGATCGTCCTGTTTTTATGCTGTTATCTATCTCTCCTTTTGTACTGACCAGCTACTTTTACAACGACATCAATATTAACCCTTTCATGTTAAGCTTCTCTTTATTTTCCTATATGTCTTTAATCCAATATGTAACAAAGGGAATCCGAAAGTGGCTTTACATTTTTGTACTTTCCTTTGGGATTGGCATTTGGAGTTCTTATTTTACCCTTAGCTTGATTCCATCTTTCTTTCTCGTTGTTTTTGCCTTACCAGGCAGGAAAAAGGAGTTGATGAAAAAAATATTTTTGGAGCTGTCTGTTGCACTGGCAATTACCATAATATCAGTCTTATTGTATCACACTGCCACCTTGCCCGGCTTTATTGAAAAACTGTCTGAACGCGTTATAGAGCGCATTGGCGGAGTAAAGGATTTGGGTGGCGAAATCGAACAAACCGCGAATATCCCGTTGTGGCTTTGGATAAGCCGGTTAGCCACAAGGTCATTGAGCAACTATTCACCCATTCTTTTTTCACTCGGGACATTTGGCTTTGTCATCATGGTCTTTCAATGGTTGAAAAACAAGTATATGGACAATTTGCGGTTTCATGTATTTAGTTTCTTTACGTGGGGCATACCTGCTGCGTTCATTCTAAAAAATGGCTCTTATGTGCATCCCTATTTCCTAATGTATTTCGTGTTCTTCTTTCCTTTGGCGACCCTGTTATTCTTTAGAAACCTTGACGGTTGGTTTGGTGCTTCCAAAATTAAATTAGCATCTTTGGTAAAGTTCCTGCTGCTTGCACTTTTTCTGAGTTTTACCATTCCGAGGTCTTACCTCAAAGTCAGCAGGATTTCTCTGGTTGATGTTTTTTACAAGGGAAAAACTCCAGATTATTACAAATCCAAATAGGTCCTTATTATCAAGCTCCTGATACACCACCATGCTGTTGCTTTCGAACTGCAAGACAAAATATTTTTGCAATCATTCATCGGTTCATGGGCGAATGAGCTTGCAAAGCATTTTGAAGAAGTAGGCTTACTTCTCCATACAAGCAAGGAAAAAACGCCCATTCAAGATTTTTATATCAAAGCAAAAAATATAAAATTATACGACTTAGGACCGGCTACAGGGAGTAATCGTCTGAAAAGAGCTAAGAAAATTCGGAAAGTTTGTAAGCAGGTAAGTGTTCATTATGACTTTCTTTTGATTCGTGGAATAACACCTCGCCAATTGCTTGTATATCAAAGTTGCAGCATACCAAACAAAGCCTATTTGATGGTGGGAAGCATTGCTGACAGTAAGCCAAAATTGAAGATTTCAATGTCAGGACTCTATTCGTGGGGTATGTATCAGCTTCGCATGATGCAATTGCGGCAAATAGGAAAGAACAGTCTAATGCTCGCAAATTCCCCGCGTATAGTTGAAGAACTGAAAAAGCATTTCAACTTCGATGCGTTATTCACTCCGACCAACACCATCAGCCAAAATGATTTTCAGCCCTTTCATTTTCGCCCCTTTCGTCGCCACCCTGAGATTCTATTTGTCGGTAGGGTCGTGAAGGACAAGGGAATCGAAGAGCTAATTACATCGGTAGGTCTCCTTAAAAAAAGAGACTTGAACTGCTCGCTTAGGGTGGTCGGAAAAGTAGATGCCGCTTACCAACACCAATTGCAAAATCTTTCTAAACAGCATTCTGTATGCCGGCAAATTCATTTTGAAGGATTTGTCCCTTTTGGAGACCGCCTGCTACAGTATTATAGAAATTCCGACTTGTATGTTTTGCCATCCTGGCATGAGGGATTCCCCCATTCTATCTGGGAAGCGGCAGCAAGTAGTACACCTATAATAACAACCCCCGTGGGTGGCATTCCAGGTATTTTATCCAAAAAGGAAGTATTATTTGTGCCACTAAAAAATGCTTTTGAACTTGCAAATGGCTTATTCCAAATGTTGAACGCCCCGGAAGAAGCCAAGGAACTTGCGCATAATGCATGGAACCATGCTAACAACTTCACAGTCGAAAAGTGTGCTTTCGTAACTACCCGGATTTTGAAGGAAAATGCTGCGCACTCCAATAAAACGCTCGCAAAACGGGAACTTAAGTTTGATAGTTGAACCAGACGAAATGAAATAATGAGCAAAGGAATTCAAACAATGGTCCTCCTTTTATTGCTGCCGGCTCTATCGGAGTCGATTGACTCAGATGCGTTTACGGTCGCAATACCCGGTTTCCCCCTGAGTTTGGGTGCGGTATTATTTATTTTAGCTGGCTTATCAGGTTTTACTAATGGGTACAAATTTGTTTTGAACACGCCGATTTTTGTTGGGCTTTTCCTGGTCTATATTGGATTCTTGGGCGGCGCATTTTTTTCCGGCAATACAATGGAGAACCTAAGCAGAAGTACCGCCACTCTTTTTATTTTAATCAGCGCTTGCGGGCTTGCAAACATGTGGAGTAAAAGACCGGCACGTTGGCTACTGGATGCCTTTTTTCTAGCCATGTTCTTGTATTGGGTATGGTACGTTTTGGATAATACTCTTTTAAGGGGGACATTCGTTTCCTATTCCACACTTGATTTATTGGGCAAAGTTCACAACCACCATATCCCCGGATTGCATTTGTCTATTGCAGCAATCTATGTAGCCCTGCGTTTCTTTTATTCAGAAGGAAAACTCCGCCTTCAGGGTTACTATATTGTTGGGATTGCCATTTTATGTTCCCTGTTAATTGAAAGCCGCAGCAATTTTGTTTTCACCATCCTTACCTTCTCCATAATCATACTTAAAGAGCGAAAAAAGATTTTGAGATTTCTAATTATCGTCCTTCCACTGTTGTGGGGTTTTTACTTCGCAATAGATTATTTTACTTCTCACTACAGTTTTCTTCACCAGCGTTTTAGCTTGCAGGATACTGCTTACCAACAACGGACTAATTTATCAAGAATTACTCAGTTGTTAAATGCCCCGAAATTATTTCTTGAATATCCCTGGGGCAGGGGTATTAGAAATATATATTTCGATACAGGATTTGGACATAAATTATTGATGCACAATCAATACCTCACTTACATTCTTGCCGGAGGACTGATTTCATTGATTGGTGTAATTATATGGTTGAAAGGCTTGGTAGCTATTGTGAAAAGAGCCTTGTCAACTAAAAACCCGACTTTCCAACATTCCTTTCTTTTTGCATCCAGCATGACCTTGTTTATCTTTCAAATTACCCTCACCACGATTGAAAACGGGGGTTTGTTTTTTTTCTTCCTAACTTCTTTAGGAATTTTTGCTTCCAAAACTATCTCTTTGGAAAATCGGTTTCCGCAAAATTTACAGTATAAAATGCTGTAAAACGATTAATCCATGCAATCAAAGAACCATAAAACTCATTCTTTTCTTTGGCTAGCCGGAATAGTAATCGGATTGTTACTTTATGAAGTGGACGTTTATCATTTTAAAAAAATTTAACCACCTAATCCACATATGAAATTAGGCTTTTACTACCACATTCCCGCATACAAAAAAGAAGACGGTAAAATTTATCTGCCCGGATTCTTAGGAGTTTTTATAGATAGTATGGCTAAGGAAGTGAATCATTTATATTGTTTCATGCATCAACCCCAGCAACCAGAATTAAACGAAGAGGATTATGTTATAAAAAGCACTAATGTCACTTTGGTAGAATTAGGAAGCAAGACACCAGCCTATATCAGGATGCTATTCCCCTCAAGATATAAGAAGGTTTTTCAAAAATATGGAAAATTTTGTGACAACATAATCGTGAGGTCTCCAAGTCCTCTCGCCCCTTTTATCTATACTTTTTTGAAAAACGAAACGAACGTGGTTTATCTTATTGTAGGGGATTACACAAATGGCATTAAATACTTAAACCTACCTCCTTTTAGGAAGCTTGGAATCAGATGGTTTTTGATGTATTACCAGTACCTTCAGAACAAGGTTATTTCAAAATGTAAGGTATTGGTCAATAGTCAACAACTTTTTGATGAAAACAAAAATATCGCAAAAGAAATACACCAAATAAGGACTACCTCCCTTTCCATGCAAAACTTTTATTATCAAGAAGACAGGTGTCAATCATCGCCCTTTCAACTACTTTATTCTGGGAGGTTGGACTTTGCCAAAGGTCTAATGGAAATTGTTGAAGCTTTAAGAATATTAGCCGAAGAAGGAATAGATGTTATCTTCAATTTGGTTGGTTGGGAAGAAGGCGGAAAGGAAAGTGTAAAAAAATCTCTATTAGACAAAGCCCGAAAATTGGGAGTAGAGTCAAAACTGATATTCCACGGCAAGAAACCACTAGGTCTTGAGCTTTACGCCATTTATCAAAAGGCTGATATTTTTGTAATTCCATCTTACCATGAAGGTTTTCCAAGAGTTATTTGGGAAGCCATGGCAAATAGCTTGCCTGTGATTGCAACAGCAGTAGGCTCGATTCCATTTTTTTTAAAGCATGAAGAAAATTCCATACTAATTCAACCCAAATCTCCGGAAGAAATTTTTGAGGCGGTTTATAAAATTATTCAGGATGTAGATTTAAGGAAAAAGTTGATAAAAAATGGACTGTCCCTTGCGAAAATGAATACTTTAGAAAAGCAAACCAAATTTTTAATTGACAAATTATGAAAATATTAGGCATTAATTTCAGTCACGACTCAGCAGTTGCCTATATCGAGAACGGAAAAATTGTGTATGCCTTAGAGGAAGAAAAGGCGAGCAGGATTAAGCAGGATTTTGGTTGGCCGACTCAGGCCATTGCATAACTATTGAAAAGAAAAAATTTGCATCCCAAAGATATTGATATAATTGCTTTTGGAAGTATGTTTTATAGCGAAGTAGGGAAAAATGAAATCAAATACAGGTTTACTAAAAACCGATTAGATAAAAGTCTGGAAATAATTGATCGCCTAACAGCCTATATGAGGCTAAGCAGTAAAAAAATATCAGCTCAAAATAAAAAAGTATTTTTAGAACAACTCCATCGTTTGGGATATAAAAATGCTAAGATTCTTTTTTTCAATCACCATTTAAGTCACGCCATCAGCGCTTTTTATTGCGCTCCATTTAAAGCTGATTTGATTATTACCTGCGATGGTCACGGCGATGGAGAGTCTTTTAATTTTTACGCTCCGGGGAAAGGGAGAATTCCAGAGTGTATTGTTTCCAACAATTATGAAACTTCTGTGGGGCAGTTTTACAGCGCCATCACAAAATTACTTGGATTCAGACCGACTCGGCATGAAGGAAAAATTACGGGACTGGCTGCCTACGGAAAACCTACCGAACTTGTAAGCCATTTCGAAAAGCTTTTTTATTATGAAAATGACCGGCTGAAAAGATTCCCGGCGGGTATTCAGAAGAAGCTTTGGGCGGAGTACAAGATTGACCGAAAGATTAGTTTAAAGGGAAAAATCAATATGAAATTTTCGGAATCGGATATTGGACACCGTTATGCAGTGAATGCCTGGATTCTTCAAGCCTGGCTCGAAGATGTTAGCAAAGGATTTTCAAAAGAAGACATAGCTTATGCTTGTCAGCACACTGCTGAAAAAGTGGTTTTGGATGAAATAAAAAGAGTATATAAAACATACATGAATGGGAAATCCTTGAAAGTTGTATTAGCCGGAGGGGTCTTTGCCAATGTTCGAATTAATCAAAAAATTTATGACCTTGATTTTATGGACAATATTTTCATCCAACCTGCAATGGGAGATTCTGGTCTGGCGCTTGGTGCCGCAATTTTGGCGGACATTGAGAAAGGAAACCGGAAAATTGATACGAATCAATATCAATTTGAAAATACTTATTGGGGACCTGATTATGCCAATGAGGTGGAAAATGCAATCGCTTCTCTTAATGGAAATGGATGGAAGATTAAAAAATTGGAACACCCGGCAAAAGGAATTGCTAAACTGTTAGCCAGTAATAAAATTATCGGTTTTTGGCATGGACCTATGGAGTGGGGTCCCAGGGCTTTAGGCCGTCGCTCCATCCTTCTTAACACATTTGACCGAAGTGTAAATGACACCTTAAACAAAAGATTGAATCGCACAGAATTTATGCCGTTTGCCCCGGTGGTACTTGACTTTAAAGCAACCGAATATTTTCCAAAATACAATCCCGATGTTCCCGCTGGTGATTATATGACCATTACATACGATACTGAACCCCAATATGCTAAAATGTTGCAAGCCGTTGTACATGTGGACGGGACGGCCCGTCCTCAAGTTATTCGCATGAAAACCAATCCATTTTATTATGATGTCCTGCATGAGTTCTATAAGTTGACAGGATGTGGTGCTTTGGTTAATACTAGCTTTAATGCGCATGAGGAACCCATCGTCAGTTCACCTGAAGTGGCGTTAAACGCTCTAAGGTCAAATCGAATTGATGTTTTGGTACTTGATGACAATATGATTATGGCTGAAGCAGCAGTCGCTACTGAATTAGCTCCGAACTTGTAATAAATCATCGAAAGTCTTTTGGCAAAAACACTTTTCATAGGAAATTTCCTCTCAAAATCCAGGGGCACCCTTGGACCCAGTGAACAGATTGCTAAAAAGTTGTCGTCAGAAGGCATGCCCATAATCACTGCATCTTCACAGGAAAATCCACTTTTCCGTTATTTGGAAATGTGTCTAAAATCGCTGTTTTTTGATTACCGGATCATCCACATTGATGTATTTAGTGGCAGGTCATTTTTTCTGGCAGAGACGGCTGCATTTTTGGGGAAATTGCGTAGAAAAAGGGTTCTTTTGACATTGCATGGGGGAATGTTGCCAGAGTTTTATAAAGAAAAAAAAATACGAGTTACCAAGCTGTTTGGAAAAGCCGATCAAGTATTTAGCCCTTCCAAATATATCCGTAACTTCTTTATTAAAAAGAACTTTCTGGTCTCTTATCTTCCAAATTCAATTGACCTGAAAAAATTTCCATATAAATCAATCAGACCAAAATCCCGAAGCATTTTATGGGTGCGAGGATTTCATGAAATATACAAGCCGTCATTAGCCATTTTAATGATGGAACTGATAATAAAAAAATACCCGGATGCATCGCTAACAATGGTTGGTCCTGACAAGGGTCTAAAATCCTTTTGTAAGAAGTTGGTGAAAGAAAAAAAACTTGAAAATTTCATCACAATGTCCGGCCCGGTCAAAAACGAAGAGTTATTCCGATACCTCCACGCTCATGCGGTTTTCATAAACACAACTTTATATGAAAGTTTTGGAGTGGCAGTCCTTGAAGCAGCAGCTACGGGTATTCCGATTGTATCAACCGCGGTTGGAGAAATCCCCTTGCTTTGGCAAGATGGAAAAGATATTGAATTGGTCACTGAAAATACGCCAGAAGCCTTTACTCAGAAAGTTTCCCAAATATTCGATTCCAAACAATTAAGAGAGCACTTATCTAAAAATGCCAGAAAAAAAGCCGAACAATTTGATTGGGAAATTATCAAGGAAAGATGGTTAGAATTGCTCAACTAAAAAGGCAAAACTAACTGATAAAATTTATCCACTTGTACCTGTTTGGTTTCAGAATATTGGTATTTCAGCCTATGGCTACGCTTGGAAAAAACGCCGTTTCGGAGGCATTTTTGAGAAAGAACTCAAAAAATTCAAAGAGCGGGAAAACTTTACTGCCCAGCAATGGAGGGACTACCAAACGGTGGAATTGAGAAAACTGCTTTGCCATGCCTTTAAAACGGTACCATTTTACAACAAAAAATATACTTATCACGGTTTCAATACATCTTCCTTCACAAAATTCGAATTAGAGGATTTACCACTGCTGCCAGTTTTATCAAAACAAGACTTGCGGAAATTTGGCACCACCACCTTAATTTCTTCAAAGAAAGACAAAAAGGGGGCATTTTTTTCAAGCAGTGGAAGTACAGGGACACCAACGAAAATACTCTATTCAAAAACCATGCATCAACGATGGACGGCATGTTTCGAAAGTAGGGTAAAAAACTGGGCTGGCGTCTCCCATCATAATATCCGAGGAATGATTGGTGGCAGACGTATTGTACCTGAGGGGTTAGGGAAACCACCTTTTTACAGGTGGAATATTTTTGAAAAACAGGTCTATTTTTCAGCATACCACATCGCACCTGCCAATGTAGAAAATTATTTGGAGGGGATGAAGAAACATGGAGTAGAATACATGATGGGATATGCGATGAGCAATTTTTTTATTGCCAAATTCCTTTTGGATTCAGGTTTTGAAGTACCCCGCTTAAAAGCAGTCGTCATCTCTAGCGAAAAATTGACTCCGGAAATGAGACAAATTTTTGAACAGACATATCAATGCCGGGCTTTCGACACATGGAGTAGCGTGGAAGCCTGTGGGCAAATTTCCGAATGCGAACATGGAAGTCTGCATATCAGCCCTGATATTGGAATATTGGAATTTTTAAATAAGAAAAATCAGAATGCAGTACCTGGAGAACAAGCGGAAATTGTCTGCACGGGTTTGTTAAACCAAAGCCAACCACTTATTCGCTATCGGATTTCCGACATAGCTATACTGAGCCAGGATAAATGCCCGTGTGGACGCGAGATGCCAACCGTTAAAGATATAGGCGGTAGGATAGAAGATATTATCACCGGAAAAGATGGACGAAAAATGGTGCGATTTCACGGCATTTTCATCAACATCCCGAAAATCAAGGAAGCCCAAGTTATTCAACACACTCTACAGGATTTTGAAATATTGATCAAAACCGATGAACCCCTCCTTGCTTCAGAGGAAGCCATTATTCAGCAACGAATGGAGTCGCAACTTGGGGTAATCAATTTGAAAATATCTTCTGTACAAGAAATCCCCAAGGGACAAAACGGGAAATTCAAAGCGGTCATTAGCCACTTAAATTGGCGTTTATCAACTGGACATAATTGGTTGATTGATAGTTAATTATGGGTTTTTAGTTTGCAAAAGCCCCCTTTTTTAACAAAGCCTCCAATGGAGATTTATCCACCCCGTGGTAAACAATA
>Ga0114931_10001139_pt1 | contig 33875 bp, 28 predicted proteins | sample 2SBtaG_FD_89579 | JGI IMG/M metagenome (GOLD analysis project Ga0114931, IMG submission 89579) | Deep subsurface microbial communities from Kolumbo volcano to uncover new lineages of life (NeLLi) - 2SBTROV14_V59a metaG | ecosystem: Environmental > Aquatic > Marine > Volcanic | place: Kolumbo...
ATCGAAGCCCCCGTCCCCGGGCGGTGCGAAGATCGATGCCCACGGTCCCGACATCGTCATCCGCGTCCGCGCGCGCGGCAGGATCACGTTTGCGGTCGCACCGAAGCGCTGCGCCTCACGCGCGGCCGAGAGCGTCAGGTGCGCGATGCCGGCCTTCGCCGCGGCGTAGTTCGGCTGGCCCAGGTTGCCCATCATGAAGGAATCCGACGCGGTCGAAATCAGGCGGCCGTAGAGCGGCTCGCCGCCTGTGGCCTTCGACGTCTCCCGCCAGTAGTCCATCGTGTGCTTGATCATCGAGAAGTGGCCCTTCAGGTGGACCCGGATGACCGAGTCCCACTGGTCTTCGGTCATCTTCACGATCATGCCGTCGCGCTGGATGCCGGCGTTGTTCAGCAGGATGTTCAGGTCGCCGAAGGTCTCGACCGCCTCGCGGACGATCCGGTGCGCATCCTCCCAGTTCGATACGTCGCCGAACGAGGCCACCGCGGTCCCGCCCGCGGCCTCGATCTCCTTCACCACGTCGTGCGCGGGAGAGTCGCTCGAGCCCGTGCCGTCGAGTTCGGTCCCGAGGTCGTTCACCACGACCCGGGCTCCCGCCTCTGCGAGCGCCAGCGCTTCGATGCGGCCGAGGCCGAGCCCGGCTCCGGTGACGATGGCCACCTTTCCATCCAGAATGCCCATGGTCGTCCTCCTACAGCCGCTCGATGAGCGTGCCGGTGCCAACGGCCGAACCGCAGCACATGGTGATGAAGGCGGTGCGCTTGTCCGTCCGCTCGAGTTCGTGCAGCGCGGAGACGATCAGGCGCGACCCGGTGCAGCCCACGGGGTGACCCAGCGCGATCGCACCACCGTTCGGGTTGACCTTGTCCGGGTCGATCTCGGGAAAGTGCTTCATCCAGGCGAGGACCACGGCCGCGAACGCCTCGTTGCACTCGAAGACGTCGACGCTCTTCAGGTCGAGCCCATGGCGATCGATCATCTTCTGGGTCGCGTCGATCGGGCCCTCGAGCAGCATGTGCGGGTCGGAGCCCACCACCACGTCGTGGACGATCCGCGCACGCGGCCTCAGCCCCGACGCCCGGGCCTTGTCGGCGCTCATGTAGAGCAGCCCGGCCGCTCCGTCGGAGACCTGCGAGGAGTTGCCGGCCGTGTGGATGCCGCCCTCCTGCATCGGCTTCAGCGCCGCCAGCGACGCCATCGTGGTTTCGCGCATGCCCTGGTCCTGCGTCACGCGCCGGGTCTCGCCCGTAGGCTGCATGTCGTCGCCGAGCACGGGTGCGTCGAGCGGAAGGATCTCGCGCTGGTAGCGGCCCTCGGCCGTGGCCTTCGCGGCCAACTCCTGGGAGCGCACGGCGAACGCGTCCGCCTGCTCGCGGGTGATGCCGCGCTCGACCGCGATCCGCTCGCAGGCCTCGAACTGCGTCAGCGGTTCCTCCCACGGAAAGTCCGGGGGCAGGAAGAAGCCGGGGCCGTTCATCACGTTCATGCCGAGGCCGACGTGGCTCATCAGCTCGACGCCGCAGGCGATCCCGACGTCGATCGAGCCGCCCTTGATCAGCGCGTTCACCAGGTTGTTGGCCTGCTGTCCGGAGCCGCACTGCACGTCGAGGGTCGTCCCCGCGGTGGTGTAGTCCCGGTCCTGCGCGCCGAGCCACGCGTGGCGCGTGATGTTGTTCGACTGTTCGCCCGCCTGCGTGACGCAGCCGCCGAAGACCTGGTCCACGTCCCCGGGCGCGATGCCGGCTCTTTCGATGAGGCCCATCTGCACCTTGCCCAGCAGCTGCGCCGCGTGGAACCCGGACAGGTCGCCCTTTCCCATCTTTCCGCGCCCGATCGGCGTGCGCAGCGCTTCCACGATGACGGCTTCACTCATCCTCTTCTCCTACGCCTGGCCGAGGATGAGCGCGCCCGTTGGCACGCCGACCCCGCTCGAGACCAGCACGTGTTCACACTTCTCGGGTTGGTTGCAGGATTCGCCGCGGATCAGCCGGGCGCCCTCGGCGATGTTGTTCACGCCGTGGATGTAGGCCTCGCTGAGGAGCCCGCCGTGCGTGTTGTTCGGAAGGCGGCCGCCGAGTTCGAGGTTGCCGTCCTTCACGAAGTCGCCGCCCTCGCCCCGCTTGCAGAAGCCGAAGGTCTCGACCTGCATCACGACTTCGGGCGTGAACGCGTCGTAGAGGATGGCGGCGTCGATGTCGTCCGGGCCGAGGCCACTCTGGGCATACGCGATCTGCCCGGCGCGCTCCATCTCGGGAAGCCACGACATGTCGTCGCGGTAGAAGCTCGTCATCTGCTCCTGACCGTCGAACGAAGCCTGGGAGACCCCGCGGATCAGCGCCGGCTTCTGCCTCAGGTCCTTCGCCCGCTCGGGCGTGGTGATCAGCAGCGCGCATCCGCCGTCGGTCTCCTGGCAGCAGTCGAAGAGCCGCAGCGGCGTACAGATCGGCTTCGACGCGTAGTAGTCGTCGAACGACAGCGGCTTGCCGAAGAACGCCGCGTTCGGGTTGTTGACCGCGTGCTTGCGGGTCGAGACCGCCACGTGCGCAAAGGACTCCTCGCCCACTCCGTACTGGTGCATGTAGCGCTGCGCCGCGAACGCGACCCACGACGCCGGCGTCAGCATCCCGAACGGCATGTACCAGGACCAATGGACGAGGTCGCTGGTGATGATGTCGCCCGAGACGCCCTGACCCATGCGCTGGCCGGAACGGCCGTTCAATGCGCGATAGACGACGACGTTCCGGCAGACGCCGGTGGCCACCGCCATCGCGGCCTGGTGCACCAACGGTACCGCGGCACCGCCGCCATAGGCGATGCGCGAGAGCAGGTTGAGGCCCCCCAGCCCCACGGTCCGGGCCACCTCGACCTCGTCGCTCGAGTCCATCAGGAAGGTGACGAGGCCGTCGACCTCCGCGGGTTCGAGACCGGCGTCGTCGATCGCGCTCGAGACCGCTTCGCAGGCGAGCGAGAGCTCGGAGACGCCCGAGTTCTTCGAGTACTTCGTCTGGCCGATACCCGCGATTGCGGCTTCGTCCTTCAGCGTGGTCGGCATCTTCGCGACCTCTCTAGCGGGGGAGCGCCACGCGGACGGTGGCGGTGACGTGGTTTCCGTAGGGGTTCTGTCCGGTGACCTGGATCTCGACGGTGTCGTCCGTCTTGGCCGTCACCGCGCCGCGGATCTTCAGCACGTGCCCGGGCATGTTCGGACCCCCGAGCTTGAGCGTGACGCCCCTGATGAAGGCGTCTGGACCGGTCCAGTCCGTGACATAACGTCCGACGAATCCCTTGGTCGTCAGGATGTTCATGAAGATGTCGGGCAGACCCTGCGCCTGGGCCGCCGCCTTGTCGTGGTGGACCGGCGTGTAGTCGCGCGACGCGATCGCGCCGCCGGCCACGATCGTGGCCGTCGTCTCGATGTCGAGGGGCGGGAGTTCCTCCCCGACCTCGACGGAGGCGTGGGTGCGCGTCTCCATCAGATCGCCTCCGTGCGGCCGTCCGCGGCCATGTCCCGGCCCAGCGCCGCGAGCGTCTCTGCGGCGCCGCCCGCCGCGAGTTCGAGCGCCTTCGACCAGTAGAAATAGCGATGGATCGGGTAGTCGACGTCGGCGCCGAGCCCGCCGTGGAGGTGCACGCACGCGTTCGCGATGCGCGAACCCCCGTCGGCCGTCCACCACTTCGCGACCAGAGCCTCGCGCTCCGCCGGGAGCCCTTCCGCCAGCCGCCACGCGGCGCGCCAGGAGGTCCAACGCATCGCGTGGAGGTCGATGAAGCTGTCGGCCTGCCGGTGCTGCACCGCCTGGAAGCTCCCGACCGGGAGGCCGAACTGCACGCGCTCGGTCGTGTAGTCGGCCGTGATCCGGATCGCGCGCTCGGAGACCCCGGTCTGCATCACCGAGACCGCGGTCAGCAGCCTCGGCCGGAGCCACGCCAGGATCTCGCGGCCGTCGGCCGGAAGCCTGGCGTCCGCGTCGACGCGGACCGCGTCGAGCACCAGGTCGAAGAGGGGCTCTCCCGTCGTCGTCACGCGCGCTTCGGTCGCGACGCCGGATGCATCGCGCGGCACCAGGAAGACGGCGACACCGTCTGCGGTCGCGGCCGGGATCAACAGCGACGCGGCAGAGCCCGCGAACGGCACCGCCAGCTTGTGGCCCGTGAGCACGAAGCCGTCGCCGTCCTCCTCGGCCCGGGCCGCCGGCGCAAGCGGATCCGCCGCATCGGCGTCTTCCAGTGCCGCGCTCAGCAGCGCGGTGCCTGCGGCGACGGCCGGCAGCCACTTCGCCTTCTGCGCGGTGCTGCCGAACGCGGCGAGCGGCAACGCGCCCGCGACCAGCGTCGGGAGCCATGGCCCCGGCGCGCACACCCGGCCCACTTCTTCCAGCAGCACGCACAGCTCCGCGAAGCCCATGCCCATCCCGCCGAATTCCTCGGGGACCGCGATGCCCAGCAGGTTGGCGCCACCGCATTCGTTCCAGAGCGCGTCGTCGAGCCAGCCCGCGGTCGCCTCGGCCGCCTTCACGCGTTCGATCGGCGCCTCCGCCTCCAGGATCTGCCGGGCGAGCTCCCGGATGCTCTGCTGTTCCTCGCTGAAGGCGAAGTCCATCCCGCCCCTCCTAGTTTCCGCGGCCCGCAGCGGCCGGCCGGAAGAGCGGCAGCTTGAAGCCGTCGTCGTCTTCGTGGATGAGGGCTTCGAGCGCCATTCCGATCTCGAGATCGTCGGGCTCACAGTCCGTGACGTTCGAGACCATGCGCACGCCCTCTTCCAGGTCGACGAGCGCGGCCAGGATCGGGAACTCGTAGCCCGGGAACTGCGGGTAGTGGATCACCGTGAAGGTGTGCAGCGTCCCGCGCCCGCTGATCTCCTGCGCCTCCCATTCCTGGGAGCGGCAGCTCGGGCACATCGGCCGGGGCGGGTGCCGGAGCTCGCCGCACCCCTTGCAGCGCTGGAGGCAGATGCGGCCGTCGGCCACCTCGTTCCACCACCACGCGTTGTCGTGTCCCATCGGCGGCTTGATCCGCGCCGGAACGTAGGCCTGCGCGTCTCCTCCGGCGTCGGAGACGGCGGCCTGGGGTCGTGCGGGAATGAACTTGAGGACGCGGAAGGTCATCCACCCGACCGGCTCGTCGTCCTGGTCCGTGAAGGTGGTCTTCGTGGTGATGAAGTATCCGACCCCGGCCCCGGTCGCCTTCTCCTCGGAGATGCTCTCGATGATGGTGGTCGCGGTCACCACGTCCCCGGGCACCAGGTAGCGGGTGAACTCCTGCTCGGTGTCGGTGCCGAGCACGCCGGAGTAGCCCGCGTCCGTCAGGATCTTGTGCAGCCGCTGCTGCTCGTCCTGTGGCTCGTCGTAGCCCACGTGCATCGCCCACCCCTGCATCGTCCAGGCGTCGAGCATCATCGGAGGCGCGACGATCCCGCCGTGGCGCGTCGCGGCCGCGGCCTCCGCGTCGAGGTAGACCGGGTTGGTGTCGCCCATCGCGTCGCACCACTGCCGGATCATGGGCTCGTTCACCGCGTCGCGCCCGACGAACGGGGGCCCGACCGGCTTGCCCACGAACCCCTGGATCGTGGCTTCGAGTTCCTTCTTCTGTTCGGCGGTCAGCATCGTGGCTCCCGGCGGAGAAAGGGCTGCGGAAGGTTCGCCTAACGGCGAGCGCGGGGTAGCTGCAACCCGGCGGCGGCGATGATGTCGCGCATGACCTCGTTCACGCCACCGCCGAAGGTATTCACCATCGCCAGCCGGTAGGCACTCTCGAGCAGGCCCTCGAAGAGGGCGCCCGGCTGCCCGCGGCGCACGAGGCCGGCCTGCCGCGTGATCTCCAGCAGGTCGCGGTAGCACGCGATCACGTTCTCGGTCCCGAAGACCTTGACGGCCGAGCTCTCGGCCATGCCGGGGGCGCCCTGGTCCATCAGCCACGCGCTGTGCCAGTTCATGATCTTCAGCGCTTCGACCCGGGCGTAGACGCGCGCGAGCGATTGCTGCACCCACGGTTCGTCGGCCACCTTGCCGCCGCCGCGTTTCTCGGCCGCGAGCGACCAGTCCCAGACATCTTCCAGCAGCTTCTCGAGCGACGCCGGCATGGCCAGCGTGATGCGCTCCAGGTTCAGCTGGCCCGTGATCAGGCCCCAGCCTCCGTTCTCGGGGCCGATCGTGTTCTCGATCGGCACGCGGACGTCCTCGTAGAACGTGGCGTAGGTGATTTCGCCACCGATCGTCTCGATGGGCGTGTAGGAGTAACCGGGGTCGCTCGTCGGGACCAGGATGATCGAGATGCCCTTGTGCCTGGGCGCGTCCGGGTCCGTGCGGCACGCGAGCCACACGTAGTCGGCCGCGTGGCCGTGCGTCGTGTAGACCTTCTGCCCGTTGATCACCCACTCGTCGCCGTCGCGGACGGCCGAGGTCGAGAGCGAGGCCAGGTCGGTGCCCGAGCCCGGCTCCGTGTAGCCGATCGAGACGATCAGCTCGCCGTCGCGGATCCGGGGCAGCAGCTCCTGCTTCTGCGCGTCCGTGCCCCACTGCATGATCATCGGGCCCACGGTGTTGACCGTGATCACCGGCAGCGGCGCGCGCGCCCGCCACGTCTCGTCCCAGAAGATGAACTGCTCGAGGTGTGACTTGCCGAGACCGCCCCATTCCTCGGGCCAGCCGACGACGAGCCAGCCGTCCCGGCCCATCCTGCCCATCGCCTCGCGGAAGGCCGGGCCGCCGAGCATGTCCCACTCCGCGTCGAGACGCTGCCGCAGGTCGCCCTCGCTGAAGAGCTTCTGGTAGTAGGCGCGGAGGTCGGCGCGCAGCGTCTGCTGCTCGGGGCTGAATTCGATGTGCATGGGGGGCATCCATCGGGGAGGCCGCGAAGCGGCCTGTCGCGGGCGGGGAAGGAACGGAGGAAATTGAAACGTGTTCTAGTTCGGGCAGTATGCCGCCCGGGCCACGGGCTGTCTAGCGCGGGGGCAGGGCGCCCTCTCCGAGCAGCAACGCCGCGGTCGAGGCCATGCGCTCCTGCACGCGCGCCGCGGGGTGGAGCCCGCTGGCCCATCCGAGCAGCGACGCGAACCAGACGTGCTCGAGCACCAGCGCGAGCTCCCGCTGGCGGGGGGTGCCGACGGGTTCGCTGAGCGGCCGCCCGAGGTCGGGCGCTTCTCCCGCCATCGTCGCGATGATGATGCGCGAGATGCGGAGGTGGTAGCTGGCCTGGCGCGCCGCCATCGTCGCATCCGACGACGCGATGGAGCGCAGCGCAGCGCGCGCGAAGTGCGGCCGCTGGGTCAGGCCCCGCGTCGCGCGCGTGAAGAATGCGGAAACCCGCTCGACCGCGGTGTCGCCCCGGGCCGGGCGCTCGGCCATCGCGGCCTCGAGCCTCTCGTTGCCCTCGTTGATCGCGAAGAGCAGGATGTCCTCCTTGCTCTGGAAATACTTGTAGAGGGTCCCGAGCGACACGTCCGACGCCTCGGCCACGTCGCGCAGCCGGACGCCCTCGAAGCCGCCGCGCTCGGCCAGCTCGACCGCGGCGTCCACGATGCGGCGGATGCGCCGGAGCTGCGAGATCGCCAGGCGGGGCGTTTCGACCGGAGTTTCGGGGGAAGACACGGTAGAATTGAAACATGTTTCAATTCTGGTGTCCAGATCGGCTGCCGCGGCGCGAGAGCCGGAGGGACGGCCGCGGTCAGGCCGAGCGCGGGCCCGGGCGGAAGCGCACCGGCATCCGGCGCGGCCCGGAAATGAAGTTGGAGGTCAACCACGTGGGGGGCTCCGCGAGTTCGAGCCCGGCCATCCGCGTGAGCACCTCGTGCAGGATCGCGTCGATCTCGACGCGGGCGAGCTTCGCGCCGAGGCAGAAGTGCGCCCCGGTCGCGCCGAAGGCGACGTGGTGGTTGGGCGTTCGCGCGATGTCCAACCGGTCCGGGTCCGGGAACGCGTCGGCGTCGCGGTTTGCCGAGCCGTAGTAGAGCACCACCTTGTCGCCTTGGGCGATCGCCTGCCCCGCGATCTCGGCGTCGCGCTTCGCGGTGCGCCGCATGTAGACGACGGGACTGACGAAGCGGAGCAGTTCCTCGCGGGCCGCCGGGAGCAGGCGGCTCGGGTCCGCAGTCAGGCGCGCCATCTGCTCGGGCTCGTCCAACAGCGCCAACATGCCGCCGGCCACGAGATTGCGGGTGGTGTCGCCGCCGGCGTCGATCAACAACATGAAGAAGAGGTGGAACTCCATCTCGCTGAGGCGCCGCCCCTCGATCTCGGAGCGGATCAGCCGGCTGGCGAGATCGTCCGCGGGACGCGCCTTCTTCTCCGCCAGCAGCGCCGCCGCGTACGCGAACATCTCCGCGCCGGCCTGGGCCTGCGCGCCCGCGGACAGGCTCTCGGGCGCCGAGTGCAGCACCTCGGTCAGCCGATAGAGCTTGCGGCCGTCGTCGAGCGGGAGGCCCATCAATTCGGCGATCACGTAGGACGGGAGCTCTCCCGCGACGTCGGCGACGAAGTCGCATTCGCCGCGTTCGACCACGGCGTCGACGATCTGTCGCGCGAGCACCGCGAGCCGGGGCGCCATCGCCTTCGCGGCCTTCGGCGTGAACGACTGCGCCACCAGCCGGCGCAAGCGCGTGTGACGGGGCGGATCCGACATCAGCATCATCCGGGCATCGCCCATGTCCAGGAGGGGTTCGGGGTCGGCGATCATCACCGTCGGCTCGTTCGAGAAGACGGCGTGGTTGCGGCTGACCGCGCGCACGTCGTCGTGGCGGGTCACCGCCCAGAAGCCGGGGCCCTCCGGCTCGGGATGGCGATGGACGGGCGCGTTCTCGCGCAGCCAGCGGAACTGGTCGTGCGGTTGGCCGTTCTCGAAACTCCGTGCTGCGAGCAGGTCGATCTCCATGAGGCGGAGCATACGCCAAACCGGGGAGACGGGAGCGCGAGACACGCGACCTAACGCATGTCGGCCGGCGTCTGACGGGAGATCACGGCCTTCGCGACCAGGGCCTGGGTGCTCCGCGGCAGCAGGCGGGAGACCGCGTTCGCGCGCACCCAGTTGAAGGCCCCGGCGACGACCGAGGGCTTGTGTCCCAGTGCGCCGAGCGCGGACGCGACCACGGAGGCCGCCGATGCGCCCGCGTGGGGGACCTCGCCGGCCACTTCGTGGAACTCGCTCTCGGTCGAACCCGGCAACAGGGAGACGACGTCGATGCCGCATTCGCGAAGCTCCGCCCACAGGGCCTCGCCGAAGAGGTTGTCGAAGCTCTTGGTCGCGCTGTACACCGCGTGGAGTGGCAGCGGCTGCGAACCCGCCACGCTGCCGACGACGACGACGGCACCGCGACCGCGCTCCTTCATCCCGGGCAGGAAGGCCGCAGTCAGCGCCACTGGCGCCTCGCAGTGGAGCCGGACCATCCGCACCAGCCGCTCCGGGTCCTGCTTGTCGAAGCGCCCCGCGTAGCCGAAGCCGGCGTTGTTGACGAGCGTCGCGATCTCGAGGTCCGCGACGCGCCGGACGAGCTCGCGACGCGCCGCGTCGTCGGCCAGGTCGCACGCCACGACCCGGGTCGCGACGCCGGCCTCCTTCTCGATCTCCTCGGCGACCGCGCGCAGCTCCGGCTCCCGGCGCGCGACGAGCACGATCGAATGGCCCTCTCGCGCGAGCGCCCGGGTGAACGCGGCGCCGATGCCGGCCGAAGCTCCGGTCACCAGCGCCCACTCGCCGTAACGCTCGCGCATCGAAACGCGGTGGGGCGTGAAGAGCTCCTCGTTCCGCCAGGCCCAGAGCGTGAGCGCCGCGAACGCGCCACCGGCCGCGAGCGCGAACGGGAATCGCATCCACCCCTCGATCGAGAGAAGGGGCCACACGACATTGGCGATCGTGACCTGCGCCCCGTACGCGGCCAGCAGCGGGCGCGCCCAGGAGCGCTGCCCCCAGAGCCCGATGGTGAGAGCGCCATACACCAGGAAGTGTGGGATCTCGAGCACCTTCGCCATTCCCCCGCGGAAGACCACGCCGAACCACACCTCGTGGTCGAGGGCCACCGGCTTCGCGAAGAAGTCCCACGGAACGTAGACCAGGCTCATGTACGCGGAGAACAGCAGGATCGCGTTCACGGCCGGATGGCGCCTCGCCCATTGCACACGGACCCAGGACATCTCATCCCCTCCGGCGCGCATCGACGTGGGCCACGGCCTGGTCCACGCTGCGGGCGAGCACGTCGACCATCTGGTCGAGCTGGTCCTCGGTGACGTCGAAGGGCGGGCCGAGGCAGATGACATCGCAGGCCGCCGCACCCGCGCTTCCGCCCAGTCCGCCCGGGTAGAAGAACGCCCGGTTCGCGATGCCGGTCGCGACGACGACGCCGGTCAGCTTGTCGTCGGCGGCGAAGGGCTCGAGCGTCTCGCGGTCGCGGACCAGCTCGATCGCCTGGAGGAGCCCGCGGCCACGGATCTCGGCCACGTTCGGATGGTCGCCGAAGGCATCGCGCAACCTCGCCCCCAGCTCGACGCCGCGCTTGGCTGCGCGCTCGACCAGTCCTTCCTCTTCGACGATCGACAGGACCTGGTCCGCTGCCGCGCAGGCCATCGGGTGCGCGGAGTAGGTGTAGAACATCACATCGTCGCCAGCGGCTGCGATGGGTTCGGCGACCGCGGGCGTGGTGTAGACGCCCCCGATCGGCGCGTAGCCGGCCGCGAGGCCCTTGCCTCCCACCAGCACGTCCGGCACGACGCCCCAGTGGTCGACCGCGAATCGCGCGCCGGTGCGGCCGAAGCCGGTCATCACCTCGTCCGCGATCACGAGCGCGCCGTGCCGATGTGCGATCTCGACCACCCGGCGCAGGTAGCCCTCGGGCGGAACCAGCGCACCCGCGGTCGATCCGCCGATGGGCTCCAGGATCACGGCCGCCACGGTCCCCGGGCCCGCGGCCTGGAACGCGGCCTCGAACGCGTCCGCGCAGGAGAGGTTGCACTCGCCCGCGCAGGTGTCGCAGCGCAACGGATAGCAGGCCGGCGCCTTCGGTGTGGTGCACATCTCGGGGCCGAAGGCCTTCTTGCGCCGGGTGTGCCCCCCGACGTCGAGCGTCGAGAGCGTCGTGCCGTGGTACGAAAGCTCCCGCCCGATCACGCGCGTGCGCTCTGCCTCGCCGCGGGCCACGAAGTGCTGTCGCACGATCCGCAGCGCGAGGTCGACGGAGTCCGATCCCCCGCTCGCGAACACGCACTGCCGGAGGCCCGCGGGGAGCCAACGGTCCTGCAGGCGTTCGACCAGCGCCGCGCGCTCGGGCGTGACGAACGGGGGCACCACGTAGGTCGTGCGCGCAGCCGCGGCCGCGATGGCTTCGACCACCTCGCGCCGGCCGTGGCCGATGCTGGCGACGATGGCGCCGCCCGACGCATCGAGGATCCGCGTACCGTCGGGCCGGATCAGATACGCGCCCTCGGTCGAGGCGATCGTGAGACCCGGCCGGGCGCCCGGGAGGAAGGCGTAGCGGGAGGCATCCACCCTCTCATTGTGCGCCGGTTCGGCCGACAAGAACAGGGGTCGGGCACCCGCCCGCCCTGCGAACACGGGAGACGACGATGGGAGCCCTCCTCCGCCCGGCAAGGACCCTGGCACGGACCGCGGCCTCCGTGTGCGTGGTCCTCCTTCTCGGCGCCTGCGCCGCCGAGCCCGAAACGCCGGAATCCCAGGTCCGGGCGCGCATGGCCGAGCTGGAACAGGCGGCCGAGGACGGGGACGTCGGCGCCTTCAAGGCGCTGTTGTCCGAGCACTACGAAGACGCCTTCGGCAACGACAAGCAGCAGATCACGCGCTACGTAGCGTTCCAGGTGTTGCGGCACCAGCGCGGGCGCGAGGTGATCCTGCGGCTGCGCGACGTCCAGCTGATCGAGGACGGGCGCGCCGCCGTGACCGCCCACATCGGTCTGGTCGGCGCGGGGGCCACGGCGGCCCTGCGCGGCACCGTCTACGCCCTCGACCTCGACCTGGTGCACGAAGACGACGGGCAATGGCGCGTGGTCTGGGCCCAGTGGCACCCGGCAGCACCGGCCGAGCTGCTCTAGCCGCCATCGCCATCGGGCTCCATGACGCACTACACTGCGGCGGTTCGGCCCTGCGCCCGCGGCCGACGGGAGGATCCGATGAGCGCCGAAGCCACCACACCCCCGGACCGCGACGCGTACGAGACGCTGTCCGCGTTCAGCTGGCAGTTCGACTACGAGATGGGCGTCGAGAAGCTCCGCAACCTCTATCACAAGAGCAAGAAGTTCCAGTGGGATGCGGCGACCGACCTGGACTGGAGCCTCGACGTCGACCCGTCCAAGCCCATCATCGAGGACGAGCGCTTTGCGCTGGCCCGGATCCCGTTCGTGAAGCGGCTGAGCCAGCGCCAGCAGGAGACCTTCCGGGCCCACGTCGGTGCGCAGCGCATCTCGCAGTTCCTGCACGGCGAGCAGGGCGCACTGATGACCGCGGCCGCGCTGACCCACGCGGTCCCGGACTACGAGGGAAAGCTCTACGCCGCGACCCAGACCATGGACGAGGCCCGGCACGTCGAGGCCTTCGAAGGCTATGTCCGCAAGCTCGCGTTGATCTATCCGATGTCGCCCTTCCTGAAGGAGCTGATCGACGTCACGCTCGAGGCCGACCACTGGGTCAAGATCGCGATCGGCATGAACATGATCGTCGAGGGGCTGGCCCTCGGCGCCTTCCACAACATGCGGCGCGCGACGCAGTGCGAGCTGCTCCGCTCGATCCTCGAGGGCGTGCTGCGCGACGAGAGCCGCCACGTCGCCTTCGGCAACGTCTACGTCGGCAAGACCATCGGCGAGATGCACGAAGACGAGATCGAGGACGTCGCGGAGTTCGCCTTCGACGCGCTGATGCTGATGGTGCAGTCGACGGGGCGCCGCGAGGGAAGGCCGCCGGCGCCCGACCCGACCTTCCAGCTGGTGCTCGAGAACAGCGAGATCGATCCGATGGACTTCGTCGCGGGCATGAAGGAAGCGCGGGAGGACGGCATCGAGTTCGACCAGGCTCCCGGCACCATCCACCCCTTCAAGGACCTGATGATGCCGGCGCTAGTGCGCGTCGGCGCGGTCACGGCCCGGACGCGCGAGAAGTTCGCCAGCGAGGGCGTCCTCCTCTTCGAGGACGCGACCGTGCTCGAGCAGATGGAGGACGACGCCACCGGCGAGATCGACCTCGGGTAGCCGTCGTCCCCGGGGCCGCGACGAGCGCGTGTGCTAGTGGGTACCGCCCGCGGCTCCGGACGCGCGCACCTGGTAGCCCGCGGACGCGAACCACTCGCGCGCGTCCGCCCATGCCACGAGCTGGTCGAGCTCGACCGCTCCCGCGACCGGCAACCCGCCGGTCCGGGACAGGCGCTGGACGAGCCAGAGCGCCGGGGCCGCCGGAACGTCGAGGCCACCCGTGGGTGCCGTGACTTCGACCCGCGCCACCTCGGACCCGGCCGCGTCGCGCGCGCACAGGATCATCACGCCACGGGGGGTTCCGAAGCGGGCCGCGAGACGCGCGACCGGCACCATCGCGGCGGCGACCCCGGGCACCCAGGCGGCCGGCATCCGGCCGAGGACGGGCGCCACCGCGCGCAGCGCGCGCGCGATCGCGGCGCGATCGAAGCCGATCCGGAAGCGGAACGGCACGCGACGCGCGCCGATCCGGATGCCGGACGCAGGGAACGCGGCCGGGTAGTTGCCCCCGAGGAAGCGGCGACCGTCCGATGTCCCGACGCGGTGCAGGGACGTGTACCAGCGGCCCTCGGGACCGCGACGACCGAGCGGGAGCGCGAGGGCCGTCATCAGCGCCTTCGTCGCCGGGCTCTTCGACGCCATCGCCAGGAAGGCCTCGGCCGAGGCCACGTCGTCACACGCCGACCAGCTGCCCGCGATCAACTGCGCCAGCCCCGGCACCGTGGAACATCCCGGACAGACCGCGACGCCCTTGCTCCGGGCGCCGACGGCCCGGGCGCTGCGGCGCGCCGCGTCGATGTATGGCGGGCTCTCCGCGAGGTCCGCGTAGTGGCAGCCCCCGGCCACGCACGCCCGCACGACCGGGCCCGGATCGTGGGCGTAGGGCCCGACCGCATTCACCAGCAGGTCGACCCGCTCGGCGAAGGACGCGAGCGCGCGCTCATCCGCAACGTCCACCGCCTGTACCGCGAAGTCCGGGTGCCCGCGTCCGGAGCGGTTCGCGCCGATCACCTGCGCACCCGGCACCCACCGCCGCACCAGCCGGGCCACGCGTCCTCCGAGCTCGCCCGTGGCGCCGAGGATGCCGACCCGCGTCATCTCGGCACGGGCTCGAACGCGGCGCAGTCCTCTAGACGTCGGCATCCGATCAGCGGGTGGGCGGAATGATAGGCGAGGTAGTGCTCGCGTACGCGCTCGGCGGTGGACGCGTGCGGCCTCGCCCGGAAGAGATCCTCGAGGACAGCCTTCACCGTCGTCGCCCACGGCGAGGGCGGGATCGTGTCGTACGTGAGCGCCGCCGCCACCAGCACGACGCGCTGGTGGGGCCAGTAGCCGGGCGCGGTCACGGCACCCCGGTACGGGTTGCCGCGCTCCCCGCGCATCGGTGGGATGGGTGCGCCATCGAGCGTCCACTGCAGATCCGGGATCGGCAGCAGATCGTCGGGCTTCGCGAACGAGACACAGGCGGCGAGAAGGAATGCCCCCGCCGCGGCGAAGCGGAGCGTCGGCTTCGTTGCGACCACCAGCAGGGAGCCCAGGCTCGCGGCCACGGCGTGCAGGACGCCGACCGCGAGCAGGAAGGTCGAGTAGACGAAGACCGGAAGCCCGGCCGCCGCGAGCGTCCATTCGCCGATCGAAGCGACGTGGCCGGAGAACACCATCACCGGGAAGTAGGAGACGCGCCACGCGAAGAACGTCGCCAACACCAGCAGCGCGCGTTCGCGCCCGCTCCGCGCGCGCGCGGAGACCGCGGCGAGGCCGGCGCCGGCGCCCCCGAGCGATGCCAGCTGGAGACCCAGCCACAGCGCGGTCTGGCCCAGCGTGGCCCGGCCGTCGAGCACGTAGCCGAGCAGCACGAGACCGGCCCCGAGCGGTGCCGCCACGACGAGGAGATTCCGGAGCATGGCCGCAGGCCAGCGCGCACGCCCGGCGTGGCGGGCGGCGCCGGCTACCAGACGTTCTTGCTGCGGAGCTCGGGCGCGACGCCGTCGAGGCGCTTCGAGAGCTCGGGCAGATGGCAGGTCGGCACCGCCGGGAAGAGGTGATGCTCGACGTGGTAGAACATGTTGTAGCTGACGAAACTCTTCACCTCGTTGCGCAGCGTGCGGGCAATGAAGTGCGAGCGGTCGCAACCGTGGTGCACGGTCCACACCGCGAAAAACGCCGAGAAACACTGGCCCGTGGTCATCGCGATGACGTGGTAGCGGAGCCAGGCCTCGTCGAGGATGCCGAACGTCAATACGACCATCGCCACGATGGCCGCGAGTTCGAGCCAGATGAAGCGCCGGATGCGGGGCTTCGCCATCGTGAGGGCCGCGTGATGCAGGCGCACCGGAAACTGCGGCCCGGTGATCAGCGCCTTCCAGCCCGGCATCCGCGCGCTCATGGCCTCGACGTCCTCGTCGTCCATGCAGTGGCGGTGGTGTCGCAGGTGGTTCCACTGCACCGCGTGCATCGCGCTCATCATCAGCGGAGAGAGGATGAACATCAACGCCTCGTGCGCGCGCGGCGAGACACCGATCGCGTAGTGGAAGGCGTTGTGGACCTGGCGCAGACCGCACAGGAAGAACATGAACGAACTGACGAGCGCCGGCGCGAGCCAGAGCAGGTTGGACGAGAAGGCGAAGTACGCGAAGACCCACGACGCCAGCAGCCACGGGACGTAGATCAGCACCTCGTAGGCCACCTCGAGCGCGCGCAGGTCGCACAGGTCGCGCCATGCGACGTCCTCGAGGCGGGGGTCTCTCAGGATCTCGAGTGCCATCGGGCCGTCTCCTCGTTCGCGTGGCGCAGCGTTCGCCGCGACCGGCCGGGGCGTGATTCAAGCATCCGGCCGGTCAACCCGCCAGGGTTGCACCGGACGCAGAAACCGCTTTGCCGCCAAGGGGTTGGCACGGCCCCGGGAGGCCGCTCGGAAGTCGCTCAGAGATCGAACAGGAAGCGCAGGCCGAGCGTCCACACCGCCACCCCCCAGAGTCCGAGATCGGCGGCGACGAAGCGGCGCGGGCCCACGTCCCAGTCGGACCAGAGCCGCGCCGCCGCCGCGACCGCCAGGCCCAGACCGAGCACGGGCAGCCACAGCCACGCGGTGGCCGGGTAGGGCAGGCCCACCAGCGACAACAGCGGATGGTTGGCGCCGACCCAGAAGACCCCGCCCAGCAGCCCGGCCCAGAACGCGAGTGCAGTCCACGCGGTCGCCAGCACGAGGGCGTGACCGGACGGCCCGGCCGGCGCCGCGCGGTGTCCGCGCCAGCGCAGCAGGAGACGACGTACCCCGAAGCCCAGCAGGCCCAGGACCAGCGCACCCATCCCGCCGCCCACGGCCCCGATCACGCGGACGTCCGGTTGCAACACGAACGCGCGCAGCAGGGTCCAGGCGTCCGGAGCCTGCCGGACGCGCGTCCAGTAGTCGGGGGCCGGCATCCGCTCGATGCACCGCGTGTCGAGCGCGGCCGACGGATCGTCGACGAACGCGGACACCACCGCGCGCGGGCAGGCGCCGCTGCGGTACGCACCGTGTCCGACCGGGAACTCGAGGAAGCGCGCGTCGGGCAGGGTGCGGCTCGTCCGCTCGCCCCACTGCGGCGGCGTGATGGGGTCGAAGCGTCCCGCCAGGATCAGCGTCGGCACATCGACCCGCACCGGGCGCATCTCGGCCTCGCTCGCGTGCGCGTCGGACCACGCCGCGCAGACGTCGTAGTCTGCATCGAAGTAGGTGTGGACCCGGGCGATCAAGGGGTCGGCGACGTCGTAACGGGCCTGGCGCCCGTGGCTCTGGAAGGGCGCGCGCTCGTAGCACTCCACGATCAGGTTCACCGCGCGCGAGAGCGCGACCGCGCGCTGGCTCATCATCTCGCTCGCGTTGCGCTCGACCGCGGGGTTCCGCTCCAGCAATGCGTCGAGCAGGAGGGGCAGGCTCGCGTACGTGCGCGAGTCGTAGAGGAGTTGATGCAGCGTGATCGCGAAGTCCTGCGCGTTGTTGACGAACACGCCGTCGGGCAGCACGTCGTTGGGCGTCGGGTGGGTGACGACGGGCTTCCGGATCAGCTCTTCCAGGGCCGATCGCGTGCGGTCGCGCAGATGCGGGAACGCCTCGTCGCAGGCGCGGTCGCCCTCGCACGCACGCATGAACTCGTCGAGCGCCCGCGCGAAGTCGGGCGTCTTGGTGTCCCAGGCGGGGGCCCAGGGTGGATAGGCCGAGTCGAGGACGACGCTGCGCAGGCCGGCGCCCCGCGTCTCGCGCATCACCGCCAGCGCCAGGCGGGTGCCGTAGGAAACGCCGAGCAGGTTCCACTCCTCGATGCCCAGGACCGTGCGGAGGTCCTCGACGTCGCGCGCGCTCGAGGTGCTGTTCCACGCACCGAGGTCGATGCCCTGCTCCAGCAGCTGGTCGCGGCACGTCACGGCGACGGCCACGCGCGCCGGGATCTCGTCGCCGGGCGCGTGGTCCGCGGCGATCACGCGGAAATCGCGCAGCGAGAGATCGGGGCAGAGACGCGGCTCGGAGAAGCCGACGCCCCGCTGGTCGAGCAGGATCAGGTCGCGGTCCCGGCGAAGCGGGCTCGCGAGCCAGCTCCTGGGGGAAGCGATCGCGAAGCCGCCGGGCCCGCCGTGGAGATAGAGCACCGGGTCGGGGTTCTTGTCGGCCGACAACGCCGGCAGGATGGCGACGGCCAGGCGCAGCAGGCGCGCCTCGGGCTCGTCCCGCCGCTCGGGGACGACGAGGTAGCCGCAGACGACGCCGTCCACATCGAGCGCGGGGGTCTCCTCCACCCAGCAGTCGGTGGGCTCGAAGCGCGGGACCGCGAGGGCCGCAGGTCCGGGCGCCTCCTGCGCGGCGGCCGCGGACGCGCTCAGCGCGAGGCACGCGAGCCCGAGAGCGATCCGCCGCGCCGCGGTCCCCACCTAACGAACCGTCCCGAAGAAGAGGCGGAGGTCGCGGCTCAGCGCGACGGGTTGCTCGAGCGCCGCGAAGTGGCCGCCTTCCTCGAACGTCTGGTAGTGGGTCACGTTGTAGTGGCGCTCTGCCCACTTCCGGGGCGCGTTGTAGAGCTCGCGCGGGAAGCTCGCGCAGCCGGTGGGCACCTCGACCCGTCCCTGTGTAAAGCCCGCGCGTCCGCTCTTGCGCATCTCGTAGTAGAGGCGCATGGAGGAATTGATCGTGCCCGTCACCCAGTAGACCATGATGTTGGTCAACAGCTCGTCTCGGGTGAAGACGCTCTCGACGTCGCCGTGGCAATCGCTCCAAGCGCGGAACTTCTCGACGATCCATCCGGCGAGCCCGCTCGGCGAATCCGTCAGCCCGTAGGCCAGCGTCTGCGGCTTGGTGCCCTGGATCGCCTGGTACCCGGTCCCCTCCGCCTGGAACGTGTTCGCGTGGTCGAGCCGCTCCTGCTCGCCCTCTTCCAGCCCGGCGCCGTCTTCGGGCGGCAACGCCATGATCATGTTCAGGTGGATGCCGCAGCAGTGCCCGGGATCGAGGCGCCCGACCTGGACGGTGACGATCGCGCCCCAGTCACCGCCCTGCGCGCCGTAGCGCGCGTAGCCGAGCCGCTCCATCAACGCGATCTCGGCCTCGGCGATCCGCTGCGGATCCCAGCCCCGATCGCGGGTGGGACCGCTGAAGCCGTAGCCCGGCATCGAGGGCGCCACGACGTGGAAGGCGTCGGCCCGCGTGCCACCGTGCGCCTCGGGATCGACCAGCATCGGCAGGATCTTCTGGAACTCGACGATCGAACCCGGCCAGCCGTGCGTGACGAGGAGCGGCAGCGCGTCCTCGTGCTTCGAGCGCGCGTGGATGAAGTGCAGGTCCTGCCCGTCGATGCGGGTGATGAACTGGGGCCACGCGTTGAGCGCGGCTTCCTGTGCCCGCCAGTCGTAGCCGTCCCGCCAGTAGGAACACAGTTCCTGGAGGTAGGCGCGGTCGGTCCCGTAGTCCCAGCCCGTGCCGTCGATCTGGTCCGGCCAGCGCGTCCGCGCGAGCCGCTGCTCGAGGTCGTCGAGCGTTTCCTGTGCCACCTCGATGCGGAAGGGTCGGATCTCGTCGTCGCTCATGCATTCCTCCGTTCGCGCCGGAGTCTACTCCGGCCCCGCGGCGGGCGGTGGCGCGCGGTCCCGACCGTCAGCGGCGCCAGAACGAGGGCTGGAGCAGCGCCAGCACGACGAAGAGTTCGAGCCGGCCGAGCCACATCAGGCCCACCATGAGCAGCTTCTGCCAGGCCGCGAAGACGTGGTAGTCGCCGGTCGGACCGATCACGCTGAGGCCCGGACCAACGTTCGAGAGGCTCGCGATCGCGGCCGTGGTCGCAGTCTCGAGATCGGGCTCGCCCACGCACAGCAACAGCGCGCCGATGCCCCAGCACAGGCCGTAGAGCACGAGGAAGCTCAGGATCGTGCGGACCGCGTCCTCGCCGACCGGCTGGTGGCCCTGGCTGATGGCCGCGACCCGGCTCGGATGGAAGATCAGGCGCACGTCGCGGAAGGCCGCGCGCAGGGCCACCTGCAGCCGCACCACCTTCACACCCCCGGCCGTGGATCCCGCGCAACCGCCGACGACCATCAGCGCGACCAGGCAGGCCTGCGAGACCACGGGCCAGCCGACGAAGTCCTGTGTGGCGAAGCCCGTGGTCGTGACGATCGAGACGACCTGGAACGCCGCATCGAGGAAGCTCTCGGTCCCCACGCCGAGGTCGAGCATGATGAACACGATCGTGACCGCGACCACGAGCAGATAGGTGCGGAGCTCCGGGTCGCGAAACGGCCGGAAGCTCCGGTCCCGGACCGCCACGTAGTAGAGCGAGAAGTTCGCGCCGGCCGCGAGCATGAACACCGTGACCACCGCCTGCACCACGGGCGGGAAGTGTGCGATGGAATCCGGATACGGGGAGAAGCCGCCGGTCGACACGGTCGAGAACATGTGGGTGAAGGCGTCGTAGAGCGAGAGACCGCATACCAGGAGCGCCGCGACCTGGAGACCGGACAACCCGATGTAGACCCAGGCGAGGGTGACCGCCGTCTCGTTCACGCGGGGGTGGAGGACCTCGGCCGCCGGACCCGGCACCTCGAGCTTGAAGAGGAAGCGCGCGCCCGGACCGAGTTCGGAGAGCAACGCCACGAACAACACGACGATGCCGATGCCGCCGAGCCACTGCGTCATGCTCCGCCAGAAGAGCATGCTGTGTCCCAGCGCGGGGATGTCGGTCAGGATCGACGAGCCGGTCGTGGTGAAGCCGGACGCGGACTCGAACAGGGCGTCGACGAAGTGCGGGATGGCGCCGCTCGCCACGTAGGGGATGGCGCCCGAGATCGAGGCCAGCACCCAGGCCGAGACCACGATCAGGACGCCCTCCCGACGGAAGAGATGCTCCACCTCGCCACCCACGAGCCGGCACAACACGGAGACCGCCAGGGTCGCGCCGGAGCCGAGGGCGAAGCCCAGCGTCGCATCGCCCTCGTCCAGGGCCAGGCTCACGAGCAGCGGGATCAGCTGTGCGCTGGCCACGACCAGCAGCAGCAGCGAGAGCACGCGCAGCACGCCGCGGAGGTTCATGACGGCCCCGTCAGATCCGGTCCGGGCCCGGGAACACGAGCTGGGTCATCGCGAGTTCGTCGCGATGGACGAAGAGGATCACCTCGTCGCCGACTTCGAGCCGTGTGTCGCCCTGGGGAACGACGCTGCGCTCCCCCCGCAAAACGGCGGCCACGATCAATCCGAACGGAAGGCCCGCCTCGGCCAGCGTGACGCCGGCCGCCGGGCTCTCGGCCTCGACGCGCCGATGCACGAACTGGGCGGTGCCGTTCTCGACCGACATGATGCTGCGCTGGTACCCGTTCTTGATGTAGTCGCTGATCTGGGTCGCGGCCGTGATGCGCGGCGAGACCACGTGGATCAGACCGACGCGCCGCCACAGCGTCGAGGTATCGCTCTGCTGCACCAGGGCCGCGATGCCCTTGGCCCCCTGCTCCTGCGCCAGCAGGCACGCCATCAGGTTCGTCTCGTCGTTGCCCGTCAGCGCGATGAAGTGGTCGGCCCCGCCGACGTTCTCGGCGGTCAGGACGGCGGCGTCCGTCACGTCGCCGTGCAGGATCTCGTAGTCGGGGTGCTCCGCGGCGAGTTCCTCGCAGCGCGCCCGGCTGCGTTCGATGATCTTGATGCGTCGCACGACCGGGGCGAGCCGCTTCGCCACCTCGCGGGCCGTCGCTCCGCCGCCTCCGATCACCACGGTGCCGAGGTGCGAGACCCGGCCGCTGATCTTCTCCTCGAACTCGTCGATGTGCACGGCGTCGGCGAAGAGGAGCGCGGCGTCTCCCGGCTCGGCCCGGTCCGCACCGGTCGGGACGCGAAGCCGGTCCGCGTTGACGAACGCGAGGACCAGACACGAGGGCGGAAGCGTCAGATCGGCGAGCGCGTGCTTTCGCAACAGCGAATGCTCGGTGACCTGGGTCTTGCGGACCTGGAGCTGCCCGTTCGCGAGGTACTCGATCTCGTGGGTGTTGTATCCGAGCACGTGGTTGACGATCCGGGTCGTCGCGAGCAGCTGCGTCGAGAGCATCAGGTCGACCGAGAAGGCCTCCTCGTAGGAGCGGCCGAACTCGGTGATCTCCTCGGTCGTGGAGACGCGCACCGCGGTCCGCCGTGCGCCTTCCCGCTTGGCCAGGTGTGCGGCCACCAGGTTCGCCTCGTCGGACGAACTCGCCGCAACGAAGAGGTCACAGCCCTCGACGCCAGCGCGGCGCAACGTCGGCAGGTGGCTGCCGTTGCCGTGGACGAAACCCACGTCGAGACGGTCCTCGACCTCGCCCTGCCGGGCGTCGTTGGAATCGATGAGCGTGACGGAGTGGCCATCCCCGGCCAGCGTCTCGGCCAGGTACGTGCCGACGGCCCCTGCACCCATCACGATGTAGCGCTTGCGTTCCAACCGGCTCTCCGGGCGGGTTCGGGTGCGTGCGTAGCCTAGCTGCCCGCCGGCCGCCTAGCCGAGGGCCTCGATGATCTCGGGGGGCGCCTGCACCAACTCGATCAGTACCCCCTCGCCCCCGATCGGCGCGGCCTCGTTGCCCTTCGGGTGGATGAAGGTGACGTCGAAACCGGCTGCCCCCTTGCGGATGCCGCCGGGCGTGAACCGCACGCCCTGTGCCTCGAGCCAGGCGACGGCGGCCGTCAGATCGTCGATCCAGAGCCCCACGTGGTTGAGCGCCGGGTCGTGCACCTTCGGCCGCTTCTCCGGGTCGATCGGCTGCATCAGATCGACCTCGACCTCGAAGGGACCCTGGCCCGCGGCCGTGATGTCCTCGTCGACGTTCTCGGTCTCGTTCCGGTAGGTGCTCTTGTGGGTGAGCCCCAGCGTGTCGACCCACAGCCTGCGCAGTGGACCCTTGTCGGCCCCCCCCACTGCGATCTGCTGCAGGCCGAGGACGCGGAACGGGCGATCGGACATGGGGCCTCCGGGCGGTTTCGGGGCGCCGAGGATACCGGCTGGCCGCCGCGCCGTCCGCCGCGCCCACGAAGCCGGCCCTTCCCTCCGTACGGGGGCTGCCTGACCGGCCGCCGGGCGTCGCCTACCCTCGGCCGGCCATGCCTGCCCCCAAGGCCACCGTCCACTTCCACTCGCTCGGCTGCCCGAAGAACCTCCTCGATACCGAGGTCATGCTGGGCACGCTGGCGCTCTCGGGCTATGCGATCGCGGAAGAGCTGGCGGACGCGGACGTGGCCGTGGTCAACACCTGCTCGTTCATCGAGAGCGCCCGCGAGGAGTCGATCCAGGCCATCCTGGACGTGGCCGACCTGCGCGAGCAGGGGCGCCTCCGAGCGCTCGTGGTCGCCGGTTGCCTGCCGCAGCGCTACGGCGCCGCGCTCGCAAAGGAACTGCCGGAGGTGGACGCCTTCGTCGGTACCGGCGCCTACCACGAGATCGCGCCGATCCTGGACGATGCCCTGGCCGGACGCGGCCGCGGCGTCTACGTCGAGGCGGGCCGCACGCACCTCTACGACGATGCGTCGCCGCGGCTCCTCACCGGGCCGGGCCATTCCGCCTACGTCAAGATCGCCGAGGGCTGCGACCGGGTCTGCGCGTTCTGCGCGATCCCGGGCATCCGCGGCGGGTTCCAGAGCCGCACGCTCGACTCGCTCCTGCTGGAGGCGCGGCAGCTCGCGGAGGCCGGCGTGCGCGAGGTCAACCTGGTCGCCCAGGACTCGACCTCCTGGGGCAAGGACCTCGCCCCTCTCGGCGCGGGCCGCGGGCGGCCGCGGCTCGAGGACATGGTGCGCGCGCTCGACGGCGTCGACGGGCTCGACTGGGTGCGGCTCCTCTATCTGTACCCGTCGGCCGTCACCGACGGGCTGATCGACGCGATCGCCTCGGCGAAGCGCGTGCTGCCGTACGTGGATGTCCCGCTGCAACACGGCAGCGACGTGATGCTGGCCCGCATGAAGCGGGGCACGACCGCCGAACGCCAGCGCGCGCTGGTGGAGCGCCTGCGCGCCGGCATCCCCGGGCTGACGCTGCGCACCACGGTCATCGTCGGCTTCCCGGGCGAGACCGACGAGGACTTCGACGCGCTGTGCGACTTCGCCCGATGGGCGCGCTTCGACCGGCTTGGCGTCTTCCGCTACTCCGACGAAGACGGCACCGCGGCCTTCGCGATCGAGCCCAAGGTCCCCCGCGGAGTCGCCCGCGAGCGCTACCGCGCGCTCACCGCGATCCAGTCCGGGATCATGTCGGAACGGCTGGCGGCCCAGGTGGGAAACGAGACGGACGTCCTGGTGGATGCGCCGCTCGGCCGGAGCCAGGTCCTGGGGCGCGTCCCGGGCCAGGCTCCCGAGATCGACGGCGCGACCTTCCTGAAGGGCGCGGACCTCGCCGCTGGAGACCTGGTCCGTGCGCGCGTCACCGGGGTCCGTGGCGGCATCGATCTCGAAGCCGAAGCGATCGCCTAACGTCGCGCGGCGCGCCGTTCCTCGCGCGACCACAGCGCCGTCGGCATGCGCCCCTCGAGCAACGCCCGATGCTGGTCGAAGGCGGCGTAGAGCGCATCGAGGAGCGCGCGGACACGCGCGGTGTGGCGCAGGTCGGGGTGCGTGAGCGCCCACAGGTTCCAACCCGGGTCCAGGCCCGGCCCGGCGACGCGGACGAGGTCGGGGTCCCGGTCGCCCACGAAGCACGGGATCATCGCGAGCCCCAGGCCGGTCCGCGCTGCGGCGAGCTGGGCGTCCACATCCGGAAACGCCCCACGCCTTGGCAACCTGGGGAAGGGGCTGTCGAGGACCCAGTCGGGTGCGTCCCCGGGGTCCCCCCAGCCGATCCAGGCCGCGGTGGACGGCTCCAGACCCGGGTCGTGGGCTTCGAGATACGCCGGCGTCGCGTACGGGGCCGAAACGTAGTGGGCCACCTTGCGTCCGACGAGGCTGCCGGCCGGGAGCTTGTCGCGGACCAGACGAAGCGCCACGTCCGCCTCCCGTCGCGTCAGGCTCACGGGCTCGTAGGAGACGTGGAGCTGGAGCGCGATCTCGGGGTAGCGCAGCTGGAACTCGCCGAAGTGCGGCATCAGCAGCGAGACGAAGTGCCCGGGCAGGCTGAGGCGTACCGGGCCGGAGAGGCGATCGTCCTCGCCCAGCAGTTGGCGGGCGAGGTCGTCGACCTCGCGATTCATCGTCTCGGCCGCGGACATCACGCGCCGGCCGGCCGCGGTCAGGACCAGGCCGGACGGGGTGCGGTCGAAGAGCCGCGCGCCCAGTTCCTCTTCGAGGGCCGCGATGCGGCGCGAGGCCGTCGAGTGGTTCATCTCGAGGCGCGTGCCGGCGCGCCGCAGCGACCCGGCGCGAGCCACCTCCAGGAATACGTGCAGGTCGCCCCAGTTGATCTGTGCCACGTCGACTCCGAGCGGGCGGGAGAGGGCGGAACAGGCGCAGTATACCCGCGGGCCCGTGCTGGGCCGGGATCTCGCGGTGCACGCGGGCACCCGGCGATTGCGACCACGCAACGCCCGGGTCGGGGTCCGTGGGAGGTGCGCCGCGCGCAACCACGCGTTGCGCCCGTGCCGGTTCCGGGCGCCCGACCCGCGGCGTAGGGTGCCGGTGCGGCCCGCCATCAGGAGAACCCCATGTCGATTCGCTCGTTCACCCGCATCGTGTTTCTCGTGGGCGCGTTCGCAGCCCTCGGCTGCGCCGGGACGTCCACCCTTCCGCCGGTGACGCAGGCCGCCGACGCGCAGACCCTGACCTACGCCTCCCCGATCGCGTTCTCGTCGCGGGCCGCGGCCTGCGACTACGCGGTGAAGAGGGTCCGCAAGAAGCTGTCGCGAAGCTGCACGCTGAGCGCACTGTCGGTCGATCGGGGGCAATGCGACTGCACCCGCTCGGGGGCCAGGCACGGCTGCGAGATCGAAGCCGCGTTCAGCTGCCAGTAGGAGGGCGGCCCCGGGACCGAGCCGGTGGCGACCCGTCAACCCGCGAAACCCCGGGCGAGCAGGTAACGCTCGCTCGAACCCTTGCGGGTGGCCTTCGGCTTCAGCGCCCGGGCCTCCTCGAAGCCGGCGCGGATGCGCCGCTCGAACGACTGCGCTTCCGGGCATTCGAGCAGCTTGACCAGCAGGCCCCCGCCCGGCGCCAGCAGGGCGGGAAGGGTCGCTTCGACCGCTTCCAGGCAGGCCTCCTCGCGGGCCCGGTCGGTGACCCGGATGCCCGTGAGCTTGGGCGCCGCGTCCGAGAGCACGACGTCGGCCGGACGCCCCAGCCGTTCGAGAACCCGTTCCAGAACGGGGGGTTCGGAGAAGTCGCCTTCGATTGCGAACACGTTCTCAAACTCCAGCGGGGCCTCGAGCGGGGCGATGTCGACCCCGACGACCCGGCCTTCCCGGCCCACGATCCGCCCGGCGACCTGGAGCCAGCCGCCGGGCCAGCACCCGAGGTCGACCACGAAGTGACCGCGCCGCAGCAACCGGCTGCGGTGCTGGATCTCGTCCAGCTTGTAGGCCGCCCGCGAGCGGAATCCCTCCCGCTTGGCCTTGCGGTGGAAGGCGTCCTTGCGGTCGTAGCGTGCCATGGTGGCGGCGCCGCACGGGCGGACGACCGGGCGCCCTCGCCGCGAGGCAGGCCCTGGCTACTTGGGCGCAACGGCCGGGCGGAGCGTGACGAGGCCGTTGTTGTGTCCGGCGATCGCGCCGCGCACCAGCACCAGGTTCTGCTCGGGGTCCACCTGGACGACCTCGAGGTTCCGGGTGGTGTGCTTCTCGGCCCCCATCCTGCCGTACATGCCCTGGCCCTTGATCACCTTGCCCGGGTAGGCGCCGGCACCGATCGCGCCCGGGTTCCGGAAGCCCTCGTGGGTGCCGTGGGTCTTGCGCTTGACCTTGAAGCCGTGGCGTTTGACCACGCCCGCAGTCCCCCGGCCCTTGGAGGTGCCGATCGCATCCACCTTCTGGCCGGGCTCGAAGATGTCGGCCTTGATCTCGCTGCCGACCGCATGGGCCTCCACTTCCTCGGCGGACACGCGGCACTCGTGGGCGTAGCGCTTGGGCCCCACCCCGGCCTTCTCGAAGTGACCGTTGGCGGCCTTGGACAGCGTCTTGCGCCGTCGATCCGCGAACCCGAGCTGGAGGGCGGTGTAGCCGTCGGTGGCCTCGGTCTTCTGCTGGAGGACCGCGTTCGGCCCGGCCTCGAGCACCGTGACGGGAATGCACTCGCCGGAATCCGTGAAGATACGGGTCATGCCGAGCTTGCGGCACAGCAGTTCGATGGCCACGATGGTCTCTCCAGGCGACTGGATGGCAGGGGGGGCACGCCCGGTCGCGTTCGAAGCGCGGGCCGGCAGGGGCTCCGCAGGAAGAATGCTTTTCTCGTGCCGGGTCGGCGCCTACGGGGCCGGCGGCGCGAAAGGCCGCGGAACATAGAAGGAAACCGGAATCATGTCGAGCCACCGCGTGACCCTGATCCCGGGGGACGGAATCGGCCCCGAAGTGATGGGGGCGACCGTTTCGGTCATCGAATCCGCCGGGGTCCAGATCGACTGGGACCCGGTCGAGGCCGGCGCCGAGGTCGTCGCCAAGTACGGCACGCCGGTGCCCGACCACGTCCTCCACTCGATCCGGGGCAACGGGGTCGCGCTCAAGGGACCGGTCGGGACCCCTGTGGGAGGCGGCTTCCGGAGCGCCAACGTCACGATGCGTCAGGCCCTCGAGCTCTACGCCTCGGTGCGGCCAGTGAAGAACGTGCCCGGCGTCGAGACCCGCTTCGAAGGCGTCGATCTGATCGTCGTGCGCGAGAACACCGAGGGCCTCTACTCCGGGCTCGAACACCGGGTGGCCCCGGGCATCGTCGAGAGCCTGAAGATCGTCACCGAGGCCGCGTCGCTCCGCATCGCCGAGTACGCGTTCTCGATGGCGCGGCGCGAGGGCCGCCGCCAGGTCTGTGCGATCCACAAGGCCAACATCATGAAGCTCTCGGACGGACTCTTCCTGGAGTGCGCGCGCAAGATCGCGAGCCGCTACCCCGAGATCGAGTTCCGCGAGCTGATCATCGACAACTGCGCGATGCAACTGGTGCGCGACCCGACCGGCTTCGACGTGCTGCTGCTCGAGAACCTCTATGGCGACATCCTCTCGGACCTGTGTGCCGGCCTGGTCGGCGGGCTCGGCGTGGTCCCGGGGGCCAACCTCGGTGCCGATGTCGCACTCTTCGAGGCGGTGCACGGCAGCGCGCCCGACATCGCGGGCAAGCGCATCGCGAACCCGACCGCGCTGATCCTCTCCGGGGTGATGATGTTGCGCCACCTGGACGAGGGCGCCGCCGCGGCGCGGATCGAGAACGCGGTCTTCGAGACCGTGGCCGACCCGGCGAAGCGCACCCGGGACCTCGGCGGCCCGCTCGGCCTCGACGCCTTCACCCAGGCCGTCGTCGACGCCGTGGCGTAGGAACGCACGTTGGCGGGACTCCGACCCGCGCTGGTCCTCGGGCTGGACGGCGCCACGTTCGACGTCATCCACCCGCTCGTGGCCGCCGGCCGGCTGCCGACCCTGGCGCGGATGTTGGCCGAGGGCGCGGCCGCGCCGCTCCCGAGCACGGTGCCGGCGATGACGTTCCCGGCGTGGAGCGCGCTGCTGACCGGACGTTCGCCCGGGGAACACGGGCTCTTCGACTTCACGCAGAAGGTGCCGGGCCGGTATCGGGTGGCGTTCACGAACGCGACCCACCGCGCCGGGACGACGCTCTTCCGACGGGTCGCCGACGCGGGCGGCGCGGTCCTGGCGCTCGGCATGCCGACCACCTTCCCGCCGGAAGCGCTGCCGGGGCTCCAGGTCTGCGGATTCGACGCCCCGGTCTCGCGCGGCACGAACGACCGCAGCGTCAGCGACCCGGACCTGTACGCGCGCGTCGCATCCACGGCCGGCCCGTGGATGGTTCCCGACCTCGACGAGGGCGCGTCCGGCGACGCCTGGCACGAGCGCGCGCTCGAAGTGTTGCTGGCCCGGATCGCGCGCAAGCAGGCCTTCGCGCTCGAAGCGCTCGCACGGCTTCGCGCGCAAGGCGACGATCCGACGCTGATGTGTGTCGTCTTCAGCGAGAGCGACACGGTGTGCCACCACTTCTGGCGCGATCACGACCCGGCTTCACCGCGCCACGATCCCGCGGCCCCGGCGCGACGCCGCGACGCGGTCGCGCTCGTGTACGAGCGGCTCGACGAAGCGTGCGGTGCGCTGCGCGAGGCCTTCGGCCGGAAGCGGCCTTGCATCGTCGTCTCGGACCACGGCGCCGGCGGCGCGGCGCGGCGCGTCGTGCACCTGAACCGGCGACTCGAACGCTGCGGGCTGCTGACGCGCCGGCCGCGCGGCGGGCTCGAGCCCTGGGCGCGGCGTGCAAGGGACACCGCGTTGCGCCTGCTCCCGGCTGGCGCCGCGGAAGCGGTCTTCCGCCGCTTCCGCCCGGCGGCCGCCCGCGTCGAGAGCGCTGCCCGCTTCGGCGGTTTCGACTGGAGCGCCACCGCGGCCTTCTCGGAGGAGGTGAACACGCAGCCCGGCGTGTGGATCAACCTCGCGGGCCGGGAAGCCGCGGGTTGCGTCCCGGCCGCGGACTACGAGGCGACACGGGATCGCGTGATCGCCGCCCTTCGCGACTGGACGTTGGCCGGGGGCCAGCCCGTCATCGCGCGTGCGCGGCGACGCGAGGACGTGTACACGGGCGCCTTCGTCGATCGGGCCCCCGAGATCGTGGTCGAACTCGGCGACGAGGACGGCTACCTGCTGAGCCTGGTCGCCACGCCCTGGGATCGGGATCCCGAACCGGTCCGTACGCTGGAAGACGACGAACTCGCCGGCGGGCGGGGCCGCGGGATGAACGGGACGCACCGGTCCTCCGGCGTGTGGATCGAGACCGGGGGCGGCCTGGCGCCGCCGCTGCCGCGCTCGATCGTCGATGCGCACGGGCGCGTGCTGGCGGCGCTCGGTCTCGCGGCCGCGGCCGCTCCGGGGCCGGGCGATGCCGCCCCACCCGAGGCCGCCTACACCGCCGCCGAGGAGGCCGAAGTCCGCGATCGCCTGCGCCGTCTGGGCTACCTGGAATGAGATGCGCGGCCCGGAACCGAACCCTACCGTCTCGGCTTCGAAGAGGGGGGCCACCGTGCGGCTCGCACTGCTAGCCGCATTCCCGTTCCCGGCGCCGCAGGGTTCCCAGTGGTTCGCTGCGGAACAGGCGCGTGCGCTCGCCGACTCGGGCGCCGACGTCACGCTCTTCTGCTACGGCACCGGGGACGGCCGGCCACACGCGGGCCTGCGCGTGGTCCGCGTCCCCGAGGCGCTCTCGCCCGCGCGCCTGCGGGCCGGCTTCGACGCGGCAAAGTGGCGCGCCGACCGCGCCCTCGGGCGCAACCTTCTCGCGGACCATCGCCGCCAACCCTACGACGCGATCCTGGCGCACAACGCGGAGGCCGCGCTCGTGGCCCTGGCCCTCCGCCCGCGCCTGGGCGTGCCGATCGTCTACGTCGCGCACACCCTCTGGCGCGAGGAACTCGGCACCTATCTTCCCCGCGGCGTCGGCGGGCCGTCGCGCGTCGCGGGCGGCGTCCTCGACCGGTTCATCGCGCGCCGGGCAGACGCGGTCCTGGCGTTGTCCGAATGCGGACACGCGGCGTTGGCGCGCGCCGCCCGGGGACCGATCGCGCGCATCGTCCCGGGCCTCCACCCGGGAGCCGCGCCCCACCCCGACGACGTGGCCGCGGTCTGTTGGCGTCATGGGCTCTCGCCCGATAGCTACGTGATCTACGCCGGAAACCTGGACGCCTATCAGGACCTGCCCGACCTCGATGCTGCCGCCGGGGTGCTCGACGGCCTGCCCGTGGTCGCGGCCACCCACGATGCGAAGGGCCCCGCGCTTCCGAGCCTGGAGCTGCTGGAAGTCACCACACCCGAGGAAGCGCGGCTGCTCGTCTACGGAGCCCGGGCGGCCGTGGTCCCGCGCCGTCACACGGGCGGATTCCCGATCAAGCTGCTCCAGTATATGGAAGCCGCGCGGCCCATCGTGGCGATGGCGCGTGTGGCCGATACGCTGGAGCACGAGGAATCGGGCTGGCTGCTGCCGGACGATGCCTCGCCGGCCGCGCTGGCCCGGGCCCTGCGCCGCTGTTGCGAAGACGAGGCGCTTCGCACGCGGCTCGGTGCCGGAGCCCGCAAGGTCCTGGAGAACGAACACAGCTGGCCCAGCCTGGCCGAAGCCACCCGCGCGCTCACCGCGCGTGCAATCGGGGCCGCACCCGGGCAGGGCTGAGCAACGGATGATCGGAGACACCCCACCCCGCAGCCGCGGGCGTGGGGCCCCTGTGTGTGTGGAGGACCCTTGACGCCGGAAGCCTCGGCGGAACGGCTCGACGCGCTCGCCGGCCGCCTGGTCGGGCGCGGCGGACCCGTCCGCCTGCTCGGGCTGCGCGGCGATTCTCAGGCCGTGACCATCGGCCGGCTGTTGGCGGCCCATCCGGACCTGCCGGCGCTCGTAGTCACCGCGACCGCCAAGGACGCCGACCGGGTGGCCGACGCGCTGTGCGCGGTCCTGGGCGAACCGGAAGCCGAGGCCGGGGGCCGCGTGCGCCCCTTCCCGCACCCGGACACGCCGCCGTACGACCGCTTCTCGCCGCAGCCCTTCGTGGTGGCGCAGCGCATGGACGTGCTCCACCGGCTGGCCACCTGGCCGTCCGCGGCGACCGCGCCTCCGGTGGCCGTGGCCCCGTGGACCGCCCTCGCGTGGCGGACGCCGGCGCCCGCCGCGGTCCGCGCCGCATCGCTCCGGATCGCGCGCGGCGAGGAGATCGACCGCGACGACCTCGTCGCCACGCTCGTCGCCGCCGGCTACACGCGCCAACCCGTGGTGGAAGAACGCGGCGAGGTCGCGGTGCGCGGCGGCATCGTCGACGTCTTTCCCCCGCATCGCGCCCGTCCGGTCCGCATCGAGTTGTACGGCGACGAGGTGGAATCGCTGCGCGAGTTCGATCCGGCGAGCCAGCGCTCGCAGGCCCGGATCGAGACCTTCGTGGCGCCGCCGCCGCGCGAACTGCTCGCGGACCGGGACCTCGTGGTCTCGCGGACCGACGCCATCCGCGCACTCGGGGCCGAACTCGCGCTGCCTGGGCGCGTCGTCGACCCCTTCGTGGACAGCCTGCTGCGCGGCAGCTTTCCACCCGGCGCCGAGGCGATCGCCCCGTTGCTGCAGCCCGCGCTGGCGTCGGTCTTCGACTTCCTTCCGGACGGTGCCCCCGTCTTCCTGGCGGAACCCGCGGGCGGACGCGACCGCATGCAGCACCTCTCCGAAGAGGCGCACGTCGGGTACGAGGCCCTGGTGGAAGCCCGCGAGCGCCTCGCGAGCCCGCCGAACGCGCTGCTGCTCGCGCCCGAGGAGGTCGAGGCCGCCCTCGTCGCTCGGCGCGCGATCGCGCTCGAACGGCTCGAGGTCCACGATGCGCGGGGCCAGGCGCACGTCCTGAAGGCGACCGGCCAGGACGCCCTCGCGCGCGCGCTGCGCGACGCGCGCGGCAGCGAGCGGCCCATCGGCCCGCTGGTGCAGGCGCTCGAGGGTTGGCAGCGCGAGGGCCTGCGCATCGTGGTAGCCGTCGCGGCACTCTCGGCCGCAGAGCGGGTGCGCACGCTGCTCGACGCCGCCGGCGTCGATAGCACGCTCGCGCGCGAGCCGGCACCAGTCGCTTCGTGGTCTGCGCCAGGCCGCGTCGAGGTCCGCCTCGCCACGCTCTCCGAAGGCTTTGCGCTGCGCGACGCGGGGCTCGTCGTGGTGACCGACGAGGAGATCTTCGGCCCGCGCGAGAAGCGGCGGAAGGCCCACGCGTGGCGCGAGAGCGCCGCGATCGAGGCGCTGGGGCAGCTCGCGGCCGGCGACCTCCTGGTGCACGCAGAGCACGGCATCGGGATCTACCGCGGGCTCGTGCTGCTCGAGGTCGGCCGCTTCCGGGACGAGTTCCTGCGGCTCGAATACGAGGGCGGGGACCGGCTCTTCGTTCCGGTGCACCGCCTGAGCCTGATCCAACGTCATGTCGGCGCGGACGGAGCCGCCCCCAGGATCGACCGCCTCGGCGGAACGACCTGGGAGAAGACCAAGAACGCGGTCCGCGGCGCGATGCGGGTGATGGCGAGGGAGCTGCTCGACGTCCACGCGGCGCGGGAGCTGCTGCCGGGAACTTCGTTTCCGGGGCGTGGCCCCGCGCTCGAGAGCTTCGAAGCGGCGTTTCCGTACGAGGAGACGCCGGACCAGGCGGCTGCGATCGAGGACGTGCTCGCCGATCTCGCGCGCCCGCGCCCGATGGACCGGCTGGTGTGCGGCGACGTCGGCTACGGCAAGACCGAGGTCGCGGCGCGCGCGGCGCACCAGGTCGTGCAGAGCGGCAAGCAGGTCGCGGTCCTCGTGCCGACGACGGTGCTGTGCCAGCAACACACCGAGACCTTCACCAAGCGGTTTGCCGACCTGCCGGTGAACGTCGCATCGCTCTCGCGCTTCCAGACGCCGAAGCAGTCGCGCGAGGTCCTGTCCGGCCTCGCGGACGGCAGCATCGACGTCGTGATCGGCACGCACAAGCTGCTGGGGAAGTCCGTGCGCGTGCGCGACCTGGGCCTGCTGGTCGTGGACGAGGAGCACCGCTTCGGCGTGGCGCACAAGGAACGCATCAAGCAGCTGAAACAGACGGTGGACGTCCTCACGCTGACGGCGACGCCGATCCCGCGCTCGCTCCAGATGGCGTTCTCGGGGCTGCGCGACCTGTCGGTGATCGAGACGCCGCCCCCCGACCGGCTCGCGATCCGCACACAGGTCTGCCGCTTCGACGAGACCCTCGTCCGCGAGGCGCTGCTGCGCGAGATCCGCCGCGGCGGCCAGGCCTACTTCGTGCACAACCGCGTCAAGACGATCCACGCGATCGCGGACCTGCTCGAGCGCATCGTCCCCGAGGTCCGGATCCTGGTCGCGCACGGCCAGATGCCGGAGCGCGAACTCGAGGACAGGATGGTGGCCTTCATGCGCGGCGACTTCGACGTGCTGCTGTGTACGACGATCATCGAGAGCGGCATCGACAACCCGCGCGCGAACACGATGGTGATCGACCGGGCGGACGCGCTGGGGCTGGCCCAGCTCTACCAACTGCGCGGGCGGGTGGGCCGCTCGAACCATCGCGCCTACGCCTACCTGCTGATCCCGGGCGAGGCCGCACTCACGCCGGA
>Ga0114931_10001140_pt1 | contig 33865 bp, 26 predicted proteins | sample 2SBtaG_FD_89579 | JGI IMG/M metagenome (GOLD analysis project Ga0114931, IMG submission 89579) | Deep subsurface microbial communities from Kolumbo volcano to uncover new lineages of life (NeLLi) - 2SBTROV14_V59a metaG | ecosystem: Environmental > Aquatic > Marine > Volcanic | place: Kolumbo...
AGAATCTCATTCTCCATTTTCATGGCAGAGAGAACGAGGAGAACATCTCCTTCTTTTACCTCCTGACCTACTTCCACTGCGATAGATGTGATTATTCCTGCCATTGGGGACTTTACGTCTCCGGAAGCAACTGATGCATCCACCATTAAGTCGTGCATGGGATCGTGAATTTCCACATCAAATGAATAACCTTGGATGTGGATGATGTACTTACCTTCTGATTTTCTCACTATGCTGTCAACCTCGACTGTGTCATCACCTGAGGAGAACACTAATTTTCCATTAGATATCTTGAATTCTAGAACCGATCCATCTATTTCAATGGACGAGTTATTGACGAGGATATCATATTCCTGATCTGCAAGCTTACCTTTGTACTTCTTCATCACATCACCTTCGGGAAGAGGGATCTCTTCCAAGGACTCCCGATGTTTACCTTCTCATTCATCTCAGCACTACCTGAGACCTGAAATTCCCTTGAGGCGGCAGCTACAGCGATCGTCTGGAGATGTTTGGGGATTGTGAATGTACTCTGGTGGGATTGCAGGTAACCCGTGTCATAATTACATTGCTTGAAATCATCGAGGGCCAATATCTGTCTAATGTAGGGTATTGTCGTTTGAATTCCACGTATCTGGTAACTCTTTAGAGCTCTGTTGAGTCGTGAGATTGACTGATCTCTATCCGTTCCATAAGCGATCAATTTGGCAATCATCGAGTCGTAGAATGGAGGGATTGAGGTGTTGTCAACCATATGAGAATCGACACGAATCCCTGGGCCGACTGGGTGGCAGATTCTTTGAATAGTTCCTGTACTTGGAATGAAGTCTCTAAATGGGTTCTCGGCATATATCCTCGCTTCCATAGCATGACCTCTGTAGCAGATATCGGACTGCGAGATATTGAGGTCTTCACCGGCAGCTACTTGGATCTGTCTCCAAACGAGATCTTCTCCAGTTATCATCTCGGTGACTGGATGTTCTACCTGTATTCGGGTATTCACCTCAAGGAAGTAGTGATTACCCTTGGAATCTAGCATAAATTCTACCGTACCTGCATTGAGGTACTTGAGATAACTCGTCAATCCAATTGCGGTTGAGTGGATCTCGGACGCTTTCTCTCTGGAGATTGAAGGAGCAGGACCCTCCTCAATCAGCTTCTGGTTTTTTCTCTGTATAGAGCAGTCCCTTTCGAAGAAATGGAGAACTTCTCCCCTCCCATCTCCAAGAATCTGGACTTCGATGTGCTTCCCACTTGTGAGGTATTTCTCAATATATATTCTTCCATCTCCGAATGCCATCTTCGCCTCTGCAATTGCATTATCTGCTTGAGAGTCAAACTCCTTCTCGGATTTGACCAGCCGTATCCCACGACCTCCACCTCCAGCTGCAGCTTTGATGAGTATTGGATAACCGATATTCATCGCTTCTTCCTTAAGATCACCGATATCCATGCTTGAAACTGTTCCGGGAAGCAGCGGTGTTCCCGAGTCGATGGCAGCTTGTCTTGCTTGAATCTTATCCCCAAGAATCTCCATGTTTGAGGCAGTTGGCCCGATGTATGCAATCTTTGCTTTGTCGACCTTCTTCCTGAATTCCACGTTTTCGGAGAGAAAACCGTATCCTGGGTGGATTGCATCAATGCATTCTTCCTTGGCGAGGTTGATAATGAGGTCTTGATCGAGGTAGGATTCACTTGGCAGATCACCTGGAAGTTCAATAATGGTATCTGCTTGTTTGGCGGGAAGTGTGTTTTTATCTATTGGGCTGACGAGTAGTGCAGCTGACACACCATGCTCTTGCAGAGAGTTGATAACTCTGAAAGCAATTTCTCCCCTGTTAGCCACAAGGACTTTTGAGAACACATCCTTTCTCCTGATTCTCGATAATTAAGGATTAAGTTCGGATGATGAATTTGGACAATGATCGAAGAAATTCAGGAGAAGTTGGTTGTAGTTTCTCAACTTCAGATAAGAGTTAAAACGAGAGAGAATAATGAGTAATTTAGATAATGTCCAGATCAAAATCCCTCACCATTCTCATTATCCTCATAATGCTTGCACCTATGATCCAATACAGAACCAATTCCCGGTCTTCTAATCCAAATTTTACGGGTATTTCAGACAGTTCAAGTAATGACAAGTTGGGTATTGACCGATTGGGTCTTGACAAGTTAGGTTCAGACAGAGTAGTCAATGACAGATTAGGTATAGACAAGCTATCTATGGCTGAAAAGGTTGCTACCTCCGAGATTCACCCACTTAAGGAATCAGGGAAGATCATGCTCCAATTTGACAGCAAAGAATCGAGGGATAATTCAGTTGCATATTTGAGAGAGAATGGATGGAATATTCTACACGTATTTAGTCTCCTTCCGATGATCACAGTTCTAGATCAGCCTTATTCCCTTGATGAATTACGTAACTTGGGAGTTAAGAAAGTTATTCCCAGTTATATTACAACCTCCCAGCAGCAGTCTAATCTGAAATCACTTAAGACAGAAGTTGAGGGTATGACTCTGGAGGACACAGCATTACAGATTAATATCAATAAGCTCTGGGATATGGGACTTACGGGTACTGGACAGACATGGACAATCGTGGACTCTGGAGTTGATGATAGCTTAAAGAGTTTTGTTGATCTTGAGAATCTATCGAGATCCAGAGTGCATAGTTTTGCCATTCAATCCCTTCTAAATGATCCAAACGAAGGAACAAGAGATAAATCTGGACATGGAACTCACGTTGCAGGTATTGCAGCAGGAAATGGGTACTTCAGGAACAGGAAGGGAGTATTGGAGTTATTCAAGAGTCATGGGATGGCTCCAGACGTGGAGATCAATGCGATCAAAGTTTTGAACAAGAATGGTTATGGGGATACTGCTAGTGTACTTGAGGGTCTCGAGATGGCGATACAGATGAACTCCTCGATCATCTCGATGAGTTTTGGAACTCAGTTGTATGAGGGTATTGAAGATCCACATATTACGCTTATTAATGAAGCGAAGAAGAGAGACATTCTCATGGTTGCTGCAGTCGGAAACGACGGGTGGTTTGGAGGATCAACGATCGGTTTACCAGCAGCTCTGCCGGACGTACTTGCAGTAGGTGCTGTTAAAGACAGATTTTACTCAACCGACCCGTACTTTATTCCTTGGGGTGGTTCTTCTCGTTCTCCCTCAATTCCAGGAAGTTATTCTCTAAAACCAGATGTCCTTGCACCAGGAGTCAACATAATCTCAGTAAACGTGACTACCGATGAGCCCAACAAGAGATCTGGTACCTCCATGGCAGTACCGCACGTATCTGGAGGAGCAGTACTCCTCCGACAGGCATTTCCGAATGCAACTGCTACAGAGATCAGATATGCCATTATGGCAGGTGCAAAGGATATCGATGCCTCAGCAGAAGTACAGGGAAGGGGAATGGTCAATTTTTACAAAGCATATCAGATCCTCAATGGGTCTTTGGAAACATCTGGAGTCCAGAAAACCGTTGTTACACCAATTGCTTTCAATGATGGGACGGATAGATCGGTTACTGGTAGAGCTCCAAGGGCTGAAAACCTTTTCTACACTCAGAGTATTGTTGGACAGGCTAAGACATTCAATATGACTCTCTTCTCTAAGGAGAACCTCACACTACTTCCCAAGGTTCAATACTATTTTGGATCTGCACAAATCACACTTCCTAGCTCTATAGATGTGAAGCAAGGAGTGAACTACATTCCTGTGACTTTGGGGTTGAATTCCACAACGATTGAGTATAATTTTGCGGAGATATACTTTGTTGATAGTAGCACAGGAGAGATGATGGAATTCTCGAATGTGACTTATTTCTCAATGTCTAAATTCTCGAGAGGTACAGTCCTTTTCGATTTGTCCAAGGATGCTGATACAATAACGGGATACTTTGCAAATGACGGGCCGAGAGGGAAGTACCTGAAATTAGCATCCTTGCTTGAGAATCAAGGATTTATTGTCAGAGAGAATCGGGAGACACTGACTGCAGACATCTTGAAAGATATCCAAGTTTTGGTCATTGCAGATCCTGAGTTAGATTATGGTGCAGATGAGAGGACAGCGATACGAAAATTTGTCGCGGACGAGGGGAAGGGTTTACTCATGATTGGAAATGGAGGATTTGTGGCAGCAGAGGGGAACTCATTTGGTCCATTCAATTATGTGACTATGAATAGTATTCTCACCTTTGGAGGTGATCTTAATAGTGGGATTCAATTTGATCTTAATGTTAATGTCGATAGTACTAATCCAGTAGACTTCCGCTTAGTTCCTGGTGGAAAGGTTGTTCGAACAAGAAATGACCAGAATGTGCTTCCGCGAGGATCATCCTTCGAATTTTATGGACCAAAATTAAAATTGGACTTCCAGTATTCCACCTTAGTAGCAGACTATTCAGGAGTTCCTATTGTTGCAGCTAGTAAGGTCGGTAAGGGACGGATAATGGTCTTTGCATCCAATTTAGGATTTGACTCACTAGCACTTCAACTTGGGAGATACAAAGATTCCGATACAGCTGATGCCCAGAATGTGGCAGTTGGCACCTTTAACTGGTTGATGGCACCGAATGAACCAAAAGTAACTTTTGATGTTAGTGGGATCAGTTATAACAGACTAGAAACAATTAATATTAATCTGTATGAAACGGTAAGAATAATATTGGAAGTTCCTAAACTTCCAGATGGAACTAATGTTGCTAGTCTTGGAGACACTGCAGACGGATACATCTATTACAAACCTTCAGCATGGGGTGACAAGAGAATTGAGTTTGTCAAAAATCCAGCTAACCCAGAAGAGTATTTTGCAGATGTAACATTCAATGATTATGGAGATTACCAGCTAATCCTCAAGATGGATTCTGGAATAGGTACAATCTACAGTAAAATAGATCTAAATGTCAATCTTCAATTCTTTGATGACCAAGAGATATTTAATCTCACTGCGAGAATTATATTTATTGCTCTTGTTGCTTCTTGGATGATCTGGTTGCACAACGAAGGTGGTAGAAAATTGAGAAAGTACCAAATTGCACAGAGGAAGAAAAAGAAGAAGTAATTGGGTAGTTAGCTGTAAATAATCTTATACGAATCTTATTTGCACAATTTGAGAATAATACTTCAAGTTATATTTGGATAGATCCTAAAGAAGTTACAGATTCAATGATTCAACTTGTTTTTGAATTCGATAGCATACTCACTTTGCAGAATGTAAGGGTACTTTGTAATGAGTATTCCAGCAATAATCCCTATGAGATGTGCAAATACATTTGTATTTGGGCTATTGGCCATAATGAAGTTAAAGAAGCCTACAAATAACATCTTTTTCCATGTATCACCACCCTGATTCCATTCATATCCTATAATTGCACCTAAGAGTCCAAAAACAGCACCAGACGCACCTAGTGTCACTGCATTTCCCAGAAAAGGGACTGATAATATTGTCGAGACAATTCCAGTCACGAGATAAATCGTGAAAATATCTTCTCTCTCAAATCCACTGTCCTCTAAGCTGGATCCATAAATCAAGAGGAAGAGCATATTGCTTCCTATGTGGGCAATTGAAGAATGGAAGAAAATAGAGGTAAGAATAACGTAGAATCTACCAGTAAAGATAGCATAGACACTGAATCCAAGAAGATACATCATACCTGGATCCATGAGGAATACTGAATGAGATATAATCGAGGTGATGACATATAGTCCAACATTGATTAAAAGAAGTATAAAGGTAGGAGATTTCTTGAGATCCTTTTCTTCACTCATATTTTTTGTAGCCTTACTCATTTCTTAAGCATTGATAATGGTAAACTAGTATTGTGAATTGAATTCATTTCTATTTGCTTGAATATTAGTAATTAAGTTAAAATAATCTGCATATCGCTGAGACCTGTGATGAAATTATCTCATACCACCGCTAAAATCAATCCTTCAATTGACGGAAAGGAGGTAACAATCGCGGGTTGGGTTCAAGCGGTGAGAGTAAAGGGAAAACTTCTCTTCCTCGTCCTTAGAGACTCATATGGAACAGTGCAGATCACATGTTTCAAACCTAAAGTACCTGAAATTTTTGGGACGCTCGCCCATGTAACCAGAGAATCGAGCATTGCGATACGAGGTCATGTGAAGGCTCACAAAGAAGCCCCAGGAGGTGCAGAGATCAATCCAGAAGAGGTTGAGATCCTCTCAGCAGCCGAGACTCCTCTCCCCTTTGATCCATTTGCAGACTTTATCGACACGAAGAAAGATACTAGATTTGACTGGAGATTCCTTGATCTGAGAAATCCTAAAAGTTTGGCCTATCACAAATTAAGATCGGAGGTTATTTTTGCTGTTTCAAATTATATGAGGGAGCAGGGATTCACATTTTGGACAACTCCAAAAGTTCTTGGACAGTCTTCTGAAGGAGGAGCAGATGTCTTCTCAGTGGACTGGTATGGTAAAGATGCTTTCCTTGCGATGTCTCCTCAGCTTCACAAGCAAGCACTAGCTGGAAACACTGGAACAAAATTCTTTGAGATTACACCCTATTTCAGAGCAGAAAAGAGCAGAACCCGTAGACATCTCGCAGAATTTACTGGTATTGATGTTGAGATACCATTCTCCACTGAGGAGGATGTCTGGCCTATTGCTGAAGGTATAGTTAAGACTGCGGCAGACACACTAAAAGCACATCCAAAAGAGTTGGAGATAATTGGGACAGAAGTTCCAGAAATAGAAATTCCATTCGAGCGAATATCTTATGACAGATGTGTTGAGATGATCAATGAAGCAGGTGTCGAGATGGAATGGGGAGAAGATTTTAGCACAGAGCAGGAGAGAAAGCTTGGAGAGGTTGTTGGTAAGCCATTTTTTGTTTATCAATTCCCCAAGGAAGTAGCTAAGTTCTACGTTAGAGGTGTGGAAGGAGAACCGAAGAAGGCCCATGCATTTGATCTGATCTACAAGATCGAGCTTACCTCTGGTGCTTGGAGGGAGAATCGTTACGACAAATTAGTCTCCAATCTGAAAAGCAAAGGTTTAGACCCAGCTAATTTCAAATCGTATCTTGACTTCTTTAGATATGGCTGTGCACCTCATGCAGGATTCGGAATGGGAATTGAAAGATTGCTCGTAATACTACTTGATGCACCTGATGTTCAAGAAGTAGTAGCGTTTCCAAGAACAGTTGATAGGCTAACGCCTTAGATATTAGACTAATTTTACTAAAAATACGGTAGTAATTCTTGTTCTCATCCGTTATACTTTATTATCGAAAGACTATGAATAATGCTGAATGAAATCAAGTTTAGAGATTGCTCAGGAAGCTGAATTACGTCCAATTCCAGAAATTGCGGCTACAATTGGGTTAACTGGAGATGATTTTGAGATGTACGGGAAGTACATCGGAAAAATTTCACTTACTCCTGAGAGAAAGGCGGAGATCAAGAAGAGACCAAAAGGGAAGTATGTGTTAGTGACTGCAACGTCCCCTACTCCTGCTGGAGAGGGAAAGACCACCACTTCGATTGGTGTAACTGAAGGTCTCTCCAAGATTGGGAAGAAAGCGATAGTCACATTGAGACAACCTTCCTTGGGTCCTGTATTTGGGATTAAGGGTGGGGCAGCAGGTGCAGGTTATTCCCAAGTTCTTCCAATGGAAGAGATCAATTTAGGTCTCTCAGGAGATTTTGCAAGAATGGAGTCTGCCCACAATCTTTTGGCAGCTATGCTTGACAATCACATTTTCAGGAGAAAAGCACCACTTTTTGATGTTTCAACCATTCAGTGGAAGAGAGTCATGGACATGAATGATCGTGCTCTCAGGGAGATAGTTGTAGGTTTAGGTGATCCATCCTTAAATGGTGTGACCCGATCATCAGGATTTGACATTACAGCCGCATCTGAGATCATGGCTATTATGGCACTCGCCAAAGATCTACCTGATCTAAAAGAGAGGTTAGGACGTATTGTTCTCGGTAGAAGTATCGATGGGAAGATCATTACAGCAAGAGACATTAAGGCAAACGGAGCAATGGCTGCGCTCCTCAAACATGCACTTAAACCCAATCTAGTACAGACTATAGAGGGACAAGCTTGTATCATGCACACAGGTCCATTTGGAAATATTGCGCATGGGTGCAGCTCCATCATAGGTGATGATCTTGCGATCCATTTGGCAGACTATGTTATTACAGAAGCAGGATTTGGTTCTGATCTTGGTGCAGAGAAATTCTTTGATATCAAGTGCAGGCAATCTGGAATGTTCCCAGATGCTGCTATTCTTGTGACAACGATTAAGGCATTAAAAATGCATGGAGGAATGCCTTATGATAAGGAGAAGCTCAAGGAGGAAAATCTCCACGCAGTCAAGGAAGGCTTGAGAAATCTGGAGAAGCATGTGTCGAATATTCTTGCATTTGACACACCAGTACTTGTTGTCCTTAACAAATTTGAATCTGATACAGATGCAGAGATTGATCTTGTCAGGAAGACAGTCCCCTACACAGGTGCAAGCGGATTCGCAGTTTCTGAAGGTGTTGTCAAAGGTGGAGAAGGCACTGTTGAAGTCTCAAAGAAGCTTGTTGAAATAGTCGAAAATAGGGATGAAACCAACCCTCACTTCGTCTATGATGCCAATGAGGAGATTGAGGTAAAGATCGAGAAAATTGCGCGAACAATCTATGGAGCTGATGGGGTAATTATTCCTCCAAAGGTTCAGGCTAAGCTTGACTTGTTGAAGAAGGATGGATACAACGATTTACCCATATGCATGGCAAAGACCCATCTCAGTCTTTCAGACAATCCCAAACTGCTTGGGGCCCCGAAAGGATTTTCAATAACACTGGCAGACGTGAGAATAAGTGCCGGTGCAGGATTCGTCTATCCAATTGTTGGAAAGATGCTGACAATGCCTGGACTTCCATTTGTTCCTTCGGCCGAATATATTGATATAGATGAGAATGGAAAGATAACTGGTTTATTCTAATCACAGATTGATAACTCTTCAAAAAGCCTCAAATTTATAGAATTCATTTAAGCGTAGAGCCTATGAGGGAGCAAGATATTAAAATTGCATCACTTTTAATTCTCAACCTCATCTCAAGATCCCCCATGGGAAGGTATACTATGAGTATTCAGACGAATCTCTCTAAGGCTAAAGTACGATCAGTACTGAGCAGATTGAAAGAGCTGAATCTCGTTCAGACCGATGGGAAGTCCTCTGGAAGAAGAGGTACCTCATTGACTGACAGTGGGAGAGAATTACTTCTTCAACTCGGTTCAACTGTGGAATTCTACTTCAATGTTGATGATCTCAAAATGGAATTTGGAACAAACGAGTACTGTGTTGCACACATAGAGATGCACACAGATCTCTCTGTGCTAGATTTGCGTGATACGATGGTACGACATGGTGCCAAGGGAGCGATCATCGTGGAATGGGATGCAGAACATAAGATGTTTGTGTTTCCGGGAGATCGCAGCGAGTTTCAATTGGAGAGCCAATTACCAATTAAGAAATCTGGGACTCTCATTATAGGATTCGGGGAGAATAAAGGTGCAGTGAATTTTGCTACATGTGCAGTAGTGCTGGATATATTAGGAGAGCATATTGATCAATTTGACACTGTCAATTAGGTATCTTGTTCCTCAGAATCTCCTGTGTCATCAAGCTTTTCTTCTGAATTTTGATCTTCCATGGGAGGAGATGTATCCAAGCTTCCGAATGTATTTGATCCAAGTTTTATTGCAATACGGAAATTCCCACCTCTGTACACATTGATTATCTTCCCAATAAGTGCAGCTGCACTTAAGAGCAAGTACAGAAGAAATGGGGACGCAAATGAGGGGTGGTCAAGTGCAAGAAGTGCCTTGTCTATATCAGATTTTTCATAGACCTGCTCATTGTACTCCGAGAGAATAATTCTATCGAGATTCCTTCTGACAATATGGATCGATGATCTAAGAACTCGTCCTGTATTAGGATCTGAGTTGGTGACGATCTCTAGATTGGTTTTAACCTTCTGGATAGATCCATCGATTGTAAGGTATTCATAGTATCCAAGATTGGATTTGAAGAGAGTTTCATTTGAGATGATATTCCAGCGATCAATCACAAAATTATTGATAAGGAGAGACTCGGATGCGTCAGTCCAAGGGCTTGACGTCTTTACTGGTAGCCTGAAAAGAGAGATTGAGAGACTCAGTGACTGGAGAGAGCCATTTTCAAGTTGTTTTACAGCAAAATTAAAATTGTCGAATTTGGTGAGCAAAGATTCTCTTATCTCACCACCACTATTCAGATCCAAGCGAGTATAGTTTACTCGAGTAGAGTTGATCGTATCACTAAGCACCTTATTTGTTGGAGTTTGTGAGTAGTCTTTGATTAGAAATTCACTACTTGACTCAGATCGATAGGTCAGTCCATTGGCTATAACATATGAGGAAGTGTCTTGATTGTATAACCATTGGTTATTCCAATCCTTCTGTACCCTAATATTCTGATTAGCAATTAGAATTAGAAAGATTAATGCACCTCCTATAATAAATATCCAAGCTTTGTCAAGAGCTAATTTCATCAACTATATGTTGAATTAGCCCTTAAAAGTAGTTGGTATTGGAACTCAAATTTCATCAATGTATGTTGAATTAGCCCTTAAAATTACGTAGTACTGGAACCCAAATTTCAGATTATTTAGGTATTGATTGAACCATCTTGCCACCAAAAATTTTGGGTATATATTCCCTAATAATTCTTGAAGGAAATCGGTAGACAGCAGTCCAAAAATCATATCCCATCGTGCCTAAGAGGAAGATCCCAACTGCGAAAATTAATGTGGGATCAAGCAATCTGTCCACATTAAGTATCATCCAATTTATCTTAAAGAAAACCCAAAATCCTATGAGCATGAAAGTGATATCGAGGAGGAAGGTATATAGATCAAAGCAGATTAAGTTGTGCTTCTTCTCCTTTCTGAACCAGTCCAGAGCAATATTCAAGAACCAAACTGAGTTGAGAGTTATGACAATCGAAGTAACGAATTCGGGATATTCATCAATGGTTCCCTTGAAGAAGAGGATCGCTGCTCTATCTAGAACAAATAGGAGTGAATATGACACAAGTAGTAAGACTAAGAAATCAATATACTTCTTCATCTGGCTTGAAAATTCTTTCTCAAGCTTGAGGAAATTGTCAAAATCCTTCTGGAAGTATTCTTGTAACTTTTGACTCGTGGTTGACATTTTTCGAAGAAGAAATGCTAGGTACATTATTGCAAATGCATAGCCAATACTTACAATTGTGGAGACTAGTGTTTCAATAGGAAATTCAAAGAGGGTAAATCTTGAGAAGAGGTAGCTACTGAATACAAGAAATCTCAGCAAGGCAAATGATACAATAAATACCGCATACTCGAGTGTCGAATACTTTTCGGTTCTTAGTGTTAAACTCACATTTATTCCTAGAAAGATTGAGAAGAAAATAGTTGCAAAGCTGCTAAGTAGAGGGTTCATATCGGTGTAGAAAATCGAATAAATGTTGCGGAATACTGATATAATTATCCATACTGCAGCGATTCCTCCCACCAAGTGAAGGACATAGATAGGATAGGATTCACGTTCAGGGTTGGGAGTCTTGGATGACAGTTTTGAAATGGTGGATATAACATTAGATCTCGTTTTCTCGTCACTTAATGTTACATTTGGATCCTCCTCTTGATATCCCTTGTCTGGGGATATAATGACTAAAATGATAAAAGCGAAGAAGATAATAATTGTCCAAAATAATCTAACATGGCTTTGATGCAGAAACAAAGACAGTGCCCAATAGCAGAGAAAGAATAGACCAAATGTTGAGATTAATGTCAAGGAAAATACAATCCAATAATCCCAAGTCGCATCCTTGGCACGATACTTAGGGGAAAGAATGGTATTGAACCCTCTTTTGACAAGTGGACCTAATTGTACATTTAGTGAATTCGGTCTGCGATCTGGTATAAATGCCAAAATCAGGAATGCCATGAGATAAGCAGTATAGTACTTGAAGATCCCCCGAGCTATCGTAGCATGTGCAATAAATTGATAAGCGGCAAAGAATCGGTAGTAGAGAACAGTTCTAGTTTCCAATAATCGATAAGCACTGAACGCAAACCATGAAATCACAAAAAGTGAGACAATAAACAGAATGTGACTGTTAACTAGATCGAACATGATATGATCCAGGGTTGTATCCTTTGTGAAATAAGTACCATAAACAAGATTTGGAGTAGAACCTGCCCTTGAAGGTGCATTTGCTTCCTCTAGTGTAAGTAACTCTGTTTTTGCCTTCCCACCTACTAGGAATTTAGCAATGTATTCGTCTGGTGAGATAACAATATATGGAAAGGACATTGCAAGGAAGAAGAAGAAGAGTAAAAACATGAATTTAATAGCTTTGATCCAACCATATCTTCTCACATATAGCATTAATACAGGCATGGCATACAGGAGTGGAAATTGCTTAATCATTGCCGCGAATGTCATAAAAAATATAGCCCAAGTATCATGGTGCTCCAAATAGCACCAGATAAACACGAGAGTGAAGAAGGTCATGTGTGGTGTATTTAGGAGCTTAATATCAAAATAATATAAGACGACAGGTGAGAATGAGTAGATGCTCGAGATCATAATTGCATTGATATTTCCAGTAGACCGCTTTGCAAGAATATAGATCATAACTGCGGATAGGCTATCAAATGCAAGATTGGAGATCATCACAGAATCTTGAGACGATATTCCCCAGAACATCGTGCCCAAAGAGATGAAAAAGATGTAGAATGGTCCATAGACATATCCACCTATGCTATCTCCAGCGACTCTGCTTCCGGAGTAAGGGTTCCAGCCCGCGACATAATTATCCACATAAGGGTAATAGTAGGCGCTAAGATCAAAATAACCCTCTGTTGGGTAGCTCTTCCCAACCTGCCATCCTAAGAGTTTTGTCAGCCAATTCTCTTGGTTTACAGGGATATTAAATATATTCTGGAAATTATCAAAGAACCAATCATATGCTAAGAATCTGAACCAAAATGAGATTCCGAAAATAGCTAGTATGAAAATAAAATCAGTTAGTAAATCCTGTCGCTTGTCCTTGATCGGTTTTAATTCAGAAGGAACCTCCTGAACATACTCAAGGATTGTCGAGAGTGTACTCATGTATAACAGGCGATATATTTGAGAGTATTTTTATTATTCGTTCGGCCATGGCTCGGAATGAGTACAATGAATTTTTGTTCGAAGAATTTAATACCTTCTGTAACAATAGGCACACAGTGTCAATCGGGATGGCAAAGTATCTTTGTCCGACGTGTCGTAAACAATTAGCTCACCCACTCGACATTCAAAAGCACAAGGAGTTGGTTTCTAAATCTAAAAACGGATTAGTTCTTTATTCAGATATCCATCGTTGTGTGAATGAGATTCTTGGCGTTTGTAATATACGGGTAGACAATGATCTTAACGTGAGGGGTTTTGAGTATATTAAGCTTCCTTCACTTCAAAATCGGGTGAGTAAGTTAGGAATCCTAGTTGCAACTCGCAAAGCTAGATCGGATTATCCAGAAGGGATTGTCACAAACATTGTGGATGGTGTCAGGTTAAAGCTAATTATGAGCATGAAGAAGATTGATTTCAGGTTGAATGTTGGGAACGTGAACTCCCTCCATGATCCTGTAATAGATTTACTTCATTCTACAAACGGTGATATTGATCTATATCTTTGTGGCTCGAATCTTCCAAGTTATGATAATCTTAAAGTTTGGTTGCAGGTCATTATAGATTTACTTGATGGAACTCAGCCTTGTATACTTGGTCTCATTCTTGAGTCATTTAAGTATATTATTGAGAATAATGATCATCTTCCTCAACAAAAGGATGTTCAAATCTTGAGAATGATTCTAGATAGTTATTTCACTTGTATTGAGGATATCAATCAAGGTGTGGTTAGTAGTTTGTTCAAGGGTGGAGGTAGATCCATCTTTAAATCAAAGAAAGGTAGTGGAAAGACAGAGCTATCTACAATTATCAAAATTACAGATGAGATTGTCAAAGAGCCGAATCAACCTATTCTCAACCTGATAAAAATCAATCCAGAGCACTTTATGGACATCATTGCTACACTCATCAAATTAGAAGAAGCTGGAATTATCAGGATGGAGGGGTGTGAATAGTCACTTCAGAATACCAATTTATATATCATTAGTCAACATGCAAACTTATGGAAAATAATCGGCTAACAACTTTTAGATTTCTTGCAGAACCGACTGATGTGAACTTTGGAGGAAAGGTGCATGGTGGAGCTGTAATGAAATGGTTGGATCAGACAGCCTATGCCTGCGCAGCAGGGTGGAGTAAAGCTTATTGTGTGACTGTATTTGTAAGTGGGATACATTTTCTCAAACCAATTTTCATCGGGAATATGGTAGAAGTCCATGCACGTGTAATTTATACTGGAAAGTCGAGTATTCATATTGGCATGGAAGTCAAATCAAGAGCTCCTACAGATGATGAGTACGTTGTGAACACCCACTGTAATATGGTCTTTGTGGCACTAGATTCAGAAGGGAGGAAGATCACAGTTCCTAAATGGGAGCCAGTCAGTGAGGAGGATAAAACAGAGGAAAAATATGCGTTGGAATTAAAAGAAGTGTACACACAATTTGAGAATGTGACCAAGAAGTTGATTGATCACTAAATTGCCGATTAAGATTATTTGATGGGGAGATTACCGTCAAATTCATTTCTAAGATACTCATCTGATATATTGGCATAAATCTGAGTGGTATCAAGTGAAGAGTGACCTAGGAGTTTTTGAATGGCTCTGATATTGGTCTGATTCATCAGAAGATGAGAAGCGAAAGAGTGCCTGATCATATGAGGAGTCGTATGTCTAACACCAGCAAGTTCGGATATCTTTGAAGTGAAATGCTGTATAGTACGATTTGCAACTCGCTGAGCTCTATTACTAAGAAATAGTGCTTTCAGTGTGTCACTCGAGATTTCTTTACCTCTAGCTTTCGCCTTTGCGATTGTCTCCTGCCGGTCTATGAGAATGTAATGTCGGAGAACACTTGCTGCTCTGTTAGTCAGGTAAACACCTCTATCCTTACTGCCTTTTCCTCCTCGAATCATTACCTGACCCCTAAGTTCTTTGACAATCTCCCCATTCTCCTGGATGAATTCACGTTCAGTTATGTCTATGTCATCGAGATTTAGATTCCTGATCTCATTGCACCGAGCTCCTGTTGAGTAAAGAACTTCTAGTACTGCACTGTGGAGGGCTGTCATTGGCTTATTAGCTGCCTTGTTCTTCGCGTTTGTGAGGAGGGTACTGACCTCTTCGGTCGGGAGGAATTTTGGTAAAGATTTATCTCGTTTGGGGTATGATAGTACTTTTGCAGGATTACCGGGAATTAACTCATTCTCATTGAGGAATTTGAAGAATCCTTTCAATGAGCACACTCTTCTGTGAATACTAGATTTCTTGTTATTGTTGTCATTGTACAAATGATTGAGAAATGCTCTTAGATTGAAAGTTGTAATATTCTTCCAGTCAATTGTTGTACCCTCATTGACGACCTTCAATTCGTGCAAATATAATATGAAAGATTTGAGATCGTGACCATATCCCTTGATTGTATTGGGACTACAACCCTTCTCAATTTCTAGCCACATAAGGTAATTTTTTACCATTGGATCAATGAACTCTAACTGCATAACTATCTGCAAATTATTCTCTTTCCTTTAATATAAAAGTAATACGGATATAGTCGCTGAGTTGTCCTTTTGAAATGATATCATTGATCGAAAATCTGAGCTTTGGAAATTAGCTATACTTTCAGAATAGTCCTACACAGCAATTTACTTACAATCAAACCCAATTTTCGAAAGCAATCTATCTACCATCCCATCATCAATTTCTGCAAAACCAAGAATTCCATTATCCCCGTGGAAATCACCACCGGAAGTCCAAAGTAAATTATTTTCTTCTATCTTTTGACGCAGAAAGGCCTGACCTTTTTTGATATACTTTCGATCAAGTTTCCCTCTTCGTTTATTGTAGGGATAAACCATTTCGATACCATCTATCCTCTCCTTGTACAGAAGATCAAAGCTTTTCCGGAGTAATTCTATATCTTCCTCTTGATAGAAGAGTGGATGAGCCCAGACGACAATTCCAGAATTGGTGTGGATAAGCTCCATCCAATCCTTGTATTCAAGTGTGAAGCGTTCTACATAGAGAGGCTTTCCTTCGCTAAGATACTTATCAAATGCCTCGTCCATATCTCCTGCGTATCCTTTCTGAACCAGCACCCTTGCTAGGTGGGGTCGAGCAATGATATCTGCTGATGATCCATCTTTGGTGACTTCCGTAAGTATCTCGTCCATAGTAATTTTGAAACCAGTTTCAATGCCCTTCTCAATCATTTTCTCCATTCTCCTGGACCGAGAAGTCTTCACCTTATCCAGTACTTCATGCACGTCAGGGATTGCATCATGGTCAATTTTAGGGAAGTATGCAAGAAGGTGAACTGTTCGTCTATCGACTTTGGTTGAGATCTCCAACCCAGGAATTAGGATACCACTGAATATTGATGAGAACTCGAGGGCCTGCATCGCTCCTTCAAGGTTATCATGGTCAGTCACTGCATAACACTCCAGTTCAAGTCTCTCTGCCTCTTCGAGCAGTTTTTTGACATTCCAAGTTCCATCAGAATTTGAAGAATGGGAGTGTATATCAGCTTTCACAATTAATAAAAGACGGTATTGTATTAAAATATCTTATATAGACAATCTGTGTGAATGAGTGTCTTATGGCTGGAAAATCATTAAAGAGTGTGAATGTCATTGAATTCTACACAACTGGTTCTTTGTACAGGAACCAAATCAAGACAATTCCCAAGCCAATTACGATTTGGAAGAGGACGACCAGGGTTGTTATCACTAAGATTACAAGAGAAGAAAATGATCTGCTCTGTACTCTTTCAAAGAAATTTGAGAGTAGGACGAAATTATCTCCCCAGTCATATTTGAGTGAAGAGATTGGAAATGCAAGTATGAGTATGAAGTAATATCTCATTCCAATGTATGCAAGAGGTAGGGTAATAAGAGTAAAAATGATAAGTAGTAGTTCATTCCATCCCCAAATCCTGTTTGTCGGATACCATACCAGAAATTTCACATGTTGAACTGGTTTGAAATCACTCATGTATTTTAGAAGTCTACAGAGATATATTACTTTTTCGTGTGACCTAGAAATCGACGTATGGAGTCTGGGGTGAGTTGGGATTCGTCTTATCCTCGAAGACTAAGACCCTAAGAATTGTCTTTCCTGTATTTTTGACACCATGGCATATTCCGGGTTTGACCATAACAACCAGATCTTTTTCAATTGGATAGCTGTCAAGATTGAGTTCGACAATACCCTCACCTCCGTTGACAAAGTACAAAATTTGAGTCGTAGGATGTTCGTGAACCTCGAATCCAGATTCAGGTTCTACTTCCACTATTCTCACAGCTAGGTGAGGACAGAATGTCGAGTCAAACACATTTTTGGATCTCGATGAAGCTGTATTCTTCCACTCGATATCCATAAGTTTGGTAATAATATCAGTCATCTACTACACATCAATAGATTCGTATATTTTGAATATTGCTAATAAAGTGTATAATTCCGGATGAAAATGTGTCTAACAGTGATTTTGATTGTATAACAGGAGTTCTATTATATTTGGACTAATAATCAATGATCATTTGAAAGAGAGGTTACGTAAAAATGGATCTTATTTTTTTCCAGAAAGACGTTTTCTTCTTCTCTAATAGTTTTTTGAGATCTTTCTTTGGATTAGGATTGAAGTTGTTGTCTAACCATTCACTAAAATTTGTGAACACAGCAGAATCTGAATATTCCTCTTCATCGGCAAGAGATGGGTACATTTCGATAAAAGATCCCAGTACACTTTCTACATCTTCTCTCAATTGATTTGAATCATGATTGGTAGCAGTATGAATAGCAATTAGAACCAGTCCATCCCTTGAGAATCCAATCTTCGAATTCTGGAACTCTACTGTCCGTAATTCATCTTCTACATATTCAGCAGTAAATGAGTTCAGTGCAGCAAAAAATCCGGAAATAAGGGAGTGCGAGGGATCTGCTTTACAGGCATCTCCACCATAGCATTTCGCGATATAGGGAAGTCCATGACTACCAAAGATTATGATATCATTGATCATAACATACTATCGCTTTGATCATTGAATAATCCTTAGTTCATGAAATATGGAGCTTATTTTATAAAAGAAAGATTAGATTAAGCGGAAGAATTCAAAGAGTATTTGCTTAACAATCATTGAAGGGTTACTCTCTTGAGTCATTCTACTTATTTGGGGAAAGAATTGGAAAGGGTTGAATTCTCTATGAAATACGATATTTAATTTGTCAAAGATGGTACTTAGATCGATCAAATAGATTCCAGTAAGTCCCCACTTGAATTTAGGAATTCATGAAAATAGTCAATTAAGCATTTAGAGGATGCTGTATAAGAAAAGGTATTAGCTTCGATGTTTATTTCAGAGATGCATTCATGATCTTTTGAATGTTCTCAATCATTTCTCCGATATCGAGTTTCTCACCGTCAGCAAGCATTGCATTTGAGTAGAGCTGATGGATAAGAGGAGTGACGAGATCATCGTTCTCAAGATTTTCTTCAATTCCCTTGATTATTTCATTCTCAGCATTTAATTGAAGGATCTTACCACCCATACCCATTGCACTAAATGGACTGTTTTCCATGTAGGACATAGCTCTCTGGAAGTCAGATGAAATACCTCCCTTTGGAGTAACGAGTCTAGCTGGGCTACTCACCAATCTCTCAGAGATAGTGACATCTTTGACTTTCTCACCGAGTACATCCTTGATCTTCTGCCTCAGCTCTTTGTGAGGACCAGTCATCTCCTTCTCCTCCTTTTCTTCAGAATCAGATTCAGCAGGAGTGCTTTCAGTGCTTGTTCCCTCATCCTCGTCAATGAGCTTGAATTTCTTCTCTAGGTATTCTTTGAGGTGCATCATAAGGAAATTATCAATCGGATCTCCCAGCAGTAGAACCTCCAGACCTTCCTTCTCAAAGTATTCAAGGTGAGGACTTTTCCTGATAATTTCTTGTCCATTTCCAGTAAGATAGAAGATCTCCTCTTGCTCTGGTTTCATTCTGATAAGATAATCATCAAGGCTGACCGCTCCAGTCCGTCCATCGACATCATCATATGTTGAATGGAATCGGAGAAGCTCCACTAGACTTTCCTTATTCTTGTCTTCAGAAGCGATGCCTTCTTTGATGAAAGACCCGTACTCTCTAAAGAATTCGAGATATTTTTCCTTGTCCTCCTCCTGTAATTTCTTGAGTTCCTCGATAAGCTTCTTCTCGATAAAGCTCTTCATCTTTCTAGTGAGAGCAGAATTCTGAATAACCTCTCTAGAGACATTCAACGGGAGGTCTTCACTATCTACAACTCCAACTGCAAATCTGAAGTACTGAGGAATGAGATCTTGATTCTTTTCCTGAATAAGTATTTTCTTGCTGTAGAGTTTGAGACCCCACTCCGTTTCAGGTGTGTACATTACAGGTTTTGACTTTGGAATGAAGATCACTGCATAGAATTCTATATTGGACTCCATTTTGATGTGCAATTTTAGTAGTGGTTCGTCCCACTTTCCTGAGATAGTTCTATAAAATTCAGTGTATTCCTCGTCACTAATATCTGAGGGTGACATCCGCCAGAGTGCCTTCTGGGAGTTGAGAACATGTTCAGTTTCCTTCTCTTTATCTTCACTCTTCTCTTTATCTTCACTCTTCTCTTCATCACCTTTCTCATCCTCGCTCTCATCTTCCTCTTCCAGCATCCATTTGATAGGGAAGGCGACGAAATTGGAGTATTTCTTGACAACCTCTTTTACCTCCCACTCATCAAGATATTTCTTGAATTCCTCCTTTAGATAGAGTTCGATCTCAGTCCCCCTCTCTTTCATTGAATTCACTTCGATAGAGAAATCCTCAGAGCCTTCTGAGGACCATGTATAGGATTTTGTTCTTGGTTTGTATGACTTGCTCCTCACCTCAACCTTATCTGCCACCAGAAAGGAAGAATAGAATCCGACACCAAACTTCCCGATCAATTCATCAAGTTCCTCACCTTCTGCATTGTTTAGGAATTCGAGAGTACCGGACTGGGCAATTGTTCCCAAATTGGTGATGAGTTCTTTCTTTGTCATACCAATTCCTGTGTCCTTTATTGTGAGAGTTCCCTTTTCTTTGTTGGGGATGAGTTGGATCTCTAGAGGTACTTCTTTCTGATACACATCTTCTGAGGTCAAGGTTTTAATTCTGACCTTGTTCAACGCATCAGAAGCATTGGAAATCAATTCTCTAAGAAACACTTCTTCATGCTGATAAAGTGAACGGATAATTATATCCATCACCTTTTTGACATCTGTTTTGAACGTTATTGTTTCTGTCATAAGGTTTCACCGATATTCTAACTAGGTTTCTAAAGTTTTTATTTCTTATCTTAAATTCCAGTGCAGATGGATTCTGAGGATTATATCTTTGATTTCAATTCTATGTCATGTCCTATCTTTATGCCTTCAAAATAGATTGAAAATTCGAGGATATCTGAAGACTGTGACATAGATGTACAGGAGAATCAAGTATTGTATGTTGGATAATGTGAGAAGCATAGAATCGAGAGGAGATCAGACGATGGACCTGCCGCACTTCGGACTAGAGAAGAGGGAATTTATTTGAGATATAGGAATGAGTAAATAGCAAGTCCCAGGAAGAATAATCCTCCAATTACGAATGGCATCGCGGGTACGATGAGCATGAGTCCTCCAGCAAATACAGGTCCAATAGATCTCATCAATGCAGCGAATCCTTGATTGATACCAAGTACCTCTCCTTGCATCTTGTCGGGGACGGAGTTACTTAATAGGGAGTTAAATGAGGGATTCATTCCTGAGAAACCAATCATTAGTGGAGTTACAGCAACAAAATACAAAGTATATGAACTAGCAAATGGTATGGAGAAGAATCCAATAAAAGCAAGAGTAGTCCCAATTCGAATTACCGGCATTTCACCATATCTCTCTATTATTGGTTTGACGAATAAGTACTGTGAGAAGAAGAGAATTAGTCCAACATATGAATAGAGTACACCTAATTTAGCCTCATCGATTGAGGGATCGATGATTGGGGCGTAGAGTGCAAAAGCAGCAATCAAATTGGTAAACCCAAGGGTGACTATTGCGAAAAGTGTAATGAACTTGATTGCATTTGGATAATTCTTGAGTTTCGTTATACCAGAGATAACAAATAGAGACCTTGATTCATTTTCGGTCATTCTCAGCTCTTCGGGAAGACTTTCGCTTAGAACAAAATAAGCTCCTAATAAATTGATAAGTGATAGTGTAGCAGCAAAGAATCCAGGGGTTGCTATTCCATGAAATCCAAAGAATGAGTATTTAGAGAGAATTCCCCCAATTGCGGGACCAATGGCAAATCCAAGTCCGAATGCCGCAGTGAGAATTCCGAAGACCCCACCTCTTTTTTGTGGTTCTGTAATATCGGCCACATATGCATTGGCAACTGTTAGAGTTGCAGATGTGGCAATTCCCGACAAGACTCGAGAGAAGAAGAGTGTAAAGAGGTCAAAGGATATTCCAAACATAGAATATCCTAAGATAGATCCAGTAAGTCCGATGAGGATGACTGGTCTTCTTCCAATCTTGTCAGACACTGATCCCCAAATAGGAGAAAATATGAATTGCATCAATGAGTAGATAGCAATTAGCATACCATAGACCACACTATTTGCCCCCAACTCAGTTGCATAAAATGGGAGGATAGGGATGATAATCCCGAAACCAAGTAAATCGATAAAAACAGCGAGGAAGAGTAGTCCAATCTTGAGATTGTAATTTTCAACAATTTTCAAGTAAAGGCTACGTATATCCTTTAAATTTAAAGTAAGAGATAGAACTAATCAAGACCCGGCCAATTCTTTTCGACGAATATATAATCCTTTGGGGTATCTATACTCTTCCAGAAGATCTCGTTTGGGATAATATACGAGGCGAATCTCCTCTCCTCAACAAGTTCATTGAAAATCGTATCCTCCATCTGTCCTAGATCTGGAAATCTATCAAATATCTCCCTTTCGATTATATCGACTCCTGCATGGATTGGCAATTCTAATCTTGGTTTTTCAATGAATGATTTGATCATCTCATTCTCAACCTTTGCAATACCATATGGTGATGTCATGTTGACAAGGAGCATAGAAGCCAAAGCTCTCTTTCTCTCATGAACCTCGTTGAGCATCTCCAAGGAGGTGGTAGTCATGGTATCTCCATTGACAACATAACACTTCTCTCCGCGTATGTACTTCGTTGCGAGTTTAAATGCACCACCACTGCCCAACTTTCTTTCTTCTACTACGTACTCGATATCTACATCTGAAAATTCAGACTGCATTCTATCTAGGAATGCTATTGTCTTGTTAGAATGATGACCAAGTGCAAATATTATGTGTTTCACTCCATTCTTAACCAACCACAAAATCTGCCAGTAGTTTATTTCCTTATTCTGTATCAATGCCAGACCCTTGTGATACTCGTCATTAGTTATATCAGTGATCCGGCTTCCCTTACCCCCAGCAAGGATTATTGCCTCTTCGACTAGCATTAAACAAAGGGTCTAGAGCTGAGGGTGTTAATAATCCTTATCTAATGAACAGAAATTTCATAAATTGAATCCTATTTTATTCGAAAATTGTCAGGAATCGTTCAACAAATATTCAATTTACCACATGAGAAGAATTCTACTAGAAATAGTAGGTAATATATCATATTCATCTATCTCAACGCCCATAATTTCAGTATATAATAACTACACCTTTAATAATTATGATCACTCATAGTCAATTATGTTGAAACTCCTCTCTTTACAGGGTCTTCGCAAATCATTGGAGATAGAATATCCTGTCAAACTCCTTGTTGAAGAGAAGGGAAACTCAATCTATTTAGACCTCATTTTTATTGATGAGGAGAAGAGATTAAGAGGGTATGGTACTCAAGTCATGGAGAAGATCCTTGACTATGCAGATCGCTATAGGATGAGAATCTATCTCACACCTTCAAGTGACTACGGTAGCAATCTAAGAAGACTGAAGAAATTCTACAAGAGATTCAATTTCAAAAGAGCTCGAAGTAGGTTATTTAGTATGATTCGAGAACCAGTTGATTTTGGAAATTATTACAACTAAGTGTTAGACGATCAATCTGCTGCTACCATCTCAAGACCCTGATGAGCGTAGTATAGATTATAGAGTTCTGTGTATTTACCATTGAGCTTCATTAGTTCCTCATGTGTTCCTATTTCAACTGCCTTACCGTCATCCATAACAACAATCTGATCTACATCTCTGACTGTCGAGAGTCTGTGAGCAATAACGAGGGTGGTCCTTCCACTGAAAAGCTTTATTTGCGCTTCTTGTACGAGACTTTCCGTGTAGGCATCAAGTCTACTAGTAGCCTCATCCAAAATGAGAATTTTTGGGTCTTTCAACATAGCCCGTGCAATTGTTATCATCTGTCTTTGACCAGCAGAGAGCGACTTTCCACTCTCTGAAAGCTGTGTTTCGTATCCATCAGGTAATGCATCGATAAATTCATCTGCACCTACGAGGGATGCAAATTTTCTCACCTCTTCATCACTTGCATCTGGACGTCCATATCTTATATTGTCAGTAACTGAACCTACAAAGAGATATGGTTCCTGTGATACCAAGCTTACAGTATCATAGAGTGATTCCAAGGTGATTTCTCTTAAATCTTGACCATCTATCGTGATCCGACCATTAGAAGGATCATAGAATCTCAGGAGCAGTTTTGTGATTGTTGACTTCCCAGCACCAGTATGTCCTATGAGAGCTGTCTTTTTCCCAGCTGGAATCTCGAAGGTCACATTTGTGAGAACGTTCACAGGTTTCCAATTGGAAGGAGATTTCATTCCTACCATTGCTCCCATACCATTCCCTTGAGAGCTCATACTAGCCTTTGAGCTTTTCTTAACTCCATCATTACCTTTCCCTTTGGATTGGATCTGCCTTTTCGCATAAGTGAATAATACATTTTCTAATTTCATAGAGCCACCCTTGAATTCTAAATCCTTAGCATCAACTGCGTTTCCAACTGAGGGATGTGTATACAAAATATCAACAACTCTATCTAAGGCGGCGAGTGATGCTTGTAGGTTGGTAATATTATTCGATAAGGCTAGAATTGGGGAGAGGAATCTCCTGACCATCACAGTCCCCAAATATATCGCACCAATAGTGATGAGCGTATTCGCATAAAGATATCCACCCGAGATTATAACTAGGGAGATCATCACCATAGATATCATTGTAATTGAAGGGAAGATCATCACCATCATCGCACCTAAGCGCTTGTAGTTCTCAAAAGTTTCGTTATTTAGTTTTAGAATTTCCTCGCTTGTACGATCCTCCTGATTGAAAGATTTGGCTATTGACACCCCAGCAAGATTTTCTGCGAGTTTTCCACTTACTCTTCCCATTGATGATCTGACTTTCAACATTCGAGCCTTACCTTTACTGGAGATGATAGAAGTGATCATCATAGCAGTAGGAATTGCAAGGAGAGAAATGAGTCCGAACCAAATTGATATTGAGAAGAGGACAACGAGAGTAGAAACAGCAACAAGGATGTTCGTAGCACTTGTGGTGAAGACATTAAGTCCTGTTGTAATTTCCTGTGTATCATTTACTACTCTTGATGTGATATTTCCAGACTGAATCTGTGAATGATAGCTAAAATCTGCGTCAACCAATTTCTCAAATGTGTCAGATCTTAGGTTGTGTACCAACTCATTTTGTATCTTTGCCATCACCCATGTAGTAAGTGATTGTGTGAACCAAGCTAGAAGGGAGAGAGTTACATATATTCCTACTAGCATCAATAGAGTGGATGATGAAGCACTATCTATCTGATTATCAATTGCATTCTTCACAACTATGGGTTGGTATGTAATGGCGGCGGTATAGAAGAGAGTGAGAATAGCAACGAGGATAACTTCTACCTTGAATCTAGTGAGGTATCGCCATAGTACCCGCATAAGTTCTGATGAACCTCGAGTGCGTGTCTTATCAGCAAAGAGTGCAGCATGTCTACCAGACATTATATCACACCTCCCTGAGCGAGAATTTGCTCGGATTCTGGTAGTAGCTCGAATATTCTCTGGTACTCCTCGCTCTCCTTGAGAAGATCGTTATGGGTACCTATACCAATGATTTCACCTTTCTTGAGAATAAGAATAAGATCTGCTCGAACAAGAGTGTTCAATCTCTGGGTGATTGTTATTGTGAGTCTGTCTGCACTCAAATTATCGAGAGCTTTTCTCAGAAGATCTTCTGTTCTGCTATCGAGTGCAGAAGCACTATCATCAAGTAAAAGTATGTCTGGATTGGCGAGGATAGCTCTGGCAATAGCTAACCTCTGCTTTTGTCCTCCAGAAATATCTACACCTCTCTCACCGATTATAGTTTCAAGTCCGTTTGGTAAATCTGAGATGAATTCCATAGCTTGGGCCGCGATTGCCGCTTCTAAGATCTCATCATAACTGGCGTTTGGATTTGCAAAAGCTATGTTATCCTTTATCATACCAGAGAAAAGAAATATTTCCTGTTCGACGAGGCTGACATGCTCTCTGATAGTCTGTGGAGAAATATCATTGAAATTATGATTAGAGATCGTAATATTCCCTTCAGTAGGGAGGTACAGTTGGAGGAGGAGTTTTAGAAGAGTTGATTTCCCACTCCCTGGACCACCGATAATTGCGACTTTACTGCCCCCAGGAATGGAGAAATTCAGGTTCTTCAGAGCGTATTTTCCGTTTTCAGTATAGGAGAAAGAAACATTTTCGAATGTCAAGTCCCCTTTCCAGTTGACTTCTGGTTCGGATTTCAGCTCTGGATCTGGATACGGATCTTTCCAATTCATCTTACTCCATATTCGATTTGCATTAGTCAGAGCAGCATTCAGTAGAAGGAACATCTGAGGCATCATCATCGAAGAGAGCTGCAGAGTTATCAGTAGTCCTAGAACTTGAGTCACAGTACCAATTGAGTAGAGTCCATTTGTTGAGTCAAGAAGAGTCCAACCAAATAAAATAGCTGTCAGTAAGAAAACAGCTACATTTGGAAGGTAGAATGCAGCCATCTGCCCTTCCTGTTTACCAAGATTTGAGTACTGCTGACTGGTTTGCCTGAATCTCATAACTTCTCTAAAATTCGCCTTCATCGACCTGACGACCTCAATTCCCTGAAATATCTCCTGAGACTCTTCTGTTAGTACTCCTACCGTATTTGCTAGCTGAGTTCTAATAGGGATTATCCGTCTTGCTTGATAGATTGCTAAGATGTAGTAAAGTACAAATCCTGTAAATGCAAGACTTGCTTTCTGTATATCAGTAAGAAGGTAAATGGAAGTTGTAATGATGAGGACAGAGAAGATATTGGTTGTAATTGCCCTCATTGCGGGCATAACTCCCATCCGCATTTGAGAGATTTCTGTCATACCCATCGAAAGGAGCTTCGAAGAGTTGTTCTCATCATGGAAGGTCAGACTATGTTCCTGAATCGTATCGAAATATTCCTGTCGTATGTCTCTCTCAAAACTGAATCCCAAGGTGATGTAAATGTACAGACCCATAAAAGAGATCACATAAAATAATATTCCAGAAAGGATAATTTCACCTGCGAGGATTAGAAACTCAGTTGTGATTTTGCCACTAGTCAGTAGCAAATCAAGTGCATTTCCCACGAGGATGGCAGGAAACATCGCAAAAAATGACGAGAGTAGCATAGTGAAAATGGCTAGTATTAAACGGGGTACCTTCCGAGTATAGAATGAAAGAAAGAGGAAGGTTCCATTTCTGTAATTTTTTGTCGACAAGGGATGCGCCATAAATATATTGCAGGATTATTGATTAAAAGCGTAGGTTTAGCGATAAATCAAAATAGATTAGTTCGTTCCCAAGGAAGATCGAGATCAGTCCGCCCAAAATGTCCATAAGATGCAGTGGGCTTATAGATTGGTTGTTTCAGGTTCAACTCTTTGATCATCACACCAGGGCGAAGATCAAAATTATTCAAAACTTTTTTCTCGATTTCCTCATCTGGAATTGATCCAGTTCCTAGTGTATCGACCCTGAAGGAGAAAGGTTCGGCCACTCCAATCGAGTATGCAATTTGGATATTTACTTCTTCTGCAAGCCCACTCGCAACGATATTTTTAGCGATGTACCTAGCAGCATATGAACCACTTCTATCAACTTTAGATGGATCTTTTCCAGAAAATGCCCCACCTCCATGATACCCAGCACCACCATAGGTATCTACTATAATCTTCCTTCCAGTTAATCCTGCGTCACCATGTGGTCCACCAATTACAAATTTCCCTGTTCCATTGATAATGACCTCTGTGTTTTCGTCGAAGTAATCTCCAATAACTGGCTTGACAAGTTCTTCAATCAAATCTTCTCTGATCTTATTCTGACTGACATCCTCTGTATGCTGTGCAGCAACTACGATTTTCAACGCAGAAGTGGGTTTGCCATCAACGTACTTGATTGCAACTTGGGACTTTCCATCTGGTCTCAGATAGGTGAGCTTCTTACTCTTCCTCAATTCTGCTAATCCTTTAGTAAGAGCATGGGAGAGTGTGATGGGAACTGGCATCTGCTGATCGTTGTGATTAACTGCATACCCGAACATCAACCCTTGATCTCCTGCACCTTGGTCCTCATCAGACTCTTTGATCACACCTTGAGCTATGTCTACAGATTGCTCATGTATAACATTGAGGACAGATACATCTTTGTAGTAGAATCCGATATCAGGATAAGTGTACCCAATGTCCTTTACTGTCTCTCGAACAACATTCTGCAAGTTGACATAAGAGTCAGTGTGAATCTCTCCTCCGATGAGAACTAATCCGGTTGTCACAAAAGTTTCACAAGCAACTCTTGAATTAGGATCCTGTTTCAGCATCTCATCAAGAACTGCGTCTGAAATTTGATCAGCAATCTTGTCTGGATGACCTTCTGTAACGGACTCAGAAGTTAGTATATGTTTTCTAACCATATAAATTTCCCTCTTTCTTCTTTGGTCGATTCGTGAGAATAAATTAATTGTGCTGTAGCTAAGGATAAATCTCCTCTCTCAATACCATATCAGTTGAAATGTCGCCAATGGTTTCCAGGTAGTTGTCAATTCTCCAGTACCAAAATACTGCGAATATAATAGGTACAAATGAATTTAGAGCGAGGTACAGAACAACTAATACCCTTATATCCATCAGGTTAAATGGAAAGACCAAGATAAGCAGAATACTCCCGATGAGTGCCAAGACTATTGTGTAGAGTGCATACCTATCCTTATTGCTGAGACCTTTGGATGGTTTCGTCTCCCTCTGTATTCTCTCTTTTGGTGTCCTATTGAATTCTAAGTCTTCACCGAAAAGTCCTCTGAATATCCCTATTATCATTAGAGGTTGAACAGTATAGATGAAGAGGTAAAATGTTGACAGGTAGAGAATTTTGTTCAAGAAAGACTTTTTTGTATAAAGAATATCCGGATTTTCATTTATTAGAACAACATATCCAGTGAGGATAGGAATAATCCCAATAAGAGGATAGAGTACTACCGATAGCGGTATCCCGATTATCCCCACATTGCTACTAACAAATGGAGAATCAATAAGGTACAACCCAAGAAATGCGTAAGGTAGGAAATAGCTAATCACACCTAGTATGGGAAAGAATGCATTTGTTGCATGATCTATTTTTGCATAGACTGGTGATTTACCTCGAAGAATTGTAAAGATCCGAGCTCTAAAGCTTCTTGCAGTTCCTGATAACCACCTCCAAACTTGACGAACCAAGGACACTGGCTCCCAAGGGATCAACCCCCATCCACCGATGCGATTGAGGTACTCAATTCTGTATCCTCGAGAAACTAGGATATAAGACGTATCCGTATCATCAGCAATTGTGAGCTCATTCATTCCCCCTTCTTTGATCAGTAGATTCCTGTCGAAAAGTGCAGTTCCACCTGCAAATATCGCAGAACCGGTCATCCTTCTCGCTACTTGGTAGTAAGAGAAGAATTGCATTTGAAGGAAGGCAGCAGTATAGGTGAGAAATGTGTGCATATTGACATAATCAACCCTCATCTGTACGGCGATGGTTTTCTCCCTCCAGTAATTCATTGAATTGAGAATAATATTTCTTTCAAGGAGATGATCTGAATCTATAAAGAGTACCAGCTCTCCATTGAGCATGAGAAGTGAGTCATTAATCGCTCCAGCTTTATATCCCCGACGATGATCTCGAGAGATATATCGGACATCAAGTGAATGGCAGAGATCCTCAATTACATTGTTAGTAGCATTGTCTTCCAGAACCACTACCTCCAATTTTTCATCAGGGTAGTTGAGATCGAGGCAAGCGAGGAGAGTTCTTCTGAGTATGGTAGGAGATTCTTGATAGGTAGGAATGACTATACTGACAAATGGGAGGTCATTAGAGTCATTGTTCCAAGTAGTACCCTTGTAACCACATGGTTTATCCATTGGTAGAAACCTTCTTCCAAAATTCCAGAGAACCATTAATGCAAAGTTAGTAGTAAATCCCCCTACGACAAAAATATAGAAATTAAGGGAGAATGCCAGAGGTCTAAGTCCAAGTTGTACCATCTCAATTGCAGAGAAGATAAGATAGATGTTGAATGTCAGAAGGAGAAGGACAAATAGGGAAAAGAATATTCGATAGAGGACTAGATTACCCATGTACTCAGTAGGAGTATAAAGTGGATAATTTGGACGTATAATCTTAATTCTCTTCGATGAATTATCCATATAGCCTCAATATGATCGCTAGTACTGCTTTTAATAACATACTGAAATTACACGGAGAACTAGTTTAAAGTGAGTTTCTTTCTCCACATTATTTCACTGAAAAGAAAGATAACCTTCAAATTGTACAGCCAATTGGAAATCTATGATGCTAAGAGAGAAGAGGATACTCATAACAGGTGGTGCTGGATTTATTGGCTCCAATATAGTTGAAGCACTATCGCCTAGTAATGATATCACGATTCTCGATAATCTCAGATCTGGTAAAAGGGAAAATCTGCAAGGAGATTACACATTTATCGAGGGAGACATATTAGATATATCTGAATTGGAATCTAAGGACTTTGATGCAGTACTTCACTTAGCTGCCATGGCGAGTGTCGAAGATAGCTTCAACAATCCAGCAGAATGTATCAGGATAAATACAGAAGGGACAGCAAAGGTACTTGAGTTCTGCCGAAAGAACGGAATTGACAGGTTTGTCTTCACCTCGACCGCTGCACTCTATGGAAATGACCCTGTTTTACCGAAGAAGGAAGACATGAAACAAGAGATCCTCTCACCATATGCTGCATCAAAGGACGCCAGTGAGAGACTGGTAAAGATCTACGCAGATGTCTATGGTCTCAAAGCATATAATATGAGATTATTCAATGCATTTGGTCCAAGGCAAGATCCAAAAAGTCCCTATTCTGGAGTGATTTCAATATTCGTTGAGAGAGCATTGAGAGATGAGACAATTTACATCAATGGCGATGGGAGCAATACACGAGATTTTGTCTATGTCAAGGACATAGTTAATGCCTTTATCTGTGCGACTCAGGGAAAAGACAAGTTTGGATCGACAATCAATATTGCTACGAATACTGAGACTAGAGTAGATGACCTTGCTAAGATGCTCATTACCAAATTGGATTCTAAATCTGATATAGTATACAGAGAACCTCGGATAGGGGATGTCTATCGATCATACGCGGATAATACACTTGCGCGTAAAATCCTCGGATGGGAACCGAATTACAGTGTTGACGAAGGATTGAATCTCTATCTAGAATGGCTGAAGTCTAATTAAAATAATCGTTTTAAAATAAATCGGTTTGAACTTACATATCACGATCTATCATATAGCGAGCGAAGTTAACTAGAACATCCTTCTGGGGATTTTCCGGTAAATCTTTGATAAGTAAGAGAGCTTCATTTGCCATTGCAAGTGCACTATTCCTTGCATCCTCGATTGCTCCAAGTTCTTTAAAGACATGAAGCGTGTGTCTGAAATCGTCCTCTGTCGCGTTTGGATTACCAAAACCCATCATAATCTCTTTCTTCTGCTCTGCATTTGCTGAATTAATAGCTTTAATTGCAATGGTAGTACGCTTACCTTCCCTAATATCTCCTCCGACTGGTTTTCCTAATTTTTCCGAGTCGCCGACAAGACCGAGGATATCATCCTGAATTTGGAAGGCCGTTCCTGCAAGCTTTGCGTATTTCCTTAGCAGATCAATATATTTGTGAGAAGTGGTATTTAGACCTACCATAGCGCCTGCAACACAGCAGAACTCAAAAAGAACACCAGTTTTAAGATACTGCATATGATTTACCTCCTCATTAGAAATATCTTTTGGGTCTCGAGTTGTGAATCCTATATCAAGGGTTTGACCATTACAAAGCTCAATGTATTTCAAAGCAAGTTGATTGGCCACTTCAAACTTCACCTCAAGACTGGTGTTTTGTAGCTTCTCAATAATTTTGAACGAGAAACCAAGAAGTACATCACCCGCTAGAATTGCAGTGGTTGGATCCCATTTTTTCCATGCAGCGGTTTGTCCCCTCCGAGTCTCATCATTATCCATCCAATCATCATGAAGGAGACTGGACACATGAAGTGCCTCAACTGCTGCTGCAACTGGTATTGCATCGTCTTCCTTCCCACCTACAGCACCACATGAAAGCATAACCATCGCAGGTCTGAATCCTTTACCTCCACCTCTTGGATAATGCAACGCTGCATCTCTCAAAGGATCTTGAGGATGAATAAGTAAGTCACCCTGTTCAAAGAAGAATTTTCTTGCTCTGTCTGCTCTCTGTTTAATGTCTTCTTTAATATCTGTCACAGGACATGCTATTATCGGATGAATAACAACTTTGCTATAGTCTATTGAGTTTTGTTGACAATTCAGGTTGAAAAGAATTAAAGAAGGGATGTTGAATAGAGCTCATTGAAAATACTTCACCTAACAAATCAGTATCCAACGAGTAAATTTCCGTACAAGGGGAGTTTCATCCGTAATCAGATGGTTGAGATGGCAAAATTTGAAGGGATAGAAGTTCATGTTCTAGCGCCGATGTACGATCACGATGAAAAATCTCTGGAGATCATGGATGAGGGTATTCATGTACATTTCTTTGATCCTCATGTCTATCCAGATAAAGATCCTCTTCTCACACGAATATTTCCGGGAATCAGAGGGAAGTTCAACATGCTAAGATTCTTACTGAGCTTCAGGAAAAGAGGGAAGCAAATCATCCAGAAACATGGGATTGATATTGTCCACTCTCATTGGCTGATCCCATCGGGACTCGTTGGATACCTCCTCAATCCTCCAATTCTGGTCAATACATCTTATGGATCTGATATAATGATCCTCCCAAAGAAGAGGATGTGGAGAGTGCTGATAAAACATATTTTGAGAAAGGTAGATTTCCAGTATGCCATAGGAGATGTTATTCGTGAGAAGTCACTTGGGCTTGGCGCTCGTCATGCAGAGACTATCATGCCAGTTCCCGTAGATTCAGATCAATTCAAGCAGCTGATGAAAGTACCACTTACCAAACATGAGGAGGAGGAGGTTAATATTGTGACGGTTGCTTCACTCTACCCTCTGAAGAATATTTCTGCACTTATTCAATCTGTGAAAATCCTTGGAAAAATGGATGGGGTCACTGTGCATATTGTTGGGGATGGAGATTTAAGAGAAGAATTGGAGCAGAAATCACATTCCTCAGAGATTCCGATAGTATTCCATGGATTTCTGGACAGAGAATCTACGTTGAAAATCATATCAGAATCTCATATCTCAGTTCTTCCTTCATACTCTGAGGGTCTTTCTTCATTTCTGGTAGAGAGTCTCCTCGCAGGTAATCTGATTCTCGCATCCAATGTGGGAGGTACACCTACCATGGTTAATAATGCAGATTTACTTTTTGAACCAGATGAAATTGAGAGATTGGCATCTTTGCTTCAGAAGTACATTGCCAATGGTGATCAAAGGTTGAGAATTGTGGAGGAAAAGAGAAACACTGAGGCAAGTAACTTTAATCCAAAAGAGCTAGTGGCAAAGATAGTTTCTAAATACAACGAAATTAGATGAATTTTCCATCATTCATGACTCTCGTTTTCTGTGACGAAAGTTCCATGACTTCTTTTATCATCTTACCATCAATGTGTTCAAAGTAGGACTCCTCAACGTTCTTGATTGCATATTCCATCTCGTTGAAGTTGAACTTGAGTCCAGGGATTTTTCCATAAATTTTGAGGTATCCAATTACAGATATGGCAAATGAACCTACGAAAGACGCCCAGTAGAGAGGATCAACAAATGAGAGGAAACCTGATGCTACCACTCCGGAAGCCATTCCCATGAACCCTATAGTCAAGATCATTGCCACTAGCCCGAAAAGTTGGAGGGGGAAATACTCAATAAAGACAATCTTTCCGAGAAGTTTGTTCGCTCTAATAGCGAAATCAAGTGCACCTCGCATCAATCTGCTCTCACCATGTTGTCTTATCGCAAAGTGAATAGGAATTTCTTTAATCTTGAAACCTCTGAATGCTGTTTCAACAATCATC